>Ga0105048_10014268_pt1 | contig 12382 bp, 12 predicted proteins | sample MAT05_FD_78382 | JGI IMG/M metagenome (GOLD analysis project Ga0105048, IMG submission 78382) | Freshwater microbial communities from Lake Fryxell liftoff mats and glacier meltwater in Antarctica - MAT-05 | ecosystem: Environmental > Aquatic > Freshwater > Ice > Liftoff microbial mat | place... | reverse complement strand
TGGGAGAAAAATCGCATTCACTCGAATACAGGAATTTGGGACTTCTGGATGAAAATTTTAGAATCTCACAGATCGCGCGGATTTGCACAGATTTCCACAGATGTCATTGCGCTGTTTTTGGTGGAATCTATTAGATTTATGATCAAACCTACATCAGCATGCATATCATATGGAATTACTTAGAGAGTGAATTAAGATATCTTTAAGAAGTTCGTTTTAGAACTGAATCCTGAACTTCCCTTGGTGGATTAAAGTATCCATAAGTCAGATTCGGAAATTCCTTTTTAATATCTTCTAGGACTTTTCTTACTCCCAAGCCCTCTGGTAATTCTGTGATTCCAATTTTACCCAAATACCAATCCGGGTCGATGTTAAAATTACGCCACTGAATCATGCTGATATCGGTATAACGAATAAATTCTCGCAGAGCTTGATATTCCTCAGGATGATCAGTCATACCTGGAAAAGTAAAATAATTAATACTCGCCCAACCACCATATTGACGTACTATTCGTGCACTTTCCCGAATATCTTCAAATTCATAATTATTAGGTAAATAATATGATTCGTAAACGTTCTTTCTAACCGAATTTGTACTCACACGAATTGTGTCGAGACCAACTTTCATCAATTCCTCAACCGCTTTTGGTTTACTTCCATTGGTGTTGATATTGATGATTCCGCGAGATGTTTTTTTGCGAATACCGATGATTACATCCCGAATCAATTGCCACACTAATAGAGGTTCTCCTTCGCACCCTTGACCAAAACTCACAATCGGACGTTCGGCAGTTTCGAGATGCGGAATTGCAAACTCAAGAATCTCTTCTACTGTGGGAATAAACGTTAGTCGATCTTGCGGTGATGTAAGTTCGTGTTCCTCAGGTTGAAATGAAATACAACCAAGGCAATTACTATTACACGCCGGAGAAACAGGAATTGGGCATTCCCATCTCCCTAGAAAAAAATTGCGTGCAGCAGGACAACAATATCTTTTGCTGCAATTGGTCCCTAAGTGCTGAATGAGCCTGTTTTTTGGATGTTTAGCAAGACGTTCATCCGTGATTTTTACAATGTGGTCTTGATCAAAATGTTCAAGATCTTGACGGATATCTGGATCTATGCGCACTGCGGTTGTGTAAAATTTATCATCAAGCCAGCCAACTGTCGTGTAACAATAAAGTGGCAATGTTGGCGCGCCTTCCTCTTCTGTTCCATATGCAGCCATATACAACTGGGTGTAGGCTGGGGCGTTGAGTGCAGCAACAGCCTGAACATCTTCTCTTATGTCCATTTCGCCTGTGCCTAGATTTAATCCATATGGTCTGCGGCCGGGAAGTGTAAATAGGTCGCTGCCATTTGGCAACTCAATAAAATCTTCCGTAGTTAGCGGATAAACGTTGTAACCGCTTCTGCCAACGGCTTCGTATCGAATGTCTTCAAAGATGTTGCCCTCCTGATCGGCAAATACCATATAAGGCACCCGCCATGGATGTGTCTCATTTTTCATGCGCGTCAAAGATAAACGAGATTATGTTGGGGTGGTGAAATGATAAAGTTAAGACTATGAAGTATCAATTAAGAATAAGATCAGCAAAGGAATAAAGACGCTAAAGTTGAGACTTACCCCTTTTGACTCAAGACAAAACTCACACTCCTTTTTCTTTCATCAATTCCTCGATTCGTTCAACAAAAACAAGCGTGGCAGGACACCGAGGAATGTTCGGAATAAAAACTTCATTCACTTGATCGTAAAAATCTTTTCTGTGAAAATGTGGGAATTCTGCACAATCCAATGGCCGGATTTCGTAGATCTTACACATGCGGCTAGTTGCATTAAAATGTTGACATGGCGTGCTATTATTCATCACATCGCCTGTCTTCTCTTCTGTGTAAAGATATTTGTCATAGTACTCCTTTTCTGTCATATTTACATGAGCAGCAACACGTTTTATTTCAGACTTCTTCCACGTTGGAGTCATCTCTGAACAGCAATGTCCGCAGGTAATACAACTCACTTTTTCCCAAGTCTGCTCGGTTGCTTTTTTAGTAACGGCGAGAATTCCTTTTGGCTTCTTGCGTACAAGTTTTTTTAGAAATAAAGACAATGCCTTTTTTTTGGCATTTGCCCTTCTAATATAATACTGTACGTTTAATTTTTCGCTCATAGAACTACTCTAACGATGGCTGCAAAAAGTGTGACAGATGTGTCAGTGAAACTTTCAGACTAAATGAAAAAGTAAAAGAGCAAGCTCATTTTATCGCACCGCTACAACCATCTGCCTTTGCTGCCTTCCGGCCCTGGAGGATTGGACAGGAGCTGATCGTAAAAGACTTGCTCTTTGCTGCAAAAGTAATTCTCTTTTTCTCTTTTCCAAAGCATAATGACAAATTGTATCATTCTCCATTCAAATTGATCCAATATAAAAACTGGATTTTAATTGGTAACCGCGTGTCTAATTTATGCTTAGGTCAAGAGTGGGACACCAAATGGGATTATCCTATTATTCCAATCGATATTATCCGTTTGAAATAATCATTGCTTCTAGTCGTCAACGTTTGTGATGAACGGAAAAATCTTGTCAACCAGTTCAATTAGATTTGCATCTCTCAAGAACAAAAAATCAACAACAATGATAAATAAGTCTTTGACCTATGGGATACTGGCGGGTGTAATTGTTACTGTATACACTCTTTTATTATACTCCCTTGGAATGGAATATTATGCTAGCTGGTGGCTGGCAATTCTTGCATTTTTTCTAGTCGTATTTTTAGTGTTTTTCTTCGGTTATAAAGTCAAAAGAGAAAATAAAGATGGTCCATTCGATTTCAAAAAAGCATTTATTTCACTTTTAATAATTGGACTCACAGCCAGTTTTCTAACAGTAATTTGGAATGTGTTATTGTATAATGTCATCGACAAAAACCTTGGGCAAGAGTTGACAGAACATATTATAGAGCAGACGACAGAAATGATGGAGAAATTTGGTGCTCCGGAGAGCGCCCAAGAAGAAACACTCACTGAAATGGCTAGCATGCCTGAACAATTTGAAACAGGTGCTTTATTTTTAGGATGGATTAAAGGAAGTATTATGTACATTATTCTTGCCGCAATTGGTGGTCTTATCATTCGTGAAAAAGTGCAGTCCAAAGATGGGGCACTTGATGCGCTGTAAAAGATATTACCGATCGTAGAAAAAAGGTGGTCCAATATCGTCAGCATGCTCATTGCACTCGTATTTTGTTTTATCTGCATTCATAATTGTGAGGTTATTAAAATCTTTGGTCCGATTGAACATTACAATTGGTATAAGTTTCTTTTACTATTTTTTTATTGAATCGAATAGATTAAGCTCAAATCACATTAGGTTTGAACAATCAATCATTCTGTAAAAGGAAATAGAACTTTCTGCATACATGGATTTATCTGTAGTAATACCACTTTATAACGAAGAAGAATCTCTTCCCGAATTGCACCAATGGCTAGTAAGAGTAATGCAAGCAAATGCCCTTAGTTATGAGATTCTTTTTATAGACGATGGCTCACGTGATGAATCTTGGCATGTAGTTGAAAAGCTAGCATCAGAAAACAAATGTGTAAAAGGTGTTCGTTTTATGCGTAATTATGGCAAAAGTGCCGCACTGCACGTGGGGTTCGAAGCCGCCCAAGGTGAAATAATAATCACAATGGATGCAGATCTCCAAGATTCGCCCGACGAAATCCCTGAACTAATGGCCATGATTCGCAGTGAGGGTTATGATCTTGTAAGTGGCTGGAAGAAAAAACGACACGACCCTATTACTAAAACAATTCCCACAAAGCTTTACAATTGGGCTACACGCAGAATGAGTGGGATCTATCTCCATGATTTTAACTGCGGATTAAAAGCATATAGAAAAGATGTTGTAAAAAGTCTAGAAATTTTTGGTGAGATGCATCGCTACATTCCGGTAATGGCGCACCGCGAAGGATTCAAAAAAATAGGCGAAAAAATTGTAGAACACAGAGCACGTAAATTCGGAACAACTAAATTTGGTCTTGAGCGTTTTATCAATGGTCCTCTCGACCTGCTCACAATCATATTCATTTCAAAATTTGGCAAACGCCCAATGCACGCCTTTGGCACTTTCGGTGCATTCATGTTTGTGGTGGGCTTGGGATCAATTCTTTATTTGGGAATAAATAAAATGCTGCATCTGTATGTGTGGCAGTCGCAAGCTCCTCTTCTTTCAAATCAAGCTATTTTTTATGTAGCTCTTACCTCAATGATTATTGGAACACAACTTTTCCTTGCTGGATTCTTGGGCGAGTTAATCAGCAGGAATTCTTCGAGCAGAAACACTTACAAGGTGAGGGAAAGTATACGGATTTAAAGATTTAAAAAAACGAGTTTTCTCTGAGAACAAGAATCAATGCAACTAGCTGCGCGCAGGTTGGATTGACAGCAGAGTGATGGATTTAAAAATTTAAAGATTTAAAAAAAACGAGTTTTCTCTGAGAACAAGAATCAATGTAACTAGCTGCGCGCAGGTTGGATTGACAGCAGAGTGATGGATTTAAAAATGAGTTTTTCCTGAGATCGATATTTAGCATAATACCGAATATACATTTAATAAAGTTCACTAGCGACTGGATTTATGTAGGAGTTTAATTCCTTTTCTCTGCATTGTATTAATTATCAATGTCAATGGCATTTACCCCTGCAATTCATAAAATGGTTTAGAACAATTAATAAATGCTTTTGATAAAACTAGCTGTCCGAAGTCTAGAAATGCAGTGAGACTGCACAAAAAAACCGCCAATAAAGACGGTTTTAATTTAATTCCGAATAAGAAAATGATTAGTGACTATCCATTGAATCTTGTTCTTGCTGAATATCTTCTCTAACGCCATCCATTCCTTTGTTGATGCTATCTTTCATTTCATCTCTTACTTTCTGCAATGATGGGTCGGTCATAGCGCTGTTAATGGTAAAATGAGAATAAGCCGAAAGAATTACTGCAATAAGGCTGATTACGATACCTGCTGTGGCTAATCCTTTCTTTGCGCTAACGGCTGCTGACTTGCGATAGCCCATAAATGACAATAATAAAGCAATAGCCGAAATTACTGCCCAAATAAGAAGCATAGATGAACTTCCTGATAACATGGCAGATGCAGCAGCCATTAAAGAAACAATGAAATAACCAATAATGGATACTAGAGACATTACAAAGCCACCGGTTCCTAGACCTTTACCCGGATTTGTTGCATTTTCGTTCATGATTTTAAAAATTTAGTTAGTATAATGATTTAGTCTAGCAAGAATACAACACTGAAATAACTGATTTTTAAATCGAAACAGGTTTTATCGACAATTAGACAAGCTAGAATTGTGGATAAGCCTCAGGGTTAAGCCCGTGTTAATCAATATTATACGGATGAAATCATGCATTTTGCCAAAAGACTCTTCAAAAAGCTTAGGATATAACTCCGCTTCCTATAAGTTCGGCACCATCGTACCAAGCCACAAATTGACCGCGAGCAATACTTTTCTGTGGCTCATCGAAAATAATATACAATCCATATAACTTTTTATAAAGCGTGCACGCCACCAATTTTTGCCGATAACGAATTCGGCATAGATACTTTTTCTCAGCATCACCCATCATGGTGAGGTCTGTTCTTAGCCAATGAATGTCAACATTGGGAACAAATAATCCATTGCGATACAATCCAGGATGATCTTCACCCTGACCTACATAGACTATATTATTTGTAGCATCAGTATCAAGAATGAATATTGGTTCGGCCTTTCCTCCCACTCCAAGACCTTTACGCTGGCCAATCGTGTAAAAATGTGCCCCATTATGACGCCCTATTACTCTTCCCATTGAACGATTATAATGATGCGGTTCACAAAGCGCAGCCAAATTGGGAGATTGATGATTAATCAAAACTGGAATCGCAATTCTTTCGGTTTCAATTTCAATGATGTCACCGGGCTTGGGATCTAATTGTTGCTGAAGAAATATAGGGAGTTTAACTTTACCAATAAAACAAAGTCCCTGCGAATCTTTCTTCTCGGCATTGGGAAGATCTATCGCCTTGGCCATTTCGCGAACTTCCGGTTTGGTCAATTCACCTATCGGAAACAAAGCTTTGGAAAGTTGTTCTTGACTAAGTTGGCACAAAAAATAACTTTGGTCTTTATTTACATCCACACCGGCCAAAAGTTGATATATCGTATTTCCATCTTTATGCATGAAACTTGACTTGCGACAATAGTGACCGGTTGCAATAAAATCAGCTTTTAAATTAAGGGCAGCTTTTAGAAAAAGATCGAACTTAATTTCGCGGTTACAAAGAACATCCGGATTGGGGGTTCTACCCGACTCATATTCGCGAAACATGTAGTCCACGATACGCTTTTTGTAATCAAGACTCATGTCCAATACATGAAAAGGAATTCCCAGTTTTTCGGCTACAAGCATAGCGTCGTTGCTATCGTCTATCCACGGACATTCATTGTTGATAGTGACTGACTCATCGTGCCAATTACGCATAAAAATACCAATGACCTCATAGCCTTGCTGAAGCAATAAATGCGTGGCAACACTCGAATCTACGCCTCCCGATAAACCTATTACTACTCTGCCTTTCATGTACTGCTTTGCAATGTTCGCGCAAAACTAGTGCTGAGGTAGCAGAATTCTCATAATTCAATCTAAATTTGAATCGATTGATAAGAAGAATCAATAATATTAATTGAAATCATACCAAATGCAAGCATATGAACACCATAACGATTGCGCAAAATAGATAATCCAGTTTCGCCCATAACCTTATTGCATGCTTCCTTTAATTTATCAGCGTCATTCATTGCAAAGTTTTCAAATACCTTTGGATTATTTCATCAATGCAATATCCATGATCTCTAAATATCAGCAAGCTAATCAAAAATTCAATTTCAGTGCCATTCCTATCATAGTAAAAAGTTGGGTTAACATTACTTTTCGTTAACTGGACGTGTCTCAAAAACGCACTATTTGAGCTCATGCCTTGGTTTCTCTTGCATCATATAATAAACCTATGACCACACACCATGCAGGATTTTCCTAGGTGAATTGCACCGTTTGGATTTATGCACTAGTCCAACTCTGATTTTCTAAATTGCACCTAACATAAATCACAACGGTATATGCGCTGTAGCTCACCAAAGAGCTTGGATCATTCTATTAGAAAATTGGTATTATTTGGGCTTAAACGTTTTATTGCAACCGTTATCAATAAATACTTTGAAAAAGCTATTAATCCCAATTGCATAACATTGTTTAAACGCAAAAAACATAAATTGAGGTTAATCGTTGCCAAGTATGAATTGGAGGTTAGATCCAATAAAATTCAATCTGTATTACATTTGTAATGGGCAACCTTATGTCAGGTTTACCGTCTAAACATCGTCTTTAGTGTCAGAAAATAAGCAACTTCAAGCATTATTGGATGGCTGCCTTAAGGGAGACAGAAGGTCTCAACAGGCTGTGTATAAGCTGTTTTACGGAAAAATGAAATCCGTATGTATGCGTTATACTAGAGACCAAGATCAAGCTCGCGATGTATTACAAGAAGGTTTTGTCAAAGTTTTTCAAAATCTAGAAAAATATACCGGAGTTGGATCATTTGAAGGTTGGGTAAGAAGAATTATGGTGAATATGTCAATTGACAGATTCAGAAAATTAAAACATGATTTTGTCCTTTTGGGCGCAAATCAAGATATTGAAAACTGGAAGGAGCACGCTGAAGAAGACCAAGAAGATGAAGAGGATGATGATTATATCTATGATATAACACCAGAACAGATAGTTGAAGCCATGCAACAACTGTCGCCCGCATATAGAACCGTATTTAACTTATATGTTTTTGAAGATTATTCGCATCAGGAAATAGCTGAGGCGTTGGGAATAAACGTTGGTACTTCGAAAAGTAACTTCGCGAAAGCCCGCAAAAACATGAAAAAATTATTGATAAAGAATATCAAAACATCAAATGAGCAAAATTCTCCCTCGATTTGAACATAGTCTGAAGGATCAGATGTCCGAACACAAGGCTTCTTATGATCCAAAGGATTGGTATGACCTTCAGAATAGACTTAAGATCAATACCAAATCAGGTAACCATGCCCATGCAGTGGCAATTGTTGCAACCATTGCAGTGCTTATCACCGGATCCGTACTTTTCTATCGCCTACAATTTGCCTCTGCCCAAGCCAATTTGGCTTCGGAAAACGATCGTTTTGCGGACACTAATAATCAGGTTCTAAGATTATTTTATCCGCACGGAGATTCTGCTGAGATAAACATTGGCAATGACGTTGTGCTCAATCCCGAAGTGCTTACCAATTTTCCATTGGATAAAACAACTTCTAACAATAAAGTTTCGAATTCAACCGAAGTTTCAACTCAATTTTCTGCTGATTTCTCTCAAACGGTTGTGGTTGATCAGCCTGTATCTACTACCAAAGAAAAAGCTCCCAATTCTGTTGGATTCACTGCTAATACAAAGGAGGCTTGTGAAGGAGTTGAAGTAGAATTTGGAGTAACAAACGGTCCCAAAGAAGGAAGTTATTTATGGAATTTTGGTGATGGTCATTTTAGCAGCGATATCAATCCGAAACACAAGTTTACAAAAGCCGGCACGTATGATATATCACTTTCTATCACGAGCGATTATGGTCAGATCAATACAACCGTAATGCCTGATTTGATTACAATTCGTCCTACCCCAATTGCCAACTTTAAATGGGAGTTCGTAAATGAGAATCCAGAAACACCACAATTAAAAATAGTAAACAATAGCGACAATGCAAGTTCATATCAATGGAAGTTTGCAGATGGCACAACATCAAAAGATGTAAGTCCTACCATTGATGCAGCAAAGAAGGGCAAGCAGCTCGTTACGCTTCTAGTTGTAAATGAATATGGCTGCAAGGATGATGCAGTAAAAACAATAATGGTCAATGCAGATTTCAATATTGGAGCTTCATCAGGATTTAATCCATCGAAAGATAACTTTATGCCCGCCGGTCTCAAAGACAACAAAGTGAAATTTGAGATGAGCATATACACCACGTTTGGAGTGAAAGTATATGAAACTATATCCAAAACAAAAGGATGGGATGGCAAACTAGCAGACGGCAGTATTGCAGGTGATGGAAGCCAATATACTTGGAAAGTAGTGATGACAACAGACAACAGTAAAGAAGAAAAATATTTCAACGGAATTGTAACGATTATCCCTTAACCAAAACGAAACATTACGCGATGTTTGTGACCCGAAGACTAAACCACTTCGGGTTTTTTTTTGATAACCCATGGCTGAAGCCATGGAAATGAGTAATAGGCTGAACCCAAGGGCTGAAGATAAAAAAAAATTTCGTATTCTTAATTACGAAAACATGAAAACTAAAATTATTATCGAGAGAGCGTTGCCACATTCGAGGCAAGAACTGCTTATCAAATTCGATCGTATTGAAGAAATCAAATTAATTATCAAACAATTGCAAGATGTAAATTGGTCTGTGGCAGAAATATGTTGGATTATTCCCAATAAACCGGTTGCATTCAGAATAGCCTTGCGTGAGCTGCGAAAGGTTGGCTATGTCAACTTTGGAGGTGTGTTTCGGAATGCAACTAGCAGTAATGAAGATGACATTAAACAACAGGATGTTAAAAATGAAAAAAGAAAATCTTACCGCTTCATGCAGAGCAAACAACAGTGTACAAAAAGTTCGTACTTTGGAAAAATCAACATGGTATAGTCCGAATACGATCAAGACTTATACGGATGCATTGGCAACTTTTTTTAGGAATTTCCATGATAAAGAGATCGCTGAAATATCCAATGAGGATATCATTGCTTTTAACGACAACTAAATTCTAGCAAACCGACTGTCTCAATCCTATCAAAATCAGATAGCAAACGCTATTAAACTTGCGTTCAGGGTTACCGAAAATTGCAAAATTGATATTGATTTAATACACCGACCCCGCACATCTAAGCCATTGCCGAATATATTAAGTAAGGAAGAGGTCAAACAAGTTTTGGGCGCACTACAGAACACGAAACACGTTGCTATGCTGAGTCTTATTTATGGATGTGGACTACGAACAGGTGAGTTGACCAATTTAAAACCGGAGTCTAATGATTCCAATTGGAACCTAATTATTATATAAGAAGCCAAAGGCAAAAAGGATCGAATAGCACCTCTGAGTTATAAACTCATTGAGATATTGAGAGCCTATTACAAATCGTATAAACCGACAAAATATCTTTTCGAATGACAAGTTGCGGGAACACCTGATGATCCGGGTAGTTTGCAGCAAGTGTTGAAACAAAGTGTAACAAAAGCAGGCATGCAAAAGTCGGTTACGTAGCATTGGTTACGCCTTAGTTATGCAACCCATTTATTAGAATCCAGAAAATATGTACGATATATACAGGAATTACTGGGACTTAAAAGCAGTAAAACAACAGAGATTTATGCCCTGGGAGTGCACATTCTATTCAAAAAATATATTCACTATTTGATAATATTTAAGTTTATATATTTACCAATACTACGAACCTCAGGTTCGCATATATGCCTGAATCGGGTTTATTGGCGAACAAAAGGTTCGTATATAAACGAGTTACCAGCCATATTAACAGACGACAACGGCAATGGAAAACTACATAGTATCATTTACGACGGTTTTAATTTTATTCGAACTTTACAAGTTATTCGGTAAACTTTTACCAATTGACAAGGCAGAATACAAGACAGAAAAGACTGTTGAAGAATTAAGGAAAAAATATTTACGGTTTGACCTTAAACAACTTGGTGTTTTCGTCTTACTAACAGTTGGACTCGTATTTATTTTGTTCAAGTTGTTTCCGGTTTTAGTTGACCTTAGACTTTCGCTAATTTCTGATGTGACAATAATTGTGAAACCTTACCCAGAAATGCTATTTATTATTTCACTCTTCAGCGGAATGTTGCTTACCTCGTTGACCATGGTTGCAATTTCAAAACGACAACTAAAAACTGACTGGGACGAATATCTTGCCTATTCAAATCTTAAATAAAAATTCAACTATGTAAAAGTTTCCAAGTACACCATTAGAATTTTCGCATTTATAACCGGACTTTTAATAATTTCATTTTTAGACTGGTATTCAGCTTTTGGACAAAAGGAAGTTAAAATAAACGGACTATTAAGTATTGGAGGGAAGACATACAAATATTCAGACATTACTAAAATTAAAGACATTGAAAGACTCAAAGCACCAAATGGAAATATCGTTGACGACCCTCATTTTATAATTGAATTTAGTGATAGAGAAAAATGGAATTCGAGAGAAAATGGTTTTGCAAGTTATGACCAAGACAGCGACATCATTGACCTTGTAACAACCAAGACGAAAATAGAACCAATAGAACTTGAATTTGACAATGAATAGAAATACGGCTGGTAACAGCACCTACCCAAAAGGCGGGGTTTCGTGCTTCGCAGACACATTTGTGCAAGCCGAAAGTTCAGTTCTCCGAATGAAGTTTAGTGGTAAAATTCCCGCCCTTCAGGTTGCTGCAAACCGTTATCGGATATGCTTGGGCGACACAGCAAACAATTATCTTTCGGAATTTATTTTACTTTTAAAAAATATTTCAAACAAACGGGGACGCTGAAAATCGGATAGAGTAAGCAGCAAAATTAAATTCAAAATAAAATGAAAAAAATTTACCTCTACTGCACCTTAGCATATCTGCTAACAGGCACATCTTCTTTCGCACAATACACCACACTATTAAATTTTGCAGACGACACAACCGGGCTTAGTCCCTATGGCTCTCTTATTTCTGACGGCACTTTTCTGTATGGAATGACTACGAGTGGCGGCACAAATAGTCATGGAACTATTTTTAAAATAATGCCCGATGGAACCGGCTATGTACAACTATTGGACTTTGCAGGCCCCACAACCGGAAGGAATCCTTATGGCTCTCTTTTTTCTGACGGCACCTTTCTGTATGGAATGACAGCTTATGGCGGCACAAATAATTTAGGAACTATTTTTAAAATAATGCCCAATGGAACTGGCTATGTAAAACTATTGGACTTTGCAGGCACTACAAACGGAAGTTTGCCTTTTGGCTCTCTTATTTCTGACGGCACCTTTCTGTATGGAATGACTCAGAATGGCGGCACAAATGATATGGGAACGATTTTTAAAATAATGCCCGATGGAACCGGCTATGTAAAACTATTGGACTTTGCAGGCACCACAAACGGAATGAATCCTTATAGCTCTCTTATTTCTGACGGCACCTTTCTGTATGGAATGACAGCTTATGGCGGCACAAAT
>Ga0105048_10014264_pt1 | contig 12383 bp, 11 predicted proteins | sample MAT05_FD_78382 | JGI IMG/M metagenome (GOLD analysis project Ga0105048, IMG submission 78382) | Freshwater microbial communities from Lake Fryxell liftoff mats and glacier meltwater in Antarctica - MAT-05 | ecosystem: Environmental > Aquatic > Freshwater > Ice > Liftoff microbial mat | place... | reverse complement strand
TGAACCGCGCCCGCCCGGCCGACCTGATGCTCGCCAACCTCCAGGTGGCGACGAACGTCCTCGACGCCGCCCACCGGTACGGCGTGCGGAAGCTGCTGTACCTCGCCAGTTCGTGCGCCTACCCGCGCGAGGCGCCGCAGCCGCTGAGCCCGCGGTCGCTCGGCACCGGCCCGTTGGAGCCGACCAGTGCCCCCTACGCCACCGCGAAGCTGGCCGGGGCCGTGCTCTGTGATGCCTACCGCCGGCAGTACGGGTCGAACTTCATCACGGCGTTCCCGGCCAACCCGTTCGGCCCCGGCGACGACTTCGGCGCCGACAGCGGCCACGTGATCCCCGCGCTGATCCGCCGGGCGCACGAGGCCGCCAAGCACGGTGACAGCGTGTTGTCAGTGTGGGGGAGCGGCACGCCGCGGCGCGAGTTCCTATTCTCACGCGATCTTGCGTCCGCGTGCCTGTTCGCGCTGGAAAACTACGACGGCGACGCGCCCCTCAACCTCGGCGGCGGCACCGTCCTGAGCATCGCCGAGGCGGCGCGCGTCGTCGCGGACGTGGTCGGCTTCCGCGGCCGGCTCGCGTTCGACACGTCGAAGCCCGACGGGGCGCCCCTGAAGGCGCTCGACTCGTCGGTGCTGCGCGGCCTGGGCTGGGCGCCCGCCACGACCTTCCGCGACGCCGTGGAAGAAACGTACCACTGGTTCCTGCACCACGTCACGGAGGGCGTTTGCCGTGAACGCACGACTGTATAGGTCGCTCTACCGCATCCGCCGCGTCGAGGAGGAGGTCGCCCGGGCCTACCCGACGGACGCGATCAAGAGCCCCGTTCACCTGTCCATCGGACAGGAGGCGGTGAGCGTCGGCGTGTGCGAGGCGCTGCGGCCGACCGACATCGTGTTCGGCACCTACCGCAGCCACGCCATGTACCTGGCGAAGGGCGGCGACCTGAACGCGATGGTCGCCGAGATGTACGGCAAGGCCACCGGCTGCGCCCGCGGTAAGGGTGGGTCGATGCACCTCATCGACACCGACGCCGGCGTCATGGGCACGTCCGCGGTGGTCGGCACGACCATCGCCAACGCCGCCGGCTACGCTTATGCCCTGAAAACGAAGCGGTCCGACGCCGTGGTCGTGAGCTTCTTCGGCGACGGAGCCTCGGAGGAGGGCGTGTTCGCGGAGACGCTCAACTTTGCGTCCTTGAAGTCGCTCCCCGTTCTGTTCGTGTGCGAGAACAACGGCTACGCCATCCACACCAGCCAGGCCAAGCGCCAGGGCCGGCCCGACATCGCGGCGCGAGCGGAAGCCTACGGCATCCCCGCCGACCGCCTCGACGGCTCCGACGTGGTCGGCCTGCTGGAGCGGACGCGGACGGTGCTGAGCGGCATCCGCACCCTCGGCGGGCCGCACTTCTTCGAGGTGAAGACGTACCGCTGGCGCGAGCACGTCGGCCCCGGCCGCGATTTTACCCTCGGCTTCCGCGCCGAGAGCGAGGCCGAGCCGTGGGTGAAGAACGACCCCCTGCCGCGGCTCGGGGCGCTGCTGCCGGACGAGGAACGAACCACGATCGAGCGCGAGGTTGAGGCCGAGGTGGCGGCCGCGTTCGCGTTCGCGGCGGCGAGCCCGTTCCCGGCCGCCGGCGAACTCATGACCGACATCTATCAGGAGGCCGGTGATGCCCTCGCCTGCCGTTAAACCGGCCCGCGCCGTTCCGAAGTCGCCGACCGAGCGGACGCTGTCGTTCGTCGACGCCGTCCACGAGGCGACCGAGCAGGAGATGGCCCGCGACCCGAACGTCGTCGTGTTCGGGCTCGACGTCGATGACCCGAAGGCGATCCAGGGCACGACCCGCGGGCTCCCCGAGCGGTTCGGCCCGGAGCGATGCTTCGGCACGCCGCTGTCCGAAGACGCGATGACCGGCGCCGCCATCGGCATGGCCCTCGCCGGCCTGCGGCCGGTCCACGTCCACATCCGCATGGATTTCCTGCTGCTGGCGATGAACCAGCTCCTCAACGTGGCCGCGAAGAGCCGCTACATGTACGGCGGCCGGGTGTGCGTGCCACTGGTGGTGCGGGCGATGATCGGCAAGAGCTGGGGCCAGGGGGCGCAGCACTCGCAGGGGCTGCACGGCATGTTCATGCACGTCCCCGGCATCAAGGTCGTCGCCCCCGCCACGCCCTACGACGCCAAGGGCTGCCTCGCCGCCGCCATCCGCGACGACAACCCCGTGCTGTACGTCGAACACCGCCTGCTCCACTTCACGAAGGGGCCGGTGCCCGAGGCCGCGTACACCGTCGAGCCCGGCAAGGCGCGGATCACCCGCCGCGGGGCGGACGTGACGCTCGTCGGCATCTCGTCGATGCAGGTCGAGTGCCTGCGCGCGGCGGCGTACCTGGAGGATGTCGGCATCGACGCCGAGGTGATCGATCCGATCTGGCTCAGTCCGCTCGACATGGACACGATTTGCGAGTCGGTCGAACGGACGGGGCGAATGATCGTCGTGGACACGGCCTGGACGAACTGCGGGGCGGCGGCCGAAATCACGGCGCAGGTCGCGGAGCGACTTCAAGGGATCCGCGACCTGCGACTGAAGCGGATGGGCTTCGCCCCGACGACGTGCCCGACGGCGCCGAACCTGGAAGACCTGTTCTACCCGAACGCCCGCACCGTCGCCGCCGCGGCGCGCGACCTGGTGGAGGAGCGCGCCTGCGGCTGGCTCCCAGCCGAGCGCGCGGACCTGAAGAGCATCGAATTCAAGGGGCCGTTCTGATGCCGACCACGACCACCCCGCGGAAGGCCGGGCTCGACTGGCCGCTGATGCGGAACAACATCGCCCGGGCCGACCTGGACGCCGTCTGCCGCTACCTCCAGCAGGACGACCCGATCCTCACCGCGGGGAAGAACGTCCGCGCCTTTGAGGAGGAGTGGTCGGCCTGGCTCGGCGTCAAGCACAGCGTGTTCGTCAACTCCGGGAACTCGGCGAACCTCGTGACGCTGGCCGCGCTCCGCGAGTTGCACGGCGCCGGCGGCGAGGTCATCGTCCCCACGCTGACGTGGGTGTCGGACATCGCCGCGGTGCTCCACTGCGGGTTCACGCCGGTGTTCGTGGACATCGACCCGCGCACCCTCGGCATGGACAACGCCCAGGTGCTGGCGAAGGTCACCGACAAGACGCGGGCCGTCTTCCTGACGCACGTCCTCGGTTACAACGGGCTGACCCGCGGGCTGGTGGACGAACTCGCGGCGCGGAAGGTCACGCTGCTGGAAGACGTGTGCGAGAGCCACGGGGCGACGTTCGAGGGGCGGAAACTCGGCACGATCGGGCGGGCGTCGAACTTCTCGTTCTACTACGCGCACCACCTCAGCACCATCGAGGGCGGGATGGTGTGTACCGACGACGCCGACCTGTACGAGTGCGTGCGGATGCTTCGCGGGCACGGCATGGTCCGTGAGCTGGCCGACGCCGGCCGGCGTGCCGAACTGGTTGAAGCGCACCCGGACCTGAACCCGGATTTCATCTTTGCGCACCCCGGGTTCAACTTCCGCAGCACGGAGTTGAACGCGATCATCGGCCGGTCGCAGCTGCCGCGGCTGGACGCCAACAATGCGCGCCGCACCGAGAACCTGAACCTGTTCATGAAGCACCTCGACCCGGACCTGTACCGCACCGACTTCGTCACCGAGGGGAGCAGTAACTACGCCTTCACGCTGATCCTCCAGGAGCCCGACGCGCCGCTCGCGGAGCGGGTGCAGAACACCCTTCGCAAGAACGGCGTCGAGTTCCGCCGCGGTACGGCTGGTGGCGGGAACCAGCTGCGGCAGCCGTACCTGCGGCGGCTGTTCGGCGACCTGTACGCGCAGTTCCCGCAGGTGGACCACGTCCACTTCTACGGGTGGTACGTCGGCAACTACCCGTCGCTCGACCGGGAGCGAATTCTGAAGTTGTGTGAGCTGCTGAACGGCCTTGCCGCGGGGCGGGGGATTTGAACTCAAGTGCGAAAGCCCGGGGACGGCCGTCCCCGGGCTTCGGGGGATTGCTCATGCGCCTCGACGTGGTTCTCGTCAACCCGTGCAGCCGGCCGCAGGTGTACCAGTCGCTCGGCGCCACCCTCACGGCCGTCGAGAACCCGGTCTGGGCCGGCCTCATGGCCACCTTCTGCCGCACCCACGGACTCTCGGTTGCGATTATCGATGCGGAGGCCGAGGGGCTCGACCACGACGCCGTCGCCGAGCGCGTGAGGCACCTCAACCCGGTCCTCGCCGCGGTCGTGGCCTACGGCCACCAGCCGAGCGCCTCCACGCAGATCATGACCGCGGCCGGGCAGGTCTGCACCGCGGTGAAGGAACTCACGCCCGACCAGCCGGTGCTGATGCTCGGCGGCCACGTCGCGGCACTGCCCGAGCGCACGCTGCGCGAGGAGCGTGCCGACTACGTCGCCGCCGGGGAAGGGCTGTACACGCTCGTCGCGCTCGTCGAAGCGATCAAGACGCCGGTCCCGGCGCTGGCGCAGGTTCCCGGGCTCTTCTACCGCGATGGCAGCGTCATCCGCCAGACGCCGGGGAAGCCGCTCGTAACCGACCTCGACGGCACGATGCCCGGCATCGCCTGGGATTTGCTGCCGATGCCGCGCTACCGGGCGCACAACTGGCACTGCCTCGACGGCTCCGACCGGCAGCCTTACGCGGCCCTATACACCACGCTCGGCTGCCCCTACCACTGCTCGTTCTGCTGCATCCAGGCGCCGTTCAAGGCCGGCGAGGAAGCCGCGGGAAACAAGAAAACGGCGAACAGCTACCGGGCGTGGAGCCCCGACGCGGTCATCGCCCAGATCGACACGCTGGTCAACACCTACGGCGTGCGGAACATCAAGATCGCCGACGAGATGTTCGTACTGAACCGCAAGCACATCACCGGCATCTGCGACCGCATCATCGCCCGCGGCTACGACCTGAACATCTGGGCCTACACCCGCATCGACACCATCAAGGACGGGATGCTGGAGAAGCTGAAGGCGGCGGGGTTCAACTGGCTGGCGGTCGGCATCGAGGCCGGGGCCGACCGGGTGCGGGCGGACGTGGACAAGTCGTTCGACCAGGACCAGGTGTTCCGCGTGGTGTCGGAGATTCGCGCCGCGGGGATCAACGTCATCGGCAACTACATTTTCGGGCTGCCGGAAGACGACCTCGACACGATGCGCTCGACGCTCGACATGGCGGTCGAGCTGAACTGCGAGTTCTCGAACTTCTACTCGGCGATGGCGTACCCCGGGTCGCCACTGTACACGCTGGCCGTGGAGCGGAACCTGCCGCTGCCGGCGACATGGACGGGGTACTCGCAGCACTCGCGCGACTGCCTGCCGCTGCCGACGCGCTACCTGCCGGCCCGCGACGTGCTGCGGTTCCGCGACGCCGCGTTCCAGCGCTTCTACACCGGCGCCGACTACCTGCGGATGGTCGGCGAAAAGTTCGGAGAGGGGACCATCGCGGACATCCGCCGCATGACGGCGCACACCCTTGAGCGCGACCTGCTGTCGGGGAAGCTGGCGGTGCCGCCGACGCTCCTGCCGCGCGAGGGTGGCGTCGAACGGCAACGGGACCCGCAGTTGGTAACGCTTGGGGTGCGGTGAGCGATCGGAGCGATACATCAACGCCCCGAGCGGGGTCGCGTCAGCGCCCCGTGCGTCCGCAATTCTCGAAGTCACGGGAACGCACGGGGCGCTGACGCGACCCCGCTCTCGGTCTGATTCGCGCGACGCAAACGACTCAGCCCGACCTACGAAACCCAACCCACTTTTTGCCCCACCACCCGCAGTAGCCCCGCGGCGCCGCCGCGGTGGTAGCGGTCGCGGAGCCGACAACCCAGCCGCGTCAGCCGTTCCCACGCGTCCGTGCGGGTCCGCGCCGCCCACCCGCCGCGGACCACGTACTGCCGACCTGACACCCGCAGCGCAAACGCATCCGCGGAAGTCGGTTCACCCCCGAGCCGACGGACCAACTCCAGCCGCCCTGCGTGGTGGGCGTCGTACCGCGGGGCGTCTTGCGCCAGCACCGCCGGGTCCGCCTCGTACACCTTCCCGGCCGTGGGGTGAACGACGGCGTTGCGGTGCTCGAATACCACGTCCGGCAGGTATACGGCCCGGCCGCCGAGTCGCGTGAACACGTCGTCGATGTGGTCGTCGATGCGGTAGCGCCGGTAGTCCGGCGGGCAGATACCGCCGGCCGCCTCGCAGTAGCGGCGGCTCACGACGGGGAACACGCACAGGTGGTCGCGGACGAGTGTGTCGTTGACGTGAACCAGGCCGATGCGGTCCGGGAAGCGGGCGGACGCGGCGAGGACGTGATCGTCCCAGCCGCGGGTGCGGGCGACCACGTCGTCGTTCATGAGCATCAGCCACTCGCCGCGGGCAGCCGCGGCGCCGGCGCGGTTCAGTTCGCCCATCGTCCGCCCCGGCGGGCCGACCACGACGCGCACGCCCGGACACCGCACCGCTTGCGAAACGGGGTCGTCGGCGTCCACGACCAGAACGATTTCGATGCGCGACGGGCGGAGCGTGGTGACGGCGAGGGAGCGGAGGAAGCGGCGGAGCTGCCGCGGGCGGCCGCGGGTCGGCACGATCAGCGACAGGGTCGGGGTCCGCGCGAGCATGACGGGTTGTACCCCGGCCGCTCGCGCGGGGTCAACGCTACCCCGCGGCGGCCCGGGCCGCCCGGAGGCGGGTGCCGGCCTGCGACAGGATGTGGTGCGCCACCTGGTTGGCGTTGTACCCGCCCGGCAGCCGGATCAGCGGCTTGCCGTAGGCGTCGCAGTACTCCTTGATGTTGTCGTAGTCGTGGTTCGACCAGCGGATCGCCAGCAGCACCAGCGCCACCTCCGGGCGGGCGATGTCCGGCTCGAACACGGTGAACGACGTGTGCTCCGGCCGCACAAGCCAGCGCACGTCGGCGAACCCGAACGCCCGCATCAGCGCGTGCTTGTGGACCGGCCGCGCCTGCCCGCCGATCAGCACGATCTCCCGCCCGCCGAGCAGCTCGGACACCTCCAACACCTCCTTCGACGGGCGGTGCGGCCGGGCCGGCGGCTCGGCGTCGGGGCGGCCCTCCACGTACCGGTCGATCTCGCGCAGCACCAGCGCCACGTTCGCCGACGGCGGCGGCTCGTCCGGCACGTCCTCGATCACGGGCAGGAGCCAGTCGCGGACGTCGGCGTTGCTCGGCGGCAGCCCGCCGGCCACCAACTCGTCCACCAGTTCCAGCACCCGCGGCCACTCGCCGGCGGACTCGTCCGGCCGCTCGCGGAGCCGGCCGAGCTTGAATTTCAGGTTGTTCAGCGCCTTGGCCCGGTGCTTGTCGCGGTCGCCCACGGTCTGGAACTGGCCGCGCAGTTCGCCGACCCGGGCGACCACGTCCGGCCAGCTGGCCGGGTCGGCCCGGTCCTCGCGCTTCAGGAACTTGGCGATGTAAATCTGCCGGTCGCGGGCGGTGGTGCGGATGCGGGCGAATAGCTGCACCTGGTCGTAGTCCATCCGCACGTCGCGGACGTCGGCGACGGCGTACAGGAGCACCGACTGCGCCTCGGCCGCCAGCGACAGCACCCGCTGCGCGAGGCGGTCGGCGTTCGCCCCGGGCGACTGCTCCCATCCGTGGAGCAGCAGCAGCGCGTCGGCGGCGGCGGCGTAGGCGCCGGCGAGGTCGTCCCACGCCCGCGGGGCGGTCACCACCGGGTCGTGGTTCAGCATCCACAGGTTGCAGTCGGGGAGCGCCATCGCCCGCGCCTGAAGGGCGTTCTCGGCCGGGTGGTTCCGCCAGCCCAGCGGGTCGCCCACCCGCCGGGCCACCAGCTTGCACGCCTCCCCCTTCACCCGGCAGCGGTCGGCCACCAACAGCGGCGGCACCAGGGCCAGCTCGCGGTCCTCGTGGTACGTCGGCACCGCCGCGGGCGTGGGCGGCGGCGGGTCGAGGTGGAAGCGGAGAGGCGGCAGTTCCGAAATCGGGATCGGTGGCGGCGACGGGGGAGCCACCACGACCGGCTCGGCCGGAGGCACCGACTCCGCCTCGGCGACGCCAACGGCGACGGCAACGGGTATCGGTTCCGCCCATTCGGCGACGGCCCGCGCGACGGCGGCGACGGCCGCGGCCAAATCCGAGTCGGCCCGGAGGCGTGGTTCGGCCCAGGCGGCGAGGCGCGCGAGTGCGGAGGTCAATTCGGTCATGGTTCACGCGGGGAACGGGAAGGTGTGGCCGGGTCGGGCGGAGCCCGCCGGGGTGCGCTCCCGTCAGTATAGCCGCCCGCCGGCCGCGTCGCCCCGCCCGCCTCACGCCGGGGCGGTGTCGCCGAGCCGCGGCAGGTCGTCCAGGCCGCCCAATCCCATCACCTGAAGGAACCGCGGCGTGGTGCCGTACAGCACCTCCTGGCCGTCGGCGTCGGCCCGGCGGCGGACGGCGACGAGCCCGAGCCGCACGAGTTGCCGCAGCACGGCACCGGAGTCGGTGCCGCGGGCGGCGTCCACCTCGGCCTTGCCGACCGGCTGGCGGTACGCGACCACGGCCAGCACGTCGAGCGCCGGCTGCGTCAGCCGGGCCTCGCGGGGGCCGCCGAACACGCGCTCGCGTGCGCCGCGGAACGCCGGCAGCAGCGCGAGGGCGAAGCCGCCGTCCTTCGCCTCGACGGCGTAGGGGCGGCGCTGCGCCCGGTAGCGGCGGTTCAGCGCATCGACGGCGGCGCAGAAGGCGTCGTCGGTCAGCCCGCGGACGGCGGCGGCGGCGGCGGCGGCGGTCAGCGGCGGGCCGCCGACGAACAGCATCGCCTCGACCAGCTGCTCCGGCGTCGGCGGCGGGGGCGAGTGGGGAGGGGAGTGGGGAGTGGGGAGTGGGGGCGGCGGGGGAGCCGGCTCGGGTTCGGGTTCGGGCGCGAGGTCGTCCGGCGGGGCGTCGAGCTGCCACTCGCCGACGAGGCGGAGGTCGGGCGGCGTCGGTCGGGGGGTGGGGTCGGCCATCGGCGGGGATGGTAGCACGGCGCGGGAGCGGACGCGAGCCGGGCCGCGCAATCGGGTTTGACTTGGTTCTCGTCGGAAGTTATAGCTTCACCACCAGCTTCTCCCACCACCCAACCTGCCCCGGGCCGACGCCCGTTCGTCGGCCGTCCCGCGCGGTGAGGTATCCGCCGTGGTCGCGTGTCCCTGCCAGTTCTGCGCCGCCCCGCTCGAACCCGTTCAAGAGTTCCGCTACCTCGTCGAGAGGGCCACGGCCGCGGACGACCCCGCGCACCTGAGCCGCATCCGCGAACTGCCGCACGCCAACGGGCGGCCGCTGCGGGTGTGCAAGGGCTGTCAGGGCGAGATCCGCGTTCACCCCGGCCGCTTCCTCCGGGCGGTCGAGCGCGCCGCCGCCCGCCGGGAGGTTCATTCCGGGGTGCTCGCAGCCGGCCTGCTGTCGCTCGGGTGGTTCTTCGTGACGCTGCTCGGCGACGCCTGAGCGAGCGGTCAGCCGCGCTGCCTCAGCTCCTCGCGCCAGCTCAGCGACAGCTCCGGCACCTCGGCCAGCGCCGCCATCTCCTCCGGGTTAGACCGGCCGAAGTACATCACCCGGTGCGCCCGACGCACCGTCCACTCCGGCCGCGGCCGCTCGACCAACTCCACCGCGTCGCCCGCCGCGATCGTCCCTTCCGCCAGCACCCGCACATACCAGCCGCAGCGGCCGCTCTCGACCACCCGCGCCGGCAGGTCTTTCAACCGCCATCGGCGCGCCAGCTTCCAGCACGGCTGCCGCGGCTGACTCACCGCGAGCACCGCCGACCCGACCCGCCACACGTCGCCGACGCACACGTCGGTTTCGGCCCAATCGGCGACCGTGAGGTTCTCGCCGAACGCGCCGTGCGGCAACCCCGACAGCCCGAGTTCGGCGCGCCAGTCGGGGTAGTGCGCGGCCGGGTACGCCAGCACAGCCTTGTCGGCGCCGCCGTGGTTCTCCAGGTCGGCCTGGCCGTCACCGTCGAGGTTGCTGAAGCGGACGGACACTGGGCCGCGGACGGGTTCCTTCCAGAAGCCGGTGGAGAAGGGGCGGTCGAACGGGTCGGCGGCGCCCGGGGTGCCTTGCCAGCGCGGCCGGCCGACCTGCACCGACTCGACGCGCGCGGCGGACACGGGCGGCCTCCGGGTCAGCAGCCGTGGGGGTTAGCGGGGAGTTCGAGCCGGCAGCAGCCGAGGTTCAGGGCGTCCTTCGGCACGCCGGCCGCGTCCGCGTCCTCGAGCACTCCGGGGCTCAGGCTGTAGTGGACGAACCGGCCCGACTTGGTGCCGGTGATCAGGCCGGCGTGCTTGAGCACGGTGAGGTGGTGCGACACGTTCACCGCCGGCACGCCGAGCATGTCGGCGATCTCGGACACGCAGCGGGGGCCGTCCACGAGGAAGCGGACGATGCGCAGCCGCTCCGGGGCCGCGAGGGCGGACAGGAGCTCGGCACAGCGCTCCGGCTGGAGCGGGTCTTTCGCCACGGAACCCCCGAGACTCGGGCGGACGGGGACGGGAGGAATCTTATTCCCCCCGGGCGCCGGATGACCAGTCGTGACCACGCCGTGACCACGGGCGTAGGGGGCCGACGGCCGTTTCCACGGGAATTCGTGGGGGCGCGCGTCCGGCACCGGGGTTGCGATGGGGCGGGGAACTTCCCGAGGTTATCGCCATGCCGCACCCCGCCCGCCGGGCGTTCACGCTGATCGAGTTGCTGGTCGTCATCGCCATCATCGCCATCCTGATCGGGCTCCTCCTGCCGGCCGTCCAGAAGGTCCGCGAGGCCGCTGCCCGTGCCAAGTGCCAGAACAACCTGAAGCAACTGGCGCTGGCCGTCCACAACTACGAGTCGGCGTTGGGCCAGTACCCGCCCAGCATGCTCGCCCCGGTCGGCGGGACGTTCACCGGGAACAACGGGTCGTGGGGCGTCCTCGGCCGCGTCCTCAGCCACATCGAGCAGGGCAACGCCGGACTCAAGGTGAATCTGGAAGTCGGGTACGACCAGGTGCCGAACTCGACGACCGGGGTGCAGCTCGTCCGCATCCCGGTGGCGCTGTGCCCGAGCGATGCGAATGACCTGATGCGGACCAAGAGCGGGGCGGACTTCGTGTATCCGCTCACCTACGGGTTCAACGCCGGCACCTGGCGGGTGTGGGATCCCGTGACCGGGCAGGGCGGGGACGGGGCGCTCTACCCGAACGCCAAGCTGGCGCCGACGGCGTTCCTGGACGGGTTGAGCAACACGCTGTGCGCCGCCGAGGTGAAGGCGTATACGCCGTACAGTCGGAACATGACGACGAACGCGCCTGCGACACCGCCGGCCGACGCCGCCGGAGTGGCGGCGCTGGTGGCGGGGGCGCCGGACAAGAAGATGGGGGCCGCGACGAACGACTGCACCGGCCACACCGAGTGGCCCGACGGGCGGGTCCACCACGGCGGCATCACCACGGTGCTGACGCCGAACACGAAGGTGGCCTGCGGGGCGCCCTGCGTCCGCGAGGAGGCGGACTTCAACAGCCGGCAGGAGGGGAGCAGCGCCACCCTCGCCACCTACGCCTCGATCACCTCGCGGAGCTATCACACCGGGATCGTCAACGTCGCCCTGATGGACGGCTCGGTGCGGGCGGTCCGCGACTCGATCACCCTCCAGACGTGGCGGGCGCTCGGTACTCGCGCCGGCGGCGAGGTGGTCGGGGATTACTGACGCGGGCGCAGACCCGGGCGAGCCGACCGCCGTGAGGCGGCGGGTGACGTTCCCGTCACCCGCCGCCTCACGGCGGTCGGCTCGCCTCGAATCGATTACGCGAACCACCCGCGCACCGCCGCCGCCCGCGGGTGGGTCAACCCGTCGAGCACGCTCCCCGTCGCCTCGCGCAGCCGCAGCCGCGCCACCAGCTCCGCGTGCGCCCCGCCGGCGAGGCCGTCGGCGATGAGCGCCGCGCCCTGTGCCGCCTCCTTCACCCACGCCCCCGGCAGCGACCCCACCGGCGCCACCGCCGACGCGAACCGGGCGAACGGGGCCAGCGCCTCCGTCAGGTGGAGCGACTCCACGAATCCCGACTCGGCCGCGAACAGCCGGCCGGACAGCGCCACCGCCTCGAACCGCTCGTGCGGCTCGTGCAGTCCGCACAGCCCCCCCACCGTCCGCACCAGCGACTCCAGGTACGCCGACCGCCGGACCTCGTCGTCGGCGATGGCGGCGGCGCCGCCGGCGAACAGGTCGGCCTTCGCCAGCGGGACGAGCAGGTACGCCGCCTCGCCGTCCCAGCCGCCGGCCGACCGCCACCCCAGCGGGCCGCCGGTGCCGCCGACGCCGTCCACGACTTCGCCGCGCTCGTCCACCACCAGCGCCGCCGTGAACGACGTGCCGAGTTCGACCACGCACAC
>Ga0105048_10014262_pt1 | contig 12385 bp, 10 predicted proteins | sample MAT05_FD_78382 | JGI IMG/M metagenome (GOLD analysis project Ga0105048, IMG submission 78382) | Freshwater microbial communities from Lake Fryxell liftoff mats and glacier meltwater in Antarctica - MAT-05 | ecosystem: Environmental > Aquatic > Freshwater > Ice > Liftoff microbial mat | place... | reverse complement strand
TGTAAGTATTTTTGTGTTGGGATTGGCAAATTCAATTTTTGCCTATAAAAATTACAACCACGCTCCAATTCCTGCGGGAGATGAGCGTTCTGCTGGATGCGCACCAGCAACAGAGCGACTTTTTATGGAGTTCAATAATGTACGCTGTCTAGTCGAAACTGGCGGAAGTATGTGGCAAGATCGAGCTACCAGCGTGGCTTCTTATGAAGTACCTGTTGGTTCAAAAAATCACGTTTTATATTCTGGTGCACTTTGGATGGGTGGAGAAGATATCAATGGTCAATTAAAATTGGCCGCTCATACATTCCGCACTGGAAATGACTTTTGGTCTGGTCCACTTGGTCTACTTTCTGATCAGTACAGTAATTATTCCCCAGCAATTATTCAAAACGCAGACGTGTTGTTAGTGCGTGATTTTGGAGCTGCTGATATCATTCCTGCGGAGTGTACAAAATATGATAAGTTTTTTACCATTCGAAAAGCTGAAGTTCAACAGTTTATTTTATCATGGAATTGCGCTAATACAGATTTACTTACTCCAGAAGAGTGTGCTGATGTTGAGCCATTAGATCCTGAGGTATTAAATCGAATTAAATTATGGCCGGCACATGGTGATCCTGCATTAGGCGAAGATTATTATTTAGCACCTTTTTATGATAATCCACTTGCACCTAGCGGTCTTAATGGTCGTTATGATCCAGTTTTAGATGGTGATTATCCTTGGTATGATTTAGAGGAAGAAATTGATTGCAGAAATGACCGCCGAGTTACTTTGTTTGGAGATGAAACAAACTGGTGGGTGTTTAATGATAAAGGAAATATTCATACTGAAACTGGTGCAGATCCAATTGGTATGGAAATTCGAGCTCAAGCATTTGCTTTTGCAACAGATGATGCCATTAATGATATGACTTTTTATAACTACGAATTAATTAATCGGGGTACACAAACTCTATTTAATACATACTTCGGTCAATGGGCGGATCCAGATATTGGACTTAGTACAAATGACTATGTTGGATGTGATGTAACAAGAGGATTGGGTTTCGCATACAATGGAGAATCTGCTGATGATGGTCAAGGTGGTCAACCGGGTTATGGAGCAAATGTTCCAGCCGTAGGTATAGATTTTTTTGAAGGTCCTTATCAAGACAATGATGGATTTGATAATGCAAAAGGAATTGGATCAGGTGAGGCGTTGAATGGTATTGGTTTTGGAGACGGAGTCACTGATAATGAGCGTTACGGAATGCGTCGTTTCGTTTATTATAATATTGGTGGTGGTCCAACTGGAGATCCAAATTCAGCATCAAATTTTTATAATTATATGCAAGGTATTTGGCAAAATGGACAATCGATGCTTTATGGAGGAAATGGATTTAATCAAGGTACAACTAGCCTTGAATGTTACTTTATGTTCCCTGGGGCATCAGATCCTTTGCATTGGGGAACAAATGGTGTAGATCCCGGATTTGATTGGACTGAGGTACAAGCAGGAAATCCACCAGGAGATAGACGTTTTATTCAATCAGCTGGCCCGTTTAAATTAACACCGGGCGCTGTAAATAATATTACTGTAGGTGTTGTGTACGGAATAAGTGATGAAACAGATCTTGAAGCTTCTGTTCGTGCCATGAAAACAGCCGATTCTAAAGCTCAAGCTCTTTTCGACAACTGCTTCCAACTTGTTGAGCCGCCTGTAGCGCCTGTGCTTACAATTCAAGAAATGGAAAATCAGTTGATTTTATATTTAACAGAACCTCCTGGATTTAATGAGCAGACTTGGTTTGAGCGAGATAAAATTAATATTATCACCCCTGATGTTTTAGCTGACTCTGGAATTTTCTACAACGATACGTTCAAATTTGAAGGGTATCAGATATACCAAATGAAAGATGAACTTTCTGCTGTGTCTGAATTAAATAATTTATCTGAAGCAAGATGAGTTGCGCAATGCGATCGTGAAAATGGTATTTCTAAATTGGTTAATTATACGTATGATGAACAATTGGATATAACAATACCAACGGTTATGGTAGATGGTGAAGATAATGGACTAAAACATTCTTTCAGCGTAACAGAAGATTTGTTTGCTACAGGGGATAGAAAATTGGTTAATCATAAAAAGTATTATTACATCGCTGTGGGGTATGCTCAAAATAATTTTAAACAATACGACCCTAACGATCCTTTGCTTTTAGATGGTCAAAAAATGCCTTATTTAAGATCTCGTATTTCTGGTACAGGTAAAGGAATTGAATCGGTATTAGGTATTCCTCATGATCCAAGTCCGGAGGCTGATGGAACAATTTTCACTACGGCCTATGGTTATCAACCTGAAATTACTCAGTTAGAAGGTATTGGTAACGGTGGAAATTTCTTGGAGTTAACTAAAACCACAATTGACCAAATTATGGTTGATGGTCGTGTTGCACAACCAACCTATAAAAGTGGTTATGGCCCAATTGGAATTCAGGTAATTGACCCACTTAATTTAAAAGGTGGCGTATATACGCTTGGTTTTGGACAAAATGCGGCTACGGTTAACGCTGATACATGGTGGATTGAGCGTTACGATGCTATTGCAAATACGCGCGATACTGTTAAATCAGATTATATTATTTCAATAGCGAATGAACAATTAATACCAGATTGGGGAATTTCTGTAAATATTACTCAAAAATTCTACACAAGTGGAAGTGAAATACAGAAATATACTGAACCTATTGATGCCACGATGACATTTGAAGATTCGTCAAAAATTTGGCTATACGGAATTCCAGATGGAGATGGAACTTATACAACTAACTGGATTCGTTCAGGAAGTAATAAGGCTCCATCAACCCCTGACCCAACATGCGACCCTGTGGATTGGATTTACAATCCTTGTTATTATTATGACAAATCATTGGATAATGAATCGAAATACGAAAAATTATTGGGTGGTATTGTAGCGCCATTTAACAGAGTTGGTTATGAAGTGTACGGTATGCCCTTTGGTCTTCCAGGTAATAACCCTATAACAGGAACTGGTACCTGGCTCAGTTCTCCCAACGCTATTCTACAAAAATCCAGTTTCGTTCAATTACATGATGTAGATATTTATATCACCGATGATAAATCAAAATGGACTCGATGTGTAGTTATCGAAATAAATGATAACCAAACACAAAACGAATATACAGCTGATGATGTTTTGCATCCACGATCTGATAAGTCTGTTGACCAAAACGGAAATCCGGATGGAACTGGCACAGGTATGGGATGGTTTCCTGGTTATGCAATTGATGTGAATACAGGCGCTAGATTAAATATGGTGTTTGCCGAAAACTCGTGGTTAACTGGAGAAAATGGACGTGATATGATTTGGAATCCAACATCAAATTTTGCTGATAACGTAGGTGATCCATTGTTAGGTGGTATGCATTATGTTTATGTTTTTGGTGAAAATGTAGATGATAGTGGTTGTCCAAATTATGATGGTGGAAATTGGTTGAAAAGTAAATTTGATGTGTCTGTTGCCATATCTCAAAGAAATACAAACTACAGGGAAAGTTGGAAAAATTGTATGTGGGTATTTGAACCATTCTTAATTCCTAACGCTGAATTATTAGCTACAGATGTTAAGATTAGTTTAAGAATTAATAAACCTTATGAAGAGCGTCTTGTTACGAATGTAAATAATGAACGCCCCATGTATCAATTCACTATCACAAATCCAACAATTAAAATGAATAGTGATCAATTGGTGTCGGTAATCGATAATATTAATATCGTTCCAAATCCTTACTACGCTTATAGCTCATATGAAGTGAGTAAATTGGATAATCGTGTAAAAATCACAAACCTTCCTGAACGCTGTACAATTACAATTTTCACTGTTCAAGGTGCCTTGGTTAGAACTTTTGAAAAAGATGATCCATTGACTTCTGTTGATTGGGATTTGAAAAATTATAAAGGAATACCTATTGCAGGTGGTGTTTACTTGATTCATATTAAAATTCCAATTGTTGATGCAAGTGGGAAGACAACTGAAGAAGAGAAAATATTAAAATGGTACGGAGTGTTAAGACAGCCTGATTTAGAAAACCTATAGCATTAATTAATTGAAATTATTAGTCATGAAAATGAATAAATTAACTAAGTTGATTCTCCTTAATATCGGAATTTTTGCTTCAGTAGCAGGATTTGCAGGTAATGGAGATCGTGTTGGCTCGGCCGGTGCAACAGAATTGCTAATCAATCCTTGGAGCCGAAGTGCAGCTTGGGCTGATGCCGGTGTTTCTTGTGTCAATGGTGTTGAGGCGATGTATACCAATATTGCTGGGTTAGCATTTACGACTAAAACACAAATTCGTTTTGACAGAACTAATTGGTTAGGTGGAACTGGAATCAATCTTAATTCAGCGGGTTTAGCACAGCGTATATCGGACAATAGTGTAATTTGCGTTGGTGTTATGTCAATGAATTTTGGTGATATTCAAATTACAACAGTTGATTTGCCAGAAGGTGGAGTTGGAGAATTTTCACCGACGTACTCAGTTTTCAACGTTGGATATGCGCGCGAATTCTCAAATTCTATTTATGGAGGAGTTAATTTCAAAGTAATCAATGAATCCATTTCAAATTTGAGGGGAACAGGCATCGCAATTGATGCAGGTATTCGTTATGTTACAGGAGAAGAAGATCAAGTTAAATTTGGTATTACATTAAAAAATGTTGGCCCAACAATGACTTTCAAAGGTGACGGTTTAGCTTTACAGATGATGTATCCTGAAACAGGTGATATCGCAACAATTGAACAACGTTCTTCTGCGTTTGAGATGCCGTCTTTGCTTTCAATTGGTGGTTCATATGATTTTATTTTCACAGAAGTTTATAAACTTACTTTAGCTGGTGCTTTTATCGCGAATTCGTTTTCGAATGACCAGTTTAAGCTGGGAACAAATTTTAACATGACTGCAGATAAAGCACAATTTGATTTAAGTATTGGATATACCTATGAAGAAGGTGTTTTTTCGAAAGATTTTCTTTATGGTTCACGCGTTACAGCAATGAGTGGTTTAACTGCAGGCGTTTCTGTAAATGCAATGGTAGGAAAAAACAAAAATTTATTAGGTATCAATTACACTTACAGACAAGCTCGTCCTTTCAATGGTTGCCATACAATAGGTTTGACGATTGATATAAAATAAAAATTTATTATCTTTGATGACAAGGGAGTCCTTTTTTAGGACTCTCTTGTTATTTTTAATAAAGTACCATGTCACAATTAAGATATTATACCGAAGAAGGTTTAAAGAAATTAAAAACTGAATTGCATCAGTTAAAGGTTGTTGAACGTCCTAAAATTTCTCAACAAATAGCAGATGCTCGTGATAAAGGAGATTTATCAGAAAATGCTGAATACGATGCGGCTAAAGAGGCTCAAGGGCATCTTGAGGCCAAGATTGCTAAATTGGATGATGTAGTTGCTAATGCCAGGATTATAGATGAATCGCAAATGGATAATTCCAAAGTATTGATTCTCTCTAAAGTTAAATTGAAAAATCTTGCAAACGGAACTCAAGTAGCGTATACTTTGGTGGCCGAGAATGAAGCAAATTTAAAAGAGGGGAAAATTTCTATCGATTCTCCAATTGGCAAAGGAATTCTTGGCAAAAAGGTTGGCGACATTGCTGATGTGAATGTTCCAAACGGTGTCATGAAATTTGAAATTCTTGATATTACTCGATAATGGCAACGCTGTTTTCACGAATTGTTTCCGGTGAAATTCCTTGCTACAAAGTTGCTGAAAACTCTAAATTCTTGGCTTTCTTAGATATTTCACCTCTTCAAAAAGGTCATACGCTCGTTATCTCTAAACAAGAAACAGATTATATATTTGATTTAGATGATGTGTTGCTAGGAGAAATGTTGGTTTTTGCAAAATCGGTCAGTAAAAAAATAAAACAAAATTTTCCTTGTAAAAAAGTGGGTGTAGCTGTAATTGGTCTTGAGGTTCCTCATGCGCACATTCATTTAATTCCAATAAATCAAATGAAAGACATGGATTTTTCTCAACCAAAATTGACTCTTTCTCAAATTGAATTGACAGAAATAAGTCAGAAATTACAAGCTTAGTTTTTTTTAATTCTTTTTGGATTATCAGTCATGAATGCTGTCCATGAATTTGATTTAGATTTATTGTGTGCACCTATTCCTTTTTGATAATGATGACAAACAGCAGCAGCCAAACCATCTGTTGCATCTAAATATTTTGGCATTTCTTTTAAATTTAACAATCGCGTAAGCATTGCTGCAACTTGCTCTTTTGAAGCGCTACCACTTCCTGTTATTGATTGTTTTATTTTTTTTGGCGAATATTCCTCAAAACTAATATTTCTATTTAAAGCTGCCGCAATACATACTCCTTGTGCTCGTCCTAGTTTTATCATGGACTGAACATTTTTCCCGAAGAAAGGAGCTTCAATAGCCATTTCATCGGGTTTATATTCAACTATCAATTGATCTATTCGTTCAAATATTTTCTTCAATCGGTCGGGATGATTTTCAATCTTATTTAATTTCAGAGCACCAAAATTAATTAACGAAATTTCTTTGTTGCGCACATGAATCAATCCATAGCCCATAATCACTGTTCCGGGGTCAACCCCTAATATAATTTTATCCGTTTCTGCCACGTTTAAAAAGAGTGAATTTCAGGAATTATTTGATTGACAAAAGTTCCTGAATCCTTTGTTATTTCTTGCCATGAATCTAAATCAAAATGTATTTCAACAAGTTGAGAGGTTGATAAATCAATTTGTTTTCCTGTTAAATAAGATGCAAGATCTGAAATTCCATTGTTGTGACCAACGTAGAGTATATTTTTACCTTTTCCAGTTAGCCCAATTTGATGCAAGATAAGACCATATTTAGCGAGATAAAGGTCGGTTCTGAATTCAATGGGTTTTAATTTGAGGTAAAAATTGACGATTTCTGCCGTTTCTACAGTTCGTTGGGCATCTGAACTAATAATTTGGCTAATTTCCGTTTTATTTTGACAAAGTATATAGCCAATTTGATTCACTTGTGCAGTGCCTTGTTTGTTTAAAGGACGCATAAAATCTGACGCTTGATCAATAAATTTGATAGCCTTACCATGTCTTAATAAAAAAAGTTTAAGCATATTTGAAAATAATTGAATTGTTTCCAACCCTAAAGTTAGTAATCTCGTCTATAACTATGAAAATGTTTGTTATAGTTTTTGGGTTTGCTGTAATAAACTGAATAAACTACTTATTCAGGCCGACTGCGCAATCGGTTGGCCATTTTTGCTAAACTAGCTACTTATGATTGATGATAAGATAATAGAAGCGTGCAAAAAGAATGATCGCAGAGCACAAGAAAAGCTCTATGAATGGTATTTCGTAAAAGTAATGCCTACATGCATGCGCTATCACAGAAATGAGGAGGATGCAAGAGGTGTTTTAAATATTGGTTTTGTAAAAATTTGTCGCAATTTGGATAAGTTGAAACCAGACACACCATTCGAAGCTTGGGTAAGAAGGATTGTTATGAATACAATCATCGACGAATTCAGAAAAAATAAAAATTATTTACAATTAGTAGATATAAAAGAAACAGATAGAGAATTAGAAATAAAAAGTCATTTGGTTGAAAATGATGTTTGGTCAAAAATGGAAACAGATGTTTTGATGGGACTGTTGAAACGATTACCAGAAGTATCTCGCAAAGTATTTAACCTATATGTGATTGACGGATACACACACAAAGAAATTGGAACCATGCTTGGAATTTCGGATGGAACTTCCAAATGGCATTTATCAAATTCGAGAAAATTATTGCGCGAAATGATAATTAAATTAAGACAATCAAATGGCCACGAAATTTGGGCTTGATAGATGATAGAGGACGATAAATACATGGACGATCAGTTCAAAAAAGCAAGTGAGGATTTGAAATTTCCTTACCAAAGTTCTTTTTGGAATGTTGTAGAAGCACAGCTTGCTGATGACTCGCTCGACTACGCGTTTAAATCTGCGTCTGAAAAAGTAATGTTTGTTCCTCAAATGGATTTTACAGAAAGCTTAGACGATGCATTTCTAGATGAGTCGTTTAAATCTGCAGCTGATACACCCATTGATTACAAAACTTCCTACTGGGAACAATTTCAAGCCAATTTACCTTTGATTCAACAAGACGAGGCTTTTTTGCACGCATCAAATTCTACCACCACTCCTTATCAACCTCACTATTGGAGTGACGCAGATGTTGCTTTGCAAAACGAAGGATTACATTACGAATATAAAGCAGCATATTGGAACGAAGCAAAAGTTTTACTCGATAAATCCGATCGCGGAATATTCTTTCTAAAATGGTCGGCTGTGGCAGCTATATTATTGTTGCTGTCATTCGGTGGAATTTATAATGCCACAAATAACGAACAAATTTTGTCGGAAGGAAATTCTATTCCATCTAACAAATCGAATTTGTCAATCAATACAAATCAAAACGAATCGAATTTAATTTTTGCTCTTCAAGAAAATTTTACTGCTGAAATTTTAGTGTCTGATTTAAATTCAAACAATATAATATCTGATGGTAATTCAACAGCTGAAAACAATTTGAGTGAAACGAACTTAACAAATCGTTATACAAATCAAAATTCAAATATTAATAATACAACAAGTCAATTGATTATGCCAACTAATACAATTGATGTAGGTGCTGTAAATGATGTGCCGGTGTTATCAATGAATGATGAGCCAATGCTCTCTAGTCAATTTGATAGTGGAATAAATGATACAGAAATATTAAATGCAGACGAACTAATTATTAAAAATGATGTGGTTAGTTTTTCAGAAGGAAATCCAATTATAAATTCGCAATCAGAAACAAATATCTTAACTAATCAAACAGAAAATAATAATGTTGATTTAGGTTTGTTCAATAAATTAAATGTAGGCGATGTTTCTAAAATAGAAAACGAAACAAATCCAACATATTTAAGACCTCAAATAAAAATTGAGAAATTTAAATTAAACCCAACTCATAACCTATCTTTTATTGGCCATATTGGTCTTGGAAACAAATATGGAACAACTGAATTAACACCTTCTTGGAGAACAACTTTTGGATTTGAATATATGCGCACCAGCTTTGGTAGAATGCGCAATTTTGAATTCGGCGCATCATTAATGATTAACCATGTTCGTCAAAATGATTTTGGAACTGAAAGACGAGTCAACGTTTTTCAAAACGATGGTGGTGTGGAAAAATTTTGGTACAAGCTTCAAATCAAAGACATGATGTATGCAAACATAAATGCAATTTGCAATTATCGTATCAATCAACATCACAAAATTAAATTAAGTGTTGGTGTTGATTATTTAGTTTTTGTGCAAAGTAATATGTCTTATCAAACAAAGGCCGACCAAGGAATTACAACTGTCAACAATAACTGGGGTGTAAAGGATGGATTGAATAAATTAGACCTAAGAGTTGGGGTTGGTTACGAGTGGCAAATGTGCAACCGAATTGCATTACAAGCAAATGCGAGTTATGGATTTTTTGATAGAACAGATAATGCGTTTCTACAAAAAACAATTTCTGATCACGAAATGAACGTCACTTTAGGAATTAAATACACACTTTTCAGAAAAATATAATGGGCTATAAATTTTTAGTTTTATTTTTATCAATAGTCGTTCTTGTTGGTTGCAAGAAAGATCCATTGCCTGTGTTGCCAGATCCAAACGCGCCATATTATTCTATTCGTGGACTTGTAAATGGTGATTCAATTAACTGGGTGGTGGGTGCAGATGATGCAACTATAACACATGGTGTTTCTGAAATGAACGGTGTTCAAACTTTTTATGGTCAAATCAATTCTCCACAAGATGAAATGGCCGTTAAAATTGAAATCTTAAAACCCGAAATATTTTTTGATGGGTCAAGCATTGATGCAATAGCAAGTAATCAATTAACTTATTTGGTGCATAAACCGGGATCAATAAAATTTAATTTTGGATTAAATTATGGTCAGTTAAATTACGTTCTGGTAAAAAACCAATTGAATGAATTTGTAGTTACAGATCATGTAGAATTTAATGAATTTGGTATACAAGATGTGTGCTTTAAATTTACTGATTTTGGTTCCGAAAGTTTTACAGTTCCTGTAAAATATGGTTTTGAAGAAGATGAACTTGTTGCTTTTTTTAATTCTTATGGCGATGGAAACATGTTGCACGTGCAGCCGGTTAACTCTGGAGGCACTCACAAATGGATTTTAAACGGCGAATTAATTTCAGAAGAAGCTGGATTTGTAAAAGAAATGCAAAATGGAATTTACACACTTACTCACAAAATTACAGACATTTATTCTAATGAATCTAAATACACAACGTTGATTCGTTTTGTAGATGGAAACTTTTACTGGCAATTAAAATATTTTTACATTGCTCCAACAGTAGCTTCATCGCATTATGGTTGCGTATCCGTTTCTGTTTTGAAAGATGGAATATGGTATTCGTCACAAAATGTAAATTCAAATTTGAAACATAATTTTGATGTTTCAAATATTGAAAATGTTTTGGATTCTAAATTCGAACCATTATGGACAATGTTTGATTTTAATTTCGAAAGTGTACTTTATAATGAGAGTCAATCGGATTCATTATATTTGCCTGAAATGATTGGTTCCTTGAATGTTGCGCTAAAATAAAGCTGTGCAATTTTTGATTTTTTTTTTTCGATTAATTCTAATTTAATTAAATCGATATTACGTTAAACCTTAATAATAATTAATGCTATGAAACACTTTTTACTTTCTTTTTCTTTCATCACAACTTTTTCTGCATTTGGACAAATAACAATTGATCAAAGTGATTTTCCAGGAGCAGATGATACAGCATTGATTTCTATTTCTGATGAAACTACAATGGACTTTGTTACTACTGGCGTTGATGCCATTTGGGATTTTACCGATACTCACATCATGTCACAAAGAATAGATACTTTCTATAACATGGCCGATGCAAGTTTTACTTACCAATTTATTTTTAACAACATCATTTTTGAACCCGATTACGCCTCGGATTATTTTTACAATTTAGTTGGATTTGATTTAGCTGGTGCATCTGGTGCAGGTATAACTATAGAAAGCCCACAAGGATTTGTTAAAATAACAAGTTCTTATGTTCAAAATGTCGGAATGGGTTTGACCATGAATGGGATTGAAATTCCAATTGCTGCGGATACTATAGATACTGAATTTGAATTGCCAATGAATTTTTCTGATGCGTGGACATCAAACTCCTATATGTACGTTGATTTAAATCCTGCATTTGATGGAATTTTTGTACGTCATCAATACCGCACTTCTGAAGTAGATGGTTGGGGAGAAATTACAACGCCCTTTGGAACCTTTGATGTATTGCGTGTAAAATCTCACCTTACATTTGACGATTCGGCTTACATTGATTTTGGTTTAGGAGGAACTTGGTTAGAATTACCAACGCCTGATCAAAACGAATACACATGGTGGTCAAACGATAACAAAGTTCCAATTATGCGCATCGTTACACAGGTTGTTGCAGGCGACGAAACCATTACTAAAGTTGAGTTTAAAGACATGGAGCGAAATATAGCATCTATCGAAATCAGCGAAGAATTTCAAGGAAGTTTGTATCCAAACCCTGCAACAAATTCGGTGAATTTTACTTTTGAGTCTGGCGTAAATCAAGTTTTAATTTATTCCATTTCTGGTGATTTGGTGTATGCAAATAGTAATACAGCGAAGTCATTAAACGTAGATGTGTCAACATGGACAACTGGTGTTTACTTGGTAAAATTAATTAGTGACGAAACTGTTTCTAGCACAAAATTAGTGATAGAATAAAATTATATTTTTTGTAAAAAAGCACTCATCGAACGATGAGTGCTTTTTTTTTTGAATAAAAATTTCTGTCAGATTTGTCCAACGTTTGTAGACGTAACCCAAACAATCTTTTTTTATATCTTTGTTGCTGAACAAATCGTCTTGTCGCTGTTGTATGTCGTTTCCACCTTTGCGTGGCTTCGGCGGATGAAAGAGGAAAGTCCGGGCAGCGCAGAGCATCATGCTTCCTAACAGGAAGGAGGTCAATTTTAAAGTTGATTTACAGAAAGTGCCGCAGAAAATTAAACCGCTTCTTTGCTTCGTGCAAGCACGAGAAGTAAGGGTGAAAAGGTGAGGTAAGAGCTCACCGCATTGTTAGTGATAACAGTGGCAAGGTAAACCTCATGAGCTGAAATATCATGTAAACCGGATACGATCTGCTCGATCTTTGTCCCATTGGGACAAGTCCGGAGGGTAGATAGATTGATCTTGTTGGTGACG
>Ga0105048_10014259_pt1 | contig 12386 bp, 11 predicted proteins | sample MAT05_FD_78382 | JGI IMG/M metagenome (GOLD analysis project Ga0105048, IMG submission 78382) | Freshwater microbial communities from Lake Fryxell liftoff mats and glacier meltwater in Antarctica - MAT-05 | ecosystem: Environmental > Aquatic > Freshwater > Ice > Liftoff microbial mat | place... | reverse complement strand
TCGAGACGGCGTCAGCCACGTCGTCGCGGGTGCTGGCCCACTTCAGCGCTTCGGGCGGCAAGAGCTTGGTGACATCGAGGCTCTTCTCGTTGCGGGTAAGCATCTGGTCGAAGTACTGCTCGGGGTTGGCGATCTTGATCAGCTCGAGCAGGTTGTCTTCGATCGGCATGTACTGGTTGATCACCTGATTGTAGGTGCCGATGGCGTCGTCGTACTGCGAGAGCTTCTGCTGCAGGGTGCCCTGAAGAATGCGGGCCTCGGGGGCGAGCACCGAGTCTTCTGCGACCAGCAACAAGATGTCTGTGGCGTTCTTGGCCTTGGCCAGCTCACCTTTGCGAACGTACGTCCACGCGACCTCGTACAGCGAGTCGGGGAAGTTTTCAGACGACTGCGAGACCTTGGCGTACGCGTCGATCGACTCGTCGTACTTGGCGGTCTCGAAGTACACCCGGCCGAGTGACATGTAGGCCAGCTCGAGCACCTTCTTGTCTTTGTCGTCGCGCGGGGTCAGCAGGGTCACGCTCTTGAACTGCTCGATGGCCTTGTCCCACTCCCGAACCCGAACGAAGCCCACGCCGATGTAGTAGGCCGATTGAAACTTGAACGGGCCGGTCTGCGCGTTGGCCAGGCCGGCGAAGATGCCCTGGGCGCGAGCGATGCGCTCCTTGACCGGCAGATCTTCTCGGCGAAAGAGCCACTTGGCGTAGACGTAGGTGAGCTCTGGAGGCAGCTCGCCGCCCGAGAGCCCGCGCGCCTGGGTGATGTAATCGTCGATGCCGACGAACTCGTTGAGGCGACCGGCGATCTCCAGATAGCGGGCGAGCGCTTCTTTGTAGTGCCCGGCTTTGAGAGCGAGCAGCTGCCTGAGGTAGAGCCGCGCGCCGAGGTAATTCTTGAGCTGATAGAGCGAGTCAGCCAGGTAGAAGAGGGCGTCGTCGTACTTGTTGCTGGCTTGAAAATCTTTGTTGGCGACCAGGTCGTAGAAGAGCACCGAGGCGTTGCCATAGTCGCCCAACAGGTACTGAATTTCGCCGTCTGAGAAGCGCTGGAGCCGAAGCACCTCATCAGACATCTCTTCGCGCAGGGTGTACTGCTTCTCGACCAGGTCGATGTTGTTGCGAGCGTTCTCGATGTGCTTGGCGACCTGCTCGACCTGCGCGGCGAGCTCATCGACCGACACCTTCGACGACTGCGCGAGCGCTGGAGCTGCCGCGAGCACAGTGACCAGCACCGCCCATGAACACCTGAAACGAGCCCCCCTCACGCTGACCTCTAGGGCTTCTGCCCGCTCGCAGGTGGCGAGTCGGTCGAAGAGGGCGCGGTGGTGGTGGAGCCCGCTTGCTCGGCGGCTTTGTTCAGCGCCTGATCTTTGGCGGTGGTGATGTCGTAGCGAATGCCGGGCTTGTCTTTGATGTCGGCGGTGATGCCACCCTTCTCGTAGCCGACCACCTTCACGGTGGTGACCTTGCCGCCTTCAGCCGAGAAGGTCTGGTTCGACTGGAGCTTGAACTTGTAGCCCTCGAGGTAGCTGAAGATGCCGTAGCCCGAGCCGCGGTAGACCATGCGCACTGCGATCTGGTGGTTGCCGGGCACGATGCGGCCGTTGAAGATCTCGAACTCTTCGCGCTTGTCGAGGTCACCGTTGGTGTCGACCTTGGTGAAGATGGGGGCTCCGTCGAGCGCGTAGGCGACCGACTCGAGCACGAACTGCGAGCCCATCTCGTTGCGGTGAAAGATGACCGCGCGCGCACCGGTCGAGAGGTCGCCGCCAAGCACGGTCTCTTGCAGCAACAGCAAGCGAGCCTTGGTGCGGAAGATCTTCTCTTTCAGGTCGACGACCTGCTCTTCGAGCGTCTTGACCCGGGTGGCAAAGGCTTCATCTGCCGTTTGCGCCGCGGCGGCCGGAGCGACCCCGGCGGCCGAGACTGCACCGGCCGGGGGAGCGGGCACCGGTGCGGGGGCCGCGGCAGAAGGCGCCTGCGCCAAGGCCAGCGAGGCCATCAAGAAAACGAGCGAACCGAACGACTTCATCCCTGGCCGCCTTTACGGAGCTCGGTCAGCACCAACTTCGCAGTGGCCTTCAGGGTATCGAACACGCCGACTCCCGTAGGAGCGACGGCCTGCCAGTCGGGCACGTTGCGCGGGTTGAGCACCTTGCGCAGCTCGTCGACCTGAACCGCGTTGGGCAGGTCGCGCTTGTTGTACTGAATCACGAAAGGAATCTTGTTCAGGTCGTACCCCTGCTCGGCCAGGTTGATGCGGAGGTTCTCCATCGATTCGATGTTCGCCTCCATGCGCTCGACCTGGGAGTCGGCCACGAACACGACGCCGTCGACGCCCTTCAAGATCAGCTTGCGGCTGGCGTCATAGAAGACCTGACCCGGCACCGTGTAGAGATGAAACCGCGTCTTAAAGCCTCGAATTTCACCGAGTGAGAGCGGCAAGAAGTCGAAGAAGAGCGTGCGGTCGGTCTCGGTCGACAGCGAGATCAGCTTGCCCTTCGTCTCGGCGTTGGTCTTGTTGTAGATGTACTGCAGGTTCGTCGTCTTCCCGCACAGACCGGGGCCGTAGTAGACGATTTTGCAGTTAATCTCGCGGCTTGAATAGTTGATGAAGGACATGGCGCGCGGGGTTACTCGCTGAAGAGGTTGTCGATGTCGGCGTCGGAAATTTCGGCGAACGGCGAACCTGCTCCGGGCGCCGCCGAACGTGCAACGAGGGTCACGAAGATCTTTTCGAGCTCATCGGCTGCTTTCTTGATGCGCAGACGAACGAGCCCGAGCGAGGTGCGGTTGTCGAAGATGACGACCAACACCACCCGACCCCCGACCAGCGTCATGTAGAGCGAGTCTTTCGCTCCTTCGTGAAATTGATTGGGAAACTCGTTCTCGCCGATCAGTTTGGCCAGGCCGCCCATGGCGGCAACGTTTCCGGCGGTGAGTGACGCAAGCGACGTGGTGTCGATGTTGTGCGTCTGCCCGGCCGCAGAAATCAGCTGACCATTCTTGTCGACGACGAAAACCACCTTGGCGTTGGCGTCCTTCGTAAGTCGGTCGCACACCGCATTAATTCGGTGGAATTCCTCTTCGTACATCACCAGCTGCGTGGCCATGAGGTCGAGGCACTCCCTGTTGGCAGGTTACGCGAGGTCTACCAGACCGTCCTACTCCATTCACGCAATCTGTCGAACAAGCTTTCTTCGGGGTTTCAAAACGAAATCGACGTCAACTCACATTTGGTGCTTGGCGCCCGGTTTTGATTCACGGTCGCTCAGAGATCGCGGCGAGCCGAGAGCGCTCGGGCGAGGGTCGCCTGGTCGGCGTATTCGAGGTCGCCGCCCATGGGTATGCCCTGCGCCAACCGCGAAACTCGGAGCCCGATGGGCTTGAGGAGCCGGGTCAGGTAGAGCGCGGTGGCTTCACCTTCGACGTCGGGGTTGGTGGCGACGATGATTTCTTCGACAGGTGACTCGCTGAGGCGACTCACGAGCTCGCGAATGCGCAGCTGGTCGGGGCCGATGCCTTCGAGAGGCGAGAGCACCCCGTGGAGCACGTGGTAGCGGCCCTTGAACTCGCGGGTTCGCTCGATCGCCATCTCGTCAGAGATGCCCTCGACCACGCAGAGCACCCGATCATCGCGGCGGGTGTCGGTGCAGAACCCACACAGCACGTCGCTGGGCCCGTCATGAAGGCTGAAGCACTTTGCACACAAGCGAACCTTGTCGACGACCTCGTTGAGAGCGGAGGCGAGGCTTTTGGCGAACTCGGGTGGAGCGCGGAGCACGTGAAACGCCAGACGCTGGGCGGTTTTCTCGCCGACTCCGGGGAGCTTGGCGAGTTGAGCGACCAGTCTGTTGATGGCGTCGGGGGTCACGTGCGCGAGAGGCTAGGTAATGCCGGGGATCTTGATGCCGCCAGAGATCTTGGCGAGCTCCATCTTCTCGTGGTCTTTGCTGGCGGTGATGGCGGCGTTGACTGCGGCGGTCACCAGGTCTTCGAGCATCGCGACATCGTTGGGGTCGATGACCTTCTTGTCGATTTTGATCGACTTGATCTCTTGCGTGCCCGACGCGACGACGACCACCAGGCCGTCACCCGACTTGCCTTCGACCTGTTCACCGGCGAGGTCTAGCTTCTTTTTCTCGATTTGCGCCGTCAGCTTGTTGGCTTGGCGAATGAAGTAGTTGAGATCGACTCCGGGCATGGCGCGCTTTCGTCAAAAGGGTGCCAGGCCTGTAGCGGATTTCGCGGCGCACTTCAGCTCTCTTCGTCGGCCGCCGCGGCGGGGCGGGGCAGCTCGACCTTGCCGGGCTCGAGGTACTGAATGTGCTCGATCTGACCGCCCAGGAAGCGCAGCACGTTGCGAATGGCGGGGTGGTCGCGCACTTTGCCGTCAATCGACGTTTCGCGCACTTGACGATCGCTCGCCTCGACCTCGGCGATCGACTTGGGAGCCGACTGCAGCGCGGTCGCCCCGCTCTCTTCGAGAATCTTGGTCGGGCGGCCAAAGATTTTGGAGAGCGAGGCTTCGACGATGGCGCGGCTCATACCGAGCACGGTGGTGCGATGAAACGCAGCGTCGGGAGGAAAGGAGACCCGCACGCCCTCGGGGGTGAAGCCCATCACCCGGGCGTAGCTGAGCGACTTGCCGTGGCGCGGGTTCTCTTGCCGCAGCAAATCGACCGCGGCCTTCCACCGATCGGCGTCGGTCTGCGGCGCTTTGAACACCGGTGGCGGCGCTGAGGGCTCAGGCAGGCACTCACCAGAGGCGCAGCCCTCGGCACTGCCCTCGGGTGCGAAGAGCTTCTCTTCAGCATCGGGCACGTCGACCGGGTCGCTCGGCGAGACCGGGAGTACGCGGTTGATCAGGCGCACTTCAGGCGCCCCTTCGACAGGCTCGGAGCGAATGAGCGCGGCGGACGCAACACGAACGGGGGCGGGGGGCGCGGGCGAATCAGCTACGACAGGTTCGGAGCGAGCGGGTGCGGCAGGGGCGGGGCGAGCGGGCGGCTCAGGCGCGAAAGGTCGACGAACCGGGGCGACCTCCGGACGCCCCGACTTGCCCAGTGCTGGCCGCGCCAGTCGCCAGGCGCTCAACCCGTGCGATCAGATCAGGCAGCGCGGCAGCGGGGGCGAGGTGCAAGCCCTTGAGCAGCGCCATTTCGAACGCGAGCCTGGGCTGCGCCGCGCGTGAGATCTCCCAGGTGCTGGAGTGCACCACGTCGAACAAGCGGGCGATCTGCGCCGCATCGGCCTCGCGCGCCAGGGCGACGACGACCTCTTTCTCTGAGTCGGCGAGCTCATCAGGCGCGGAGCCAGTGGCCTTCGCTACGAACAGGTGCCGAAGGTGAAAGGCGATCTCCTCCGCGAGCCGGCGAAGGTCGACGCCGCGATTCCACATCTCCTCGGTCTTCTCGATTAGCAACGCGGCGTCGCGCTTCACCAGCGCCGTAGCGAAGGCGTGCACCACGGTTCGGTCGATGGCGCCCAGCGCTTCAGCGACCGCGTCATCGGCAGGCGAATCACCGCAGGCCGAGAGCACCTGATCCATCAGCGAGAGCGCGTCACGCATGCCCCCTTCGGCCTGTCGCACGATCAGCGACAACGCGGCGTCGCTCATCTGCACCTTCTCGCGGCCGGCGATCTCTTTGAGGCGCTTCAACATCGCCGCGACCGATATGCGGCGAAAGTTGTGCCGCTGGCAGCGCGAGAGAATCGTGTCGGGCAGCTTCTGCGGCTCGGTGGTGGCGAAGATGAACTTCACGTGCCCGGGCGGCTCTTCGAGCGTCTTGAGCAGCGCGTTGAAGGCGGCCTGCGAGAGCATGTGCACTTCATCGATGATGTAGATCTTGTAGCGGTCACGCTGCGGCAGGTACTTCGCGTTCTCGCGAATCTCGCGCACGTTCTCGACGCCGTTGTTCGAGGCGCCGTCGATCTCCGCCACGTCAGTGCAGGTGCCCTCGCGAATTTCGATGCACGCACGGCACTCGCCACACGGCTGAGCGGTGGGGCCCTTCTCGCAATTGAGCGCGCGCGCGAGCAGTCGAGCGGCGGTGGTCTTGCCGACGCCGCGAGGGCCGGCGAAGAGGTAGGCGTGCGCGACGCGGTTGAGCTTGATCGCGTTCTCGATGGTGCGAACGACGTGCTCCTGGCCCGTCATTTCTTCGAAGGCCTGAGGGCGGTATTTGCGCGCGAGAACGGTGTAGCTCATGCGAGCGCTTGTAGCGCAGCGGCCCGGTTGCGTCTCACTTGATCAAAGGTGCGACAAGTGCCTCACGGCGCTGGTTGCTCGATCAGGTATCGCGCGGCAAACGAGCGGCCGAAGCGAGCTCCAGCGGCGACATCTCCGGGGAAGTGAACCCCCATGTAGACGCGCGAGCGGGCGACGTTCGCGGCCGTGGCCATCAGCATCGGTGCACGTTCGGGGAAGAGCGCCGAGAGCGCGGTCGCTGCGCTGCTCCGGGTTCTGCTTTTTCACCTGAAGGCACCCGGTGAGGCAGTTGTTGGCGACGTCCCACACGTACCTTCGCGTGGCCAGCGCGCGCTCAGGCGGGAGGTCGCGGGTCAGCTCCTTCGCGTATTGCTCCCACAAGACCCACGAACCGCGCGGGGCGAATTTCATGGTGTGGGCATCGAGCGCGGGCGTGCGGCGCAGCTGCGTTTCTTTAACGCGCCCGAGCTCGGTCAGCAGGCTGGCGGGGAGCCCCGGCTCGTACGCAGTGACGTAGGCGAGTGGCTTGAGCCAGCTCATGAACGGGTACGCGTCAGCCGCGGGGTCGAGCAGGTGCAGCGGCACCACCGACCGGGCAGGCATCAAGCGCACCAGGTGTTTTCGGCCCGCGACGCAGTGAGTTGCGAGCTGGGAAAACACGAACGCTTCTGACGGGTTGAGACCTCGCGACTCAGAACGTCACGTACACATAGGCGAAGCACATCTCGTCGTCAGTGCCTTCGCCCCAGGTCACCGTTCGCGAGGTGGGGTTCGTCCACGTGCATGAGAGGCGCATCTCTTCGTCGGCTTTGAAGGTGTACGCGGTGGGCCGAAAGTACTGTTGCTGCCAATGAAAATCCCACTTGGGGATGTCGACGAGGCAGGTGTCGCCTGAGCTGCCCGTGGCCGTCATGGTGATGCGTTGCCCCTTGGTGTGCATGTGCGGGAGCAGGCCCCAGACCTTGAGTGGCAGCTTCAACGGGTTCTTGAAGTTCTTGGCGTGCGTGTAGTTCTGCGCGTTGGGAGGAATGGCGAAGTCGTCGTTGGCGGTGGGCAACAGCATCGCGCCGCTGACTGGAGTGGTCGCGTACATCAGCTTCACGCTGGTCAAGTCGGTGCCCGGCCCACCCGCGTTGTTGTAGTGAACCTGCATGGCCAGCACTTTGCCTGCGGCCATCGAGATGCCGGTGCCCGCGGGGAAGCTGACCGCGGGGCTGCCAGGCGCCCAGGCACCGACCGCTCCGCCAGACTTGATGTTGGGGCCGCCGAAGCACGTCCACCCGGCCTTCGCGTCGAGCTTGTCGGCCGCTTCGGCGTCGGCCTTCTCGACCAGATAGAGAATCACGTGATGCACCAGGGCGCGGTTGCCCGGCGAGATGTCGTAGCCGACCAACTGTTTGCTGGAGGTGAGCTTGGGGTCGACCAGAAAGCAGCGGTAGTCGTCGTTGAGCGTGCGATCGGGCGTGTATGCCTCGGGCATCGAGACGCTCGAGTCGACGCGCTCGAGCTGACCCAGCGGAGTCGGAGCAGGCGGTGCATCAGCCGGGTTGCCCTCGACCGCCCCCATGTCAGCCCAGGCGGCCAGGGTGTCGATCTCGTCTTGAGTCAATCTGCGCTCGTCGCGAAACGGGCCGCCGCACGCAGGGTCGGGCATCCACGGAGGCATGCGCCGCTCGCTGGTCGCCGCTTTCATCGCCGCCGCGAAGGGCTTGGCCTGCGCGTACGTCTCGAGGGGAAACGAGCCGATTCCGCCCGTCGAATGACAATTCACGCACTGCTTCTGTGTGATGGCCAACACGTGCTTGTTCCAGGTGGGAGGCGTGGTGAAGACCAGGCCCCCATCAGACTTGGTGACGCCTGGTGAACCGCATGCCGCCGCGCACACCAGCGCACAAAGAGCAGAAACTCGCATTGCGTACTCACACCACGGAGACCCACTCAGAAGCAACTGTCAGCTAACCGGCGACGCGCTGACCGACGCGTTGACGTCGCGCCTTCTCGAGCACGTGCTTCAGGTATTTGCCGGTGTGGCTCTTCTTCGACTCGGCCACTTCTTCAGGTGTGCCTTCAGCGAGCAATTCACCGCCCCCCGCGCCGCCTTCGGGCCCGAGGTCGATGACCCAGTCGGCCGATTTGATCACATCGAGGTTGTGCTCGATGACCAGCACCGAGTTGCCCGCCTCGACCAATCGGTTGAGCACCTTGAGCAGCTTGCGAATGTCTTCGAAGTGCAGGCCGGTGGTGGGCTCGTCGAGAATGTAGAGCGTGCGACCGGTGGCGACCTTGGCCAGCTCGCGCGAGAGCTTGATGCGCTGGGCCTCGCCACCCGAGAGCGTCGGCGACGGTTGCCCCAGGCGAATGTACGAGAGGCCCACGTCATCGAGTGTCTGCAGCACGCGCATGATGTCGCGGTGCACGGCGAAGTGTTGCATCGCTTCTCGCACTGAGAGGTTGAGCGTCTCGGCGACATTCTTGCCCTTGTACCGAACGCGCAAGGTCGCGTCGTTGAACCGCTTGCCGCCGCACACCTCGCAGGGCACGTACACGTCGGCCAGAAAGTGCATCTCGACCTGGCGCACGCCGTCGCCTTCGCAGGCCTCGCAGCGACCGCCCTTGACGTTGAAGCTGAAGCGGCCGGTGCTGTAGCCGTAGGTTCGCGCTTCGGCGGTCTGAGCCAGCACCTCACGAATGTGATCGAACACCTTGGTATAAGTCGACGGGTTCGAGCGAGGCGTGCGGCCGATGGGGCGTTGATCGATGTCGATGACTTTGTCGAGGTGCTCGATGCCGGTGATGCTCTTGTGCTTACCGGGCACGTCGCGCGTTTTGTAAATCGCCCGTGACAGCGCAGGGAAGAGGATCTCGTTGATCAGCGACGACTTGCCTGCGCCCGAGACGCCGGTGATGGCGGTGAACACCCCGAGTGGAATGGTGACGTCGATGTTCTTGAGGTTGTTCTCTTTGGCGCCGCTGATCACGATCTTTGATTTGCCCAGTGGGCGTCGCTTCTCGGGCACCTCGATCTCTTCACGGCCCGACAAGAACGCACCGGTCGAGCTCTTGGGGTTCGCCATCACCTGCTTCGGCGTGCCCGCGGCCACCACCGAGCCGCCCAGCTCTCCAGCGCCGGGGCCGAAGTCGACGAGGTAGTCAGACTCCTCCATCGTCTCTTCGTCGTGCTCGACCACGATGACCGTGTTGCCCAGGTCTCGCAGCTTCTTAAGCGTGCCGATCAGTCGCCCATTGTCTCGCTGGTGCAAGCCGATGCTGGGCTCGTCGAGAATATAAATGACCCCGGTCAGCTCGGAGCCCATCTGCGAGGCCAGGCGAATGCGCTGGCTCTCACCACCCGAGAGCGTCGAGGCCGAGCGCTCGAGGGTCAAATAGGTCAAGCCGACGTCAGCCAGAAAACTCAACCGGCTGCGAATCTCTTTGAGCAGCTCGGCGGCGATGGTGGCTTCGTTCTTCGACAGCGGCAGGTCGCCCAGAAAGAGCAGCGCGTCGGCGATGGTGAGGCGCGAGAGGTCGACGATCGACTGGCTGTGCACTTTCACTGCGCGCGACTCGGGGCGAAGGCGCTCGCCGCTGCAGGTGGGGCAGGGCTTGTCGCTCAAAAACTTCATGTAGTACTGCTTCTGTGACTCGCTCGAGGTGCTGGTGAAGCTGCGCATCAGCTTGTTGACGAGGCCCTCCCACTCCATCTTCCACCGGGCGTCGCCCCACTTCATGCTGATCTCTTTGCCGCCGGCGCCGTAGAGCAGAATGTCACGCTGCTTCTGAGGCAGCTTCTCCCACGGCGTCTCGAGATCGATGGCGTAGACTTTGGCCAGCGAGTCGACCAAATCTGCCGTCCACCCTTCGCCGCGCTGCACGCCCGAGGCCCAGACCTCGACCGCGCCGTCTTTGATCGACCGGGTCTTGTCGGGCACGATCAGATCAGGGTCCATCTCGGGTTTGGTGCCGAGGCCGGAGCACTCGGTGCACATGCCCAGCGGGTTGTTGAAGCTGAAGCTGGCCGGCGTGGTCTCGGGAAAAGAGAGGCCGCAGTGGTGGCAGGCGTTGAGCTCGCTCATCGGGCGGTCAGCCGCTTTGGCCGCCGCTTCATCGGTGACGATCAGCACGCCCTTGCCTTCGCGCAGCGCATTCTCGACCGAGTCGGTGAGCCGCGACTTGATGTCAGGCTTGAGCACCAGGCGATCGATGATCAGCTCGACGTCGTGCTTGCTCTTCTTGTCGAGCTCGAACTTCTCTTCGAGTGAGCGCACCTTGCCGTCGACGCGGGCGCGCGAATAGCCGCGCTTCTGGGCCTCGAGCAGCACGTCTTTGTGCTCGCCTTTGCGGTTGACGATGATCGGCGCGAGCAGCTGCACTTTGCTCCCCGCGGGCAGCTTGAGGATCTCTTCGACGATCTGCTGAGCGCTCTGCTTGCCGACTTTGCGACCGCAGTTGTGACAGTGCTGAATGCCAATGTTGGCGTAGAGCACGCGAAGGTAGTCATGCACCTCGGTGACGGTGCCGACGGTGGAGCGCGGGTTGTTCGAGGCCGCCTTCTGCTCGATGGAGATGGTGGGCGAGAGGCCGCGAATGGTGTCGTACTTGGGCTTCTCCATCTGCCCGAGGAACTGGCGGGCGTAGGCTGAGAGCGACTCGACGTAGCGGCGTTGGCCCTCGGCGTAGAGTGTATCGAAGGCGAGCGAGCTCTTGCCTGAGCCAGAGACGCCGGTGAAGACCACCAGCTTCTTCTTGGGAATGTCGAGGGTGACGCCCTTGAGGTTGTGCTCTCGGGCGCCGCGCACTGAAATGAAGTCGGGCTCGGCCATGGGGTGCTCTCTTTAGCGGCAGTTGAACCAGCGCGCTCCCAATTGATACCGAACGCTTGTTCAGGTTTGAAGTGAAAACGGTGGGTTCCCATTCTGGGAGGGCCGAGTGGTATCTCGGTGACGAGCGCCCTGTGCAACCCGGCGAGTTGGCCGAAATTCTCAATAAGGACGGCCACTTAGCGCAACGACGTTGCGTGATTCTGCTCAGCGATTCAGCCGACGCCGAAGACGTGACCCAAGAGGTTTTTATGCGGGTGCCCTGACAACGAAGAGAAGGCGGGTCGGGTGGTGGTGCGCATTCGGGTCACCGTCGAGGCCGATGGTCGGCCCAGTGGAGGTGACGGTGCTGGTGCCAGGCGGAGATTTTCAACCAACGTGCGGTGGGGTGGGCGAGCGTCGAGTCGTACCTGGCGGCGCTCGACGACGAAGGCAGGCCTTTCACGTCGGCGGCCGAGTTCGCGATCGAATTTCTACCCTGAGGCCGCTCACCTCACGGCGCTTCGAGCGACCAGGGCCCGACGCGGGTCGAGAACATCATCAGCCGCTCAAGCTCCTTGACGAAGCGCTCGCGGGGCCAGGGGGTCGCGCCGAAGCGGGCCAGGTGCGCGGTCTCTTGCTGGCAATCGACGAGCTGAATGCCCCAGCCGATCATCCACTCCACCAGGGTGGTGAAGGCGACCTTGGAGGCGTCATCGACGGTAGCGAACATGCTCTCGCCGAAGAAGGCGGCGCCGAGCGACACCCCGTAGAGCCCGCCTACCATCTCTTCTCCCTGCCAGGCCTCGCAGGAGTGTGCGACGCCCATCGCGTGCAGCTTGAGGTAGGCCGTGCGCATGTCGCGGGTGATCCACGTGCCGCGTTGGCCGGGGCGCTTGGTCTTGGCGCAGCCGTCGATGACGCCCTCGAAGTCGGTGTCGAGGCGAATCGAAAAATCGCCCCGCTTCATCACCTTGCGCAGCGACTTGGGCACGTGCAGCTGCCCGGGCACCAACACGAAGCGCGGGTCGGGGCAGTGCCACAAGATGGGCAGCCCCTCGCTATACCAGGGGAAGACGCCCCGCTTGTACGCCTGCACCAGCCGCTCGGTGGTCAGGTCTCCGCCCACGGCAAGAATGCCGTCTTCATCGGTCTCTTCGACGGGTGGAAACTTGGTCGGGTCGGGGCCGAGAAAGTGCATCGCGAGCGGGGAGCTTAGGGTGAGTTCGTGCTCCGCAGCTTGATTTCACCCCGTGAATCGAGCGCCGCGCTGCTCAACGGCGTGGTCACCGTGCCGGTCAAGCTGTACGGCACCAGCAGGCTCTTGATCAGCGGCTTCACTTCGACGCCGTAGGTCTCTTCATTCAGGGTGATGGCCAC
>Ga0105048_10014258_pt1 | contig 12386 bp, 16 predicted proteins | sample MAT05_FD_78382 | JGI IMG/M metagenome (GOLD analysis project Ga0105048, IMG submission 78382) | Freshwater microbial communities from Lake Fryxell liftoff mats and glacier meltwater in Antarctica - MAT-05 | ecosystem: Environmental > Aquatic > Freshwater > Ice > Liftoff microbial mat | place... | reverse complement strand
TGAGCTGCGCGCGACCGACAGCTCTGCCTGCCCGGAAGCTGCCCCCAATCAAGTGACTAAAACGGCTCTGCCGCTATGAGGTAGCGTCCGCCTACTGACCCTGACAAATCAGGATGAATTCTTCACCCATGCGTTGCAGGTCTGCCCCCTGCGCGCTGGGCGCCGCTGGCTGGCACCAAAACTTTTCGCTATTCCAGCCCCGTTCGCGCGTCTTGTTGTTCGGAATTTGCGTGAAGAACCCCCAATACCAGAGGTCGTGGCAAACAAGCATATCTTTCGCAGAATAGCGCTTCATGAGCGCCTCGTTTTGAAAGTCTGAAAGTTCACGTCGTCCAGCCCTAGAGTTTGGAAGATATATGTCATGACGGAGTGAACTGGGAAGCGCACGATGTCGTTGGTGAGCGGGGCAGCTGCGACCTTCGCGTCGAGAAAGAAGTGCAGGTACTTGGGTCTCCGAGGGACATAGATATTTGTTGAAAGCCAACTTCCGCCTTGGGAAGAAGGCAAGCCATCCATACGAATCGCGAACAGAGCCATGTCCAAACAGCATCAACGCACCAAATGTCTGCCGCCCCTCCATGTGCTGGCGACCTCCATGGGTCGCAGGCCCCGTCCCTTTCTCCCCCATCGAGGTTAAGCACCCGTCGCTCGCAACCCGTCGCGCTGCCGTCTGAGCTCGAGCAGTTTGTCTGGCGCGGATGCGACCTGGGAAGGCAAGTTTGCGCAGTCGTGTCGAGCGGGTTTGCCTCCCTCGACGCGGTGTTGCTTGGCGGCGGCGGGCCCTTCCAGTCCCTCAACGAAGTCCTGTGCTCACAGCCGTCGGTATTCGAGTGGCGACTTATCGGTCCAGCTCTGCGCGCCATCGTCCGGCGCGGCGGCAATGTGGTTGTCGTCGGCGCCCCAAAACACCCGCATCTGCCCGGTTTGCGCCATGCTGGCATCGCAGAAAATTAACTGGACTCTATCGCTCCTGGCGCAGCCGGGCCGCTTTCACTCGCCTCGTCTCCGCGCGATGGCGCTTAATGGCGAGCAGCACGGCGCGACGAACCTCAATCTGCGGCTGAAGTCGAAAGCCGTCCAATATGCTGCGGAGCGGTGCATGTTCCTGGCTCATGTCGATGCCCACCGCCCGACACCAAGACTGAATTCCGTATTCACATGCGCCACTGTCCCGGGCATCCTCGACATCCACCACTACGCGGCCAAATCGGGCGTAACGCTCAATGAACGCTTCAATGCTTAGGCCGTACCCACTGACCGCATTGGCGTGCGAGGCGTTGGCCTGCCTAGATTTCAGCAGCACGCCTCGAATGGAATGCTGTGCATCCTGCCCGTGATATACCTCCGCCCCAAGGCGAGCCATCACGCCACGGTGAATGGTCACACCGTAGCCGCGCGCTTGGCCGACCCAGACGGCTTGGAACAACTCGATATCGCCATGCGGCACCAGTGGCTGCACGTCGAGGGTCATCATGCCGCCCGCTATGGTCAGGCCACGCCGCTGCACGCGGAGGCGCCAGTCTGCCGGCACGCAGATTTTGTGGTGGTCCTCATTTGCGCTCCAACCTTTAAAAGCACCGCCATAGGTGTCACGGTTCGCGCCCATCACTACCTGGTAGTCGACGGCTTTCGGGTCGCAGGTCAGGCAAACTTGGAAGCTAGAGCCGCCCGCTGCACCGTAGCGCAGGCAAGCCTTCGCGGCCAAGATGACGGCTGATTGCCGAACTTTTTCAAGCCGCTCTGCGGGGGTATGCTCGGGCAGACGCACCGTAGCGCGCCCAGAGGGTCGGTTCACGGACGGCACAAAGCCCAAGCGAGCTTGGATGCGCATCCGGAATCGGTTGTTGCGCGCGCACTTAATGGTGTCAATCCGTTGAATCAACGCGTCGACGTTCGTTTCGGACCCGGAGAAGCAATTATTTCGCAAGACAAGTCGGGCGTGCTTCTTCGTCTGCACATCCCGGTTCAGTGAGGCCAAAGCGCTTAGCTGGTGGTCGGTGGGCTGACGGCGGCACGGGCTGCCCACGCTCGCAGCGATGGCGGGAACTCGAATGAAATTCATGCTGACCTCTGTTACGCCAGCACTTCGCTGACGTAGAGGTCTAGACGCCTTGTTTATTTCTTCGTCATGTTGCGCGCTGAGCCAGATGTGAGCTGCGGACGGCTGCAGCAGGTGCAATCGGTCCTCTCAACGGCTTCTCGGAGTCAGCGAGCGATGCCACTCCCTTTGTCCGTGCCCTCCCGCGCCGACCAAAGAAGGACGAAAACTCGCTCACTGTTAGTGGGTTGGGCGCTAAAAAATGGCGGGGTCACCCCCGAGAGAACGCTCCTCTCGTTGCGATTCACAACGACCCGCCGCCGACGAATGATGCCGGCTTCGATTCCGCTGGAGCTAGTAGTGCCGCACCTCGTCGACCAAAACGTTGGCAACTTCCGCCTCTACGCTGCTGCGATTTCAAGCGGGAAGGGCTTTTGCGTCGCAATTGTGGTCAAGCGCCATCACGGGCTGAAGCCAGGTGTGCAAGTTGAGGTGTCCTGCAATGAGAGCATTGGCGACGGCCACAGGTGGAAGAGCCCGGCCGAGCTCTCGCGTCGGCTTTCGTAAAGGGTTGGCAGGGCAGCCTTGTAAGCAGCGCTCTCGACAGGAAGCGCCCCCGCATCCCGCGGCCTAGCCGCTCTCGCCAGCGATTGACGCCGATACCTGCACGAAATCGCGTATGCACTCGTCGATGAACCTCGTGCGGAACTCTTCGCTGGTCGGGGGACAGTGGACAGATTTGCTTCAGCAAAACCGATTGACACCGATATGTCCTTTGTGCAACAGCAATAGGCGCCGCGCAAGGGGCAAGATGACATCATGACGCCAGGCCAAATGACAGACGCCCGAGGCTCCACGCTGGCGCTTACGCGGCGAGTGCCCGGTTGGGGTTACGAGATTTGCGTGACATCGAATGACGGTCCGGCAGCCGTTTACGAGGCCTCGCCCGAGGAGTTGGGTGCGCTTGCAGCCTGCTTTGTCAAGGCCGCATCGACACCCGAGCGGTTGGCTCGCGCTCAGACGTTAAAGGTCGTACACCGCGCCAAAGCCGGAACGCCATTGAGCGAGTAGGGCAGGTGTTCGGCTGCTGACGGTTGCGTCGGTAGGCTCCGTCTAAAGGGCCTGAGTCAATCAGCCAGCACGCCGGGGTGAGCCAGGGACTGTGGCACGCTGCGGTACTCCCGCGCCGAGCCATGCAGCCTACCCTTCGTTCCAGAGGCTGCTACAGCGCGCGTTCGCGGGCGCATTGAAGAACCGGAGGGGTTAACTCGTTCCCGGACAGAGGCCGGTAAGTGCAGCCCGGTCCTTTGAGGGGGCTGTTGGAGGCTTGGCTCGGAGAAGCCGCCTGATGCCAATACCGACTCCTCCAAATCGGCGATAGCCCGGCGAAGCTCGTCGTACGCGTCGAAAGTTCCAAGCATCCGCAACTTGGAGCCGTTCGACTTTCGAGCAACCTGTAGGAGTGCTTTTTCCTGAACCGCTCGTGCGGCTACAGATTCCACGGGTAGAGTCAACAAGTTGGATGACGTCGCCGAGCTGTGACCGGGATACCATCTGATGCCGTCTTGCGAAACTTACGCGGGAACGACGCGGCTGCATGGCTCGCCGCGAATGAGCTGTCTTCGAGGACAGCCATGACATCTACATTCGGTTGTCTGGAATGAGGGAGGGGCTCACCGGTGGCGAATATTCGGCTTGCGGTCTCGTGCCTGCCAATGTATCAGCAGTTGGTTACTGCCGCGCTGCCGCACCTCGTGAACGCGTTCAGTCCGTTTGGAGTGAACCTTCAAGTCGAACCGGGGCTTGTTCTTGGTCGTGACCCGGTGGACACTGCGGGGTGGCGCCACGTCATGCAGGTCCTGACACAGCAGTCGGCTACGCAAAATCCACCCGCGCCTGCACATGTCGTTTTCGCGGAGGTGCCGCCGGGTTTTGACCGCAGCATCAACGGGCAGCTACTCAATCGCGCGAGAGGCGTGTGTGCTGTGTTTTTTGGAGCGAACAGCTTTCAAACCCCTTCGCCCTTTGAACGTCTGGACCTAGTGGTGCAGGTCTTGATTCACGAGGTCGGACACCTCTTGAACCTCACTCATGGCGATGGCTATGCCTCCGGAGGCTATGCCGACGCCTTGATGCCCACATCGGACCGACGGTGGCAGCTTCCGATTGACGCGTGGAGGCACGCCGTCGCCGACGCCGCGGCTCGGAATGAGCCCCCCATTGCGGCGCCAATCCCGACACTGACATATCCGTTCGGCGCGCAGTGTCGCGCTTGCCTGCGTTACGCTGCAACGAACCCGCAGTGGTGGCCCTGGCGGGACCCGTTCCGGGGCGACTTCGACATTGCCACAGAGACCCAGGACACATCGCTCCGGCTCGCGATTCGGAATCTAGCTCGTGGGGAACCAGTCCGAGCTGGCCATGGCATCGACTTCACGCTTGAGATTCGGAACGACGGTGAACAACCAGTTCCTCTGCCCACGCACATCGGACCTGAGTTCGGCACATTGGTCGTGTCAAGCGTCCAGGGGGATGGTGGTGAAGAGCACTACTTTGTCCCGGATGGTTACCGCTGCAGCAGTGCCAAGCAAGCCATCCTGCCGGGGGTAGCCATCCTTCGCAGCTTCTCCATCATTCCCTCCCCGGACCAGGATTTCCTTAAGAGTGCCGGTGTGCATGTGCTGAAGGTCAGGTTGAACAGCTCTGAAGCTGCAGCAAGAGTGCAGCTAGGCGCTTCCGAGGCTAGCGTCGAGGTGTTGGCTTCGTCGGGTTCTCAACCCTCCGCTACCGTTGCAGCTGAACTGATGGGAGCGTCGCGAGGTGCAAACCCATTGCCTCAGCGGGAGGCCTTCAAACAGCTCGAGCAGTTGACGCTGGGGTCTTCCATTGCCTACCATGCCAAGTACAAGCTCGCGCTGCTGCACGCTGGGCGCGAGCGAAGACGCCTCCTGCGCGAATGCATGGAGCGCGCGGTGCCAGCGGCGGTCCGTCACCGGGCCGGGAGACAACTGGCGCTCGACCAGTTGAGAGAAGGACGAATGAAGGTGTGGCCATCAAGGGCCATGCGCCAGGCTTTCGACCGACCGGAAGACGCCGAATTCTTTGAAACCCTAGAACGAATGAGGGACGGATGGAACGCACTTTCTATTTTTGCAAAGCCCTGAGTTGGACCGTAGCGGCTCTATTGCTTGCGTCTCTTCTTGGCTGCTCTAGCCTTAAGGGCAAGGTTTATCGGTATGGGGATAAAGGCGCGGACGGCACGCTTGCCGGCGTGCCGTTCACGCTCAACAAGCCCGTTCCCACGGTGACGCACAGTGTTGCTTCGGACACAGGGAAGGAGGCGTATCAGGTCACGTTCAACTATGTAGCCGACTCTGAGAAGAGATATACGCTCCAAATCAAGCCAAGTATGCTGGCGAGCGTCGATTTCTCCATGACCTTTGATGCCGGAGGGTCACTTACTGAGGCCTCCGCTAAATCAGCCGACCAGACCGGGGCGTTGATAGCGACAGTGGGGAAGCTCGCGGTTCTCGCCGCTGCCGATTCAACGTCAGATGACAACGACCTGTTGACTAGCGTCTATGCCCTAGGTGACGAGTTCGCATCCAGACGGTCGGACGCTACGGCTTGGCGACGCGTTAGGGCTGAGCTGAAGCGGCTTGGCTCGGTGCAGAAGATTCGAAGCGAGTACGTTTACCCAACTTCCGCCGAACTTACATTCCTGCGTGAGTTCTTGTTTCAGTTAAGGAAGTCTGCCGCGAGCGGACGGCTTGGTGGTGTCTCGATGCTGCCGAACCCCGGAGCCGCCACGTTCGCGAACGAGCGTGAGAAGTTTAAGACTGAGAACCCCGCTGGAGGTGACATTGACTTCGCAAAGGATATTCGTGACGCCTTCTCCGATGGGGACATCAAGAAACTGAAGGACAGGAGAGCCGAACAGATAGCCGCGCTTGAAGCTCAGCGAGCAATGCTTGCGACGAATAAGACGGCGGACGCCAAAGGTCGTGTTGCTAACACCCTGCGGAGAATCAACCTGTTGAGAGCGGCGCTCAAGGGCATCCCTATCGAGGTGGCCCTCGTTGCAGACCTAGCTGAGATGTCACTGGCGGAGTGGCAGAAACGCTCGGTGCTGCCGGTTGCCAAGGACATCGAGGCAGGCCAGCAATTGCTGCGCGTCGCAGAGGCTTCGCAGCAACCCGCAGACGTGCTGGCCGGTCTCCGGAGCAAGTTGGCAGAGCTCATGTTCAAGAAGGCCGCCGTCTTAGGTGTGCTACCTGAGTACCAACGTAGACAGGCGCTTACAGAACGACTGGCAATCGAAACCACAGCGAAGGACTTGAAGGCTCTGAGAGAGGAAAGAGACGCGCTGGACGTCGCGATAGCGGCGGCCGAACCTGCAAGGCAGAAGGCCAAGACAGCGGTTGCTGATGGAGCCTCGGTAGCTGTCTATATGACCGAGAGGTCCGATGATGTACTTGGCGACATTGAAATCATCCAGCGTCTGGGTGAAGACAGGCCCCGATATGTCATCGTGGTCAAGAGTCTGGAGCCTGCGACGTTGCAAAAGCCAATCCCTAAGCAACAGCCCAACGGAGTAGGCGTCTTGACGTCGCCGGCCGCACCGCCAGTCGCCCCGCTGACCGGCCAACCTGGAAAGCCTGTCGACCCTGCTAAGGAAAAATAGCATGAAACGTAACGCCTACACATCCATCGTGCTTGCGGCGCTCACCTGGCTCGCAGGCTGCTCAACAAAGCCCGTCGTCACTGAAATCTCTCCGGATGCGAGCGCACCACCGGGTATTCCATTTCGTATCTCAACGGACCATGAGGTGCGTGTCTATCGCCTTAAGGACGACGATGATGGGTATACCTTGGTGGCGCAATCAAAGCAGCGGTTGGCGGATACGGGACGACTCTTCGCCATCAACTACGCGGGCATGACGTTTGCGACGAATTCCCTCAAGGTCGTCCAGAATGGTGACAACACACTGAGGATGGTGACGGTGACCAGCACCGACAGTACGCCAGGAACCATCGACAGCCTTACTTCAGCCGTCAACTCGGTCCGTGCGGCCGAGGTAGCGCAGAAGACCGCAGCAGTGAACGCGGCGAAGGCCGTCGTCGACGCAGACAAGGCTGTGCGCGATGCGCAGAAAGACCTTGACGCTTTGCCCAGCACGACATCCCCAGAAACCCGGGCCTTGTATGAGAAGCTTTTAGAGAGCGCTAAGCAACAGGCAGCCGTAGCGCGCGCTGCGGCCGGCAATTGATTGCGAGGAGGGCTTTGCCGCTGGCGCGTTGCCGCTGGGTAGAGCTCCCGGCCTCGCTCAGAGGCATCAACATGTGGGGCGGCAGCGGCCGCAGATTTGCAGAAACGATAGCAGGCTTAGTCGACCGTGACCGCTCTGCGGCGGTCGTCTGTCCAGGGTTCTAAGAGGAGGCGCTATGGGTCGGCTCAATCTTTGTACGTACAACGTCCAGTGGATGACGTCCTTCTTCGGGGCTCGGCGCGATGCCGACTGGTTGGCCGACCCTGTGATGCCCAACGTGTTCCCAGGCAAGAGCGCTGGCGGTATCAAGCTCAGTCCCATTGAAGACGTCCATGGCCTGTGCCAGCGAATCGCCGCCGGCATCCAGACCGTGGACCCGGACGTACTCTTTGTTGAGGAGGGGCCTCCGTTGCAGGAGCAGATGGAGTTATTCGTCAAGAAGTTCCTTGGAGACGAATACGTAGTGCACCGGTCGAATCGAACCGACCAGGCCATTCACGCACTGGTACGAAAGAGCCTCGCGCAGAAGGTGAAGGTTTGGCTACCCACGGGTAGTACACCGCAAAAGCTCTGGCGGAACGTCCCCTTCTACCCCTGGGGCAAGATTGCCGCAGCTGACCGAAAGCAGCACAGCCTCGCGCGCTATCCGCTCCTCCTGCGGGCGAAACTCGCTCCCGGACAGGACCTCATCCTCGGCGGCGTTCACACAAAATCGAAGTTCTCTCTGCTCAAGACGAAGAAGCAGTGGAATGACAGGGGAACGAACCCTGCGCCTGTACTCGACGCCTTGAGCAGCCGTCAGAAGCTTTCGGCTGAGGTTGCGCGGCTTCGCGAGGCGCTCACTTCAATCGTGGCTGTTGGGCCGGAACAGGCCAGCGTGGCCGTTGTTGGGGACTTCAACGACGGGCCGTTCAAGGACTTGATGGAGAACGAGTTCCTCATCAAAAGTATTCTCGATGAATTGGTGGGCTCGTTCCTTGACCCAAACACCTACTTCAAGCACGCGATGGACCCCGCTCTGCTTGCCTCAGCCAGCACAACACGGTTTTCGGACCCATTGCAAGACGGACAGATTGTCGCTGAACTCATCGACCACATCATCGTGTCCCCTGCAATCTGGAGCGGCCTCGGCGCGTACCAAGTCAAAGCCGGCAGTTGCCAAGTCGAGGAGGCGGCTTGGCAAATGGGCGTCGTTGGCAACCCCGACGCCTCCCGCGACAACCGCCCAAGCGACCACAAGCCGGTTTCGGTCGTTCTCGAGTGGTGAATCGTCGCGGGCTGGGGTCGGCAGTTCCGCAAGGGTCGTTCAATTTGACACTGACCCTTGTGCATTGCTTTCATCTGCAGCAAGAGCCGTCTCTACAGCTCCACATCAAAGCAGGTGTTCGCCGACCGACCCTGGCTCGACCCTACCTCCGCGGGCACGGGTCGCGGCGCCGGTAACCAGCGCTCTGCTGGCCTGGTTCATTGTGCCGACGTCATCTCCCCCTTGAAAAAGCAGCATTACAGGAACTTCTCTGACGGCCCACAAATGCGCGGAGAACGAGTCGTCTGCCTAGGCATGCCCGGCGACCATTGAGCCGCGCGCGCTCCAAGACTCTGTACCTGAATAACAGAACCCCCCGCTGTTAGGTTAGGCCTTCGATTAGTCGCCGGCCTGAAAGCTGCCTCTACAGGCCGAATCCTAGAGGTGCGAAAGTCAGCACCGTTCGACGGCGAAGAAGACTTGGCCGGAAGAGCAGGCCTGGAGCAGCACGAGATGACGTTGTATGCCGGCGCCGACCCGTTGATGAGCCTGGCAGGACACCGGCGGCAGCAAGTCTGGGAAGCATCTGCACTTCGTTCGACGCCGCATCTTCTGCGCGAAGCGCCTGTGCACGAGGAACACCTTGAGCTGCCGGAGGCCCCGGAGGCTGAGGAGGTCGTATGGGACTGCGCGGCGACGGAACTTACCCTACGGCAACATCCGCTGGCCATCCTGCGTCCGACCCTCGCCAAGCTGGGTTGGAGGACTGCCGAAGAGCTGCATGACCTGCCCAGCGGACGCCCAGTAAGCGCTTGCGGCTTCGTGACGGTCAGACAGCAGTCTGAAACTGCCCACGACACTATGTTCGTTTCGTTGGAGGACGAAACAGGGAGCGGCCAGGTCATCGTCTGGCCAAATCTGATGGAGCAGCTACGCGGACTACTGCTGCGGTCCAAGCTGATGGCTGTGGAAGGGACAGGGCAGTGCGAGAGTGATGAGCGAAACCTCATTGCCGGCCACCGCGAAGACTTGACGCCTTTGCTGGGAAGGCTTGCCACGGCGAGCCGCGATTTCTACTCACCCCTCAGAAGGAGTGAAACATGTCCGTCTTGGTGGCCTGCAGGCGACTTGCCGTCGGATGTAGTGAAGAGCAGGACAAGTCAGCAGAACACAATGTCCGCTGCGGCAGCAGACCGCTCAACCGCGACCATCGCAAGCAGTGATTCGATTTCTGGACTGTCGTCTGAGTCAAGGAAGTCGCCTTGCTCCGGTCCTTCGCAGGAGGAGCGGAACGCCTCGTCGTAGTCCTCTTCTTCGTCGATTAGCGTGTCGCTGATGCCGCCGCACCGTCGACCAGGACGCGCGTAGGTGGTTATGAGGTCGCTGCATTGCTTGCTGAGGCTATTCGTCATTGGCTCAACAGGACTACCTGTGGCATATGAGCGTTGACCTCCCTTGCGCAAGTCGTCAACTGACGGGCGTATGGCGGGCTGTTGGCCTGCAGGTTCTCGGCATGAATCTTTCCTAGCGTACATGGCGATTGGTGTAAAGCTTACGTTCATCGAGCGGCTCCAACATCTGGTAATGACCTGATGTCTAGCACGCTGTTTTAGCCAGAGCACTGAACTGAAAAAACCGGTATGAAGGATGTTCTGAAGACGCCTGTATAAATTTCCGACGCCGTGGACGTACTTACCGCTGGGCCGCGAATCCAGACACCCGACCTGTGCGCGGACGCGATGCATCCGTTCGGAGGCTCGCCCCGTTCCACCGAACGGGCCGGGTAGCCGCGCAAGAGTCGTTGTAGACCAGCATGTCGCTGGTGAACGAATTCATCCACCCGTGAAGGCCCTGCTCCTGCAGGGTCCCTGCAGGCCCCTCAAATGAGAGTAACAAGCCAAGGAGCGCACCTCTCGCAAGATAGTCCTGAATCTTCACTTTGTCCGGACGTGTCTTTAATCGTCTAGGCGGTAAAAAAGACGCACAACCTCGCAAGCAGCTCTTACCGCCGAGAAATGAGAAGAGACGGAGCAAAGTTCTCATAGGTGAAATCCACGATTTCCGAGGCTCAATGAACATGATTCATCGCTCTGAGAACATCCCTCAATGTGGGAAAGCATCTGTCAAACAACATGGGAAAGCGCAGGTTTGGGAAGGCCACCTCATCTCGCCGGAACGTGCCACCTTGATGCCAAAGGCTGTAAATCGCCAGACGTTGTTCTAGACCGATACAGTGATGACGCACGAACTGACGCGCTTGTTCCACCGCTAGCCGAGGACAGTCTCTCGCCCACATGCACAGTAGCGAAATCTGGCTAGATGGATAAACGACGACGCTGTACTCGTGCATGAGTCTTACATCAATCATTGACTGCCACATGCCAGCGGAGCAGACGGTCTCCAAGACACAATTAGCCGCAGCGCTGAATGTCACCAAGCGCACGCTAACGAACTATGTTGCCAGTGGCATGCTGCCAAATCCCGTCAGGACCGGCCGCGATTCGACATGGCCGCTCGAGAGTCTCGTTGAAGTATGCGAGGCCTACTCGTTGAAGGGAAGCACGCTCGCGCTCGACCGTCAGGAACTGCTCGTGCGTCTGGCCGAAGTTAAAACGTCTCCTTCAGGCGTAGGCACAAAGAGGCCACAGAGCCGAGAAGCTCAGGAAATTCCGGCAGGAGTGCGCGCAGCCGAAAGCGAATTCGGAAGACGGAGGGTGCGCGAAGAAGTAATTAGCGAAATTGTGTCGATGAAGCTTATTGCGCGCGATATCACCAAAGAGCTTGCCTCGGTGGCACCCTACTCTCCGGAGCGCGATACGCTGTGGAATCAGCGACGGGCTGCTATTGAAGAGAAGGAGATGTTCGAGCACGTGCTGGTATCGGATTACTTGCCGGGCCACAACTCAAAGCAGCTGCTGAGCACAAGTTTACTTTTCTGCTCGCCTCTTTTCAATGTCAAAAACAACAATGCGCCGCGCCAGCTCAGTGTTGAGCTGAGTCTTGAGCAGCGGGATAGCTCAACGGTTACGTACAGAGGGCCGGAACTGCGTCAGGACGACTCGCTCGTATTTATGGCACTTGTCAATGTGAGTAGAGAGTTCAAACCCGGAACTGAGGTGTGCTTCAATGCAAAAAGCCTCTGTCGCGCCCTATGGGGGCTTTACGACGGGCCCAGCCGCAAACGACTAAGAGATAGCATCGTACGATTACAAGGTGGGCTCCTCAAGTGCCCGACATACGGCGTTCAACTTGTCGGGCGATTCAATTACCCATCGAACGGCGACTGGTCAATTGTTCTCGACCGAGACGTCGTGAAGATGTTTCTGGAATCACGCAGAGTCTGGCTCGACCTAAATTACAGACGAGCTCTAAGCAGTGGGCTTGCGTCTTGGCTGTATTGCTACGTCTGCAGCCAAACAAGGCTCATTCCAACGTCACTTGAGAGCTTGCAGGCTTGGTGCGGGTCAGAAGCGACCTCATCAGCGTTTCGGGGCACTCTGCGGAGCTCCATGGTCGTCCTCGCGCGTGCTGGTCACGTCGACAGCGGCTGGCGCATTGACCGAGGCCGACTCCACTGGCGCAAGTCACAGCGCGCCATGGCTGCCTAGTCAGTGGCTCCGGAACGCAGCGTCAAATTGGTCTTCAAGACAAGCGATTGAGACGTTAGGCGAGGGGTTGCTATACAAAGAGCAGGCATACGCGTGCGAACAAATAGGACACTCATGTACCAAGAAATGTCAGTTGCCAAGAAACAGCGCCGAAGCTTTCCACTTCCACGTAAGCCCATCGCTACGCCTGGGCCTGGAAAGGTTGAGACGCTGGAAGAGCGCGT
>Ga0105048_10014257_pt1 | contig 12386 bp, 8 predicted proteins | sample MAT05_FD_78382 | JGI IMG/M metagenome (GOLD analysis project Ga0105048, IMG submission 78382) | Freshwater microbial communities from Lake Fryxell liftoff mats and glacier meltwater in Antarctica - MAT-05 | ecosystem: Environmental > Aquatic > Freshwater > Ice > Liftoff microbial mat | place... | reverse complement strand
CGTTTCTCCGGCAATCAGCTTCAGCACTTCAGCCCCATCCAGAATCTCGCGCTCAAGCAAAGCCTCGGCAATGCGGATCACGGCATCCCGGTTGCCCTCAACTAAAGTTTTAGCAACCTGATAGCCCTGCTCCACCAAACCACGTACTTCGCCGTCGATCGAGACTGCGGTTGACTCCGAATAATCGCGATGCTGGGCAATCTCGCGGCCAAGGAAGATCTGCTCTTCCTTCTTGCCAAAGCTCAGAGGTCCAAGCTTGCTCATGCCCCACTCACACACCATCCGGCGAGCCATCTCCGTGGCACGCTCGATATCGTTTGACGCTCCAGCCGTCTTCAGTCCCAGGAAGGTCTCATCCGCAACACGCCCGGCCATCGCCGTAGCAATCTGCGCTTCGCACTGATCCTTGCTGATATCGTTGCGATCCTGCGTCGGCAGGTACATCGTCACACCCAGCGCCATTCCGCGCGGGATGATCGACACCTTGTGAACCGGATCGGAATGCGGCAACAGTGCACCAACCAGAGCATGACCAGCCTCGTGATAAGCCGTATGCTTCTTCTCTTCTTCAGTGATAAACATCGAGCGCCGCTCCACACCCATCATCACCTTGTCCTTGGCCACTTCAAAGTCGGTCATCGCCACAACCTTGCGATTCTGGCGCGCGGCAATCAGCGCCGCTTCGTTCACCAGGTTCGCCAGATCAGCACCGGCAAATCCGGGGCAACCACGGGCAATCACGCTTAATTCCACGTCGTCAGACAACGGAATCTTCTTAGTGTGTACCTTCAGAATCTGTTCGCGGCCCTTAACGTCCGGCCGGCCCACCACCACGCGGCGGTCAAAGCGGCCCGGGCGCAACAGCGCCGGATCCAGCACGTCGGGGCGGTTCGAGGCGGCAATCAGGATCACGCCTTCGTTCGATTCAAATCCGTCCATCTCCACCAGCAACTGGTTCAGCGTCTGCTCACGTTCATCGTGACCACCGCCCAAACCAGCACCACGATGACGCCCGACAGCGTCGATTTCGTCAATGAAGACGATGCAGGGTGCATTCTTCTTGCCCTGTTCAAACAAATCGCGAACCCGGCTCGCGCCCACGCCAACAAACATCTCGACAAAATCAGAACCCGAGATCGAGAAGAATGGAACATTGGCCTCACCCGCAATCGCACGCGCTAAAAGAGTCTTACCCGTACCGGGGGAACCCACCAGCAGCACACCCTTCGGGATGCGACCTCCGAGCTTCTGGAACTTCTGCGGCTCACGAAGGAACTCAATGATTTCCTGCAGTTCTTCCTTGGCTTCTTCTACCCCAGCGACGTCCTTGAAAGTGACTTTCTTTTGCTGCGAGCTATGCAGCTTCGCGCGGCTCTTGCCAAAGCTCATCGCCTTGTTGCCGCCGCTCTGCATTTGCCGCATCATAAAAATCCAGAATCCCAACAGGAGGATAAACGGAGCCGTCTGGAAAATCAAGCTCAGAATCCCGTTCGAGCCCGTGTCCTTGATGTCGATGTTGACACCCTTCTCACGCAAAATCTTGAACAGGTCGGGGTACATTGCAGGAACGGTGGTCTTCAGACCAGACCCATCCTCACGGTAAATCCCGTGCACCTCTGTTCCAGTAATCGCGACGCTTTTCACGCGGTTGCTTTCAACCTGTTGCATGAAGTCGCTAAATGTCACTTGCGCGTCCGCTTTTTTGTTTCCGGTTCGGACGACGACGAAAATGAGGGACACCACACAAATGATGACCACCCAAAAGATAACCGATTTGACGTTGGAGTTCATTCTTACCTTACAGACGTAAACAATTCGTTACTTGATTCACCTTATGCCAGATTCTCGCGAGATCTAGCCAATCGACTAGCTCCTCCAGCCCTGCGTCCATTCTATTCGCAACACAGTCCGGGTGTCCGGTCTAACAGCAAAATCCGCCGTAGGGCCAAATTCGGCAACCCATACAGGCAGATCCCCTAGGACAACTATCGGCCAGGCGCGCCGTCGCCATAAGGGAATCCGGTGCTTTTGAAACAGTTCTTTCACCTTTTCAGGCTCAGCACTTCCGCCCCGGACTAAAGAGTCCCCCGGCCGCCAGTTCCGCAACTCCAGACGCCGTTCCGCATCCACAGCCGCAAAAAGCCTGTCCCAGTCTAGACTCCCGCCACTTTCATTATAGTTACATCCCGGGTCAACTGTGCTCACCACTATTCCTGCCCCCTCAGGAACTACCACCTTGCCCGGCACTGGGAAGTCTACCCGAAAGTTCCGCTCCGGCATCGCCTGCAGCACCTCCAGCCGAATCACCCGCAGCAATCCAAAGCTCCGCATCAAATCGAGGCCAGGCACTTGAATCCGTCCGTTCCCCTCTTTTTCGTCACTCAAACGCAACGCACCCTCAACATGCGCAAACTCCAATTCCCGCAAATCCCCCTTCACCCGCTCCATCAACTCACGCATCAACCGCCGCCGCAAACCAAGCGGCTCTGCGCAAAACTTCGCGCAATCCAGCACCACACCATCCCCCTCCCGCCAAACCATACCGTCGAGGCGCACCCGCACCAACCCATCGATCCACTCCGATTCGTCCCAAACAATTTCTGCCAAATTCCCCAACGCCCGGTCCACTTCCGGGTTCAACTCCCGCCTCAGCACCGGCAGCAATTCATGCCGGATCCAATTCCGTCGGTAGCCAAGATCGAGATTCGAAGAGTCCTCCCGCCACCCAATCCCCTGGGATTCAAGCCAGGTCCGAATCCTCCCCCGCCCCACCTCAAGCAAAGGACGATAAATCCGCCCATCCAAAACAGGCGAAATCCCGGCCAGCCCAACAGGCCCCGTCCCACGAACCAGACGGAACAAAACGGTCTCAGCCTGATCCTCACGAGTGTGCCCGGTCAAAACGGCATCCACCTCGCAACGAGAAAACCACTCATACCGCAACCGCCGCAACTCATCTTCGGAGCGACCCAAAGGCACCACTCGTTCCACCAGCAAGTCACAATTCAACCGCAAAGCCAAATCCCGGACGAACGCCTCATCTAGATTACTCTCGACACCCCGCAACCCATAATTCATATGCAAGAGCGTCAGCCCCGAAAAGCACTCACGGGCCAGACAAGCCAGAGCAACCGAATCCCCGCCCCCACTAACAGCCACACCAACCCGCTGCGCCGCCGCAAGCGCCGGATACCGCCGCACAAATTCGAAGAACGATTCCACTAACACCATCATCCACTGCTCTTACGATGAAGTCATGCCAAAGTTCCTGGCTGCCCTGCTCATCAGGCCCAAGCATCCCTCGATCTACAATATCGTCTTCCAGGAGAGAGTCCTCAAGCCGGAAATCTTCGAGGGTCAAACCGGCAGAATCGTCATCAAAATACGGCTTCCAGCAGGCAAGACCGAGATTCCAGCGTGACATAAGCTGCATTCTCTTTGACTCGCTTCCATTCGGCTGAAGTGATGAATACTGAATTCGTGGCATTTGCTGTCGCTGGTGATCTTCATCCTTGCTGGAACTGATTCTCACCGCAGGAGAGAGGCGCCACTTCAGTTCGGTGGCTCAGCGGTTAATCTGGATACGAGTGTAAGAAGTTGGGGTGCAGGCCAAGCGGTTGCCTTTAGCGGAGGTACCGGGTACTAACCTGTTCTTATGATTAGTACTAAGCATCAGATTAGTCATACTATCCTGGGCACGAATCGAATATGATAAACGAAAATGAAGCACTTAATTTTACTAACACTGATTTTTGCTGCGGCGTGTCATTTGCGGGCCGCCCCAATCACGACCACCTTCACCGCCACTGCCGCATCAGGATCCATCGGCGGCAACGCCTTTACCAGTAAAGCATTTACATTCATTGGACAGGGTGAAACCAACAATCGCATATCTTTCAATAACGGATTCAAAATTATCCACGACAGTGGTTCCATCACAATTGCAGAGGTGGGCACTTTTAGCTTTACTACAGGAACTGAAACGTTTGTAAACAACTTCGCTTCCCTCGTGGGGTTGTCCCGGGCACCAGGTTCGGATTTATACAGTTTCGTTGACGTTATCGGCAGCAATACTTGGGATATGACTTCAAATTTTTCTACCGGGGTCATTTCTTCATCCTTGCTTCAGTGGGGCATCAGCGACGTCGTCACTTCCGGGGGAATTCTCTTATTTGATTCATCCGAAGTAATAAGAGGCACCTTTTCGGCAGAAGTTGGCAACATCCCGGAGCCTGCCACGTCGGCCCTGATCTTCGTCGGCCTCGCTGCTGTCATCGCAATGCGCCGTCGTCGCGGTTAAACCGTTGAAGGCTCGCACTTGCGGCTTCGCAGTTGGTCGCTGCAAGGACTTTACCCCTGCAGCCGAAGGGGGCTTTTTCGAATTTGTTAGCAAGGCCGAAACTCGGATCATGGCGAGAGCGTGCCCTTGAGCGAAGTAGGGACAGCCTCCCGTCAGCCACACCTGTCCAAACAATTTCTGTCAAATTCCCCAGGCCCAGTCTAATTCCGGGTTCAACTCCCGCCGCAATACCGGCAGTAACTCGTGGCGGATCCCGTTCCTCCGTTAGCCAAAATCGAAATTTGAAGAATCCTCCCTCCACCCAATCCCCTGCGATTCGAGCCAGGTCCGTATCTCCCCCCACCCCGCCTCAAGCAAAGGACGATACACCCGCCCATCAAATACCGGCGAAATCCCGGCCAGCCCACCAGGCCCTGTCCCACGAACCAGTCGAAACAAAACGGATTCAACCTGATCTTCACGTGTGTGCCCGGTCAAAACAGCATCCACCTCACAACGAGAGAACCACTCATACCGCAACCGCCTTAACGCGTCCTCAGCGCGACCCAAAGGCACCACCCTTTCCACAAGCACCCCACAACCCAACCGCAAAGTCAAATCCCGAACGAAAGACTCATCGACATCACTTTCGACACCCCGCAACCCATAATTCATATGCAAGAGCGTCAGCCCCGAAAAGCACTCACGGGCCAGACAAGCCAGAGCAACCGAATCCCCGCCCCCACTAACAGCCACACCAACCCGTTGCGCCGCCGCAAGCGCCGGATACCGCCGCACAAATTCGAAGAACGATTCCACTAACACCATCATCCCCCTGTCCCAAGATGAAGTCATGCCGAAGTTTCTAGCTGCCCTGATCATCAACTCTTTGTCTATCGCGATCTGTTCCGCTTCATCGATCATCCCTTTGAAGGTCCGTTGATACTTCGCAAGGACTTCAAGCCAGATCAAAATACGCTATTTACCAATGAAGATATTGGACAGCAAGAGGGACTTCAATTGACAAACAAGGAAAAATCGCTCCAATCTCGAATCATTATGCGGGTCCCCAACCCGATTCCCGGCTAATTTGGACAGTAGTGCATGGCGCCAGTAAAGGCCCTACCAAGGGCAGCAATACGAGTAAGGTCCAGCCCAATCTGAATTAACATGCCAAGAAACTACCTCGAAACAAGAAAACACTACCGATTTGGACCCCTTGACCATCTATCCCTCAAGGGGAAGTTAACTTGTAAGAGGTTCGATCGATGCGGCCCGAACGCCGCGAATTGAACCAAATAAGGCTGGCGTGTTCATTCCCACTCAATCGTGGCCGGGGGCTTGTTGGTCAGGTCGAAGAAGACAGCGGCGATACCGGGGACTTTCATTAGTTTGGTTGTCATTTCTTCAAGGAGTTGGCTTGGCATGGGGACGGCTTTCGCTGTCATGCCGTCTACGCTGTCGATTGGTCTGAGCACCACTGAGTCGGGTTTGCCTTCTATTCCGCAGGGGAGGAGGACTACCGGGAATTGCCAGATTCTTTCTTCGAAGCCGCTGTCGTAAGAGAGCTTTCTCACTATCGAATCGCAGTCTCGAAGTCGCGTGAGTCTTGTTTCGTCTATCGCTGAGATGTGGCTCTGGAAGTCGCTTAGGGGGGCGACTCCTCGGACTAGCGCTACTACCCGGTTTACGTCCGTTAGTTGGTTGATTAGCTCTGTCGCTGTGTCGAAGGCTTCTTCGGTGTATTGTTCGAGGGCGAGGGTCGAGCGGTAGGTTCTGGAGTCGCCCTGGACTCCCACGCTTAGCACAGGCAGGACGTAGCCGGAATCTACTTTTCTTGAGGGTTCGGCTTTTGCTGTCGACAGGCAGCGTATTGCCAGGCCTGGGCCTGGGAAGGGGTGGCGGTCCAGGAGGTCGTCGGGGAGGCCGATGGCGCGTCCTACCTGACGGACTTCGTCTTTGTAGAACTGGGCTAGCGGCTCGATTAGCCTGCCTTCTTCGATCAGCCGCTGGATTCCGGCTACACGGTTGTGGTGGGTCTTGATTACCTCTGCCTTGGCCGTGCCTCCGCTTTCGATTGTGTCTGGATAAATGGTGCCTTGCCCCAAGATCCATTTGCCGTCGAGGAATCGGCCGCTTTCCAGGATCCGCTCTTGCGTGGCTACGAATTCTTCGCCGATGATCTTACGCTTGGCTTCGGGCTCGACAACTCCGGTTAGCTTTGACAGGAATTCTTGCTTGGCGTCTACTACTTCGAAGGAGTCCCCGGCCATTTTGGTGAAAACTTCTCTTACGAAGTCCGTTTCGCCCTCGCGCATCAGGCCCGTGTCAACGTAGGCCGCATGTACACGCTCTTTGCCTAGTGCTTTGAGGCAGAGCGAGAAGGCTACTGTCGAATCGACTCCGCCGGAGGCGAAGAAGAAGACGTTACGGCCTCTGGCGGTGCGGCGGATTTCGTCTTCCAGCTCTTCGAGCTGGCGGGTGGGTTCCCAATCCTGCTCGCAGCCGGCAATGGTGAAGAGGAAGTTGCCCAGAATGATCTTGCCGCCCTGGGTGTGGACGACCTCGGGGTGGAACTGGATGCCGTAGAGCTTGCGCCAGTCGTTGGCCATTGCGGCTATCGGACATGTTTCTGTGGTTGCCGTGACTATGAAGTCTTCGGGCACTTCGCCGACACGGTCGCGATGGCTCATCCAGACTTCAGAGACGGCTTGGAAGTTATCGAACAACTTGTCGTGCTCGGTGATCTTCAGATTCGCGAGGCCGTATTCACCTTTGATGCCCCTGGTGACTTTGCCGCCAGGGATCAAGTGGGCCATCAGTTGGAGGCCATAGCAGATTCCTAAGACCGGAACTCCTAGCGAGAAGATTTCAGGATCGACAGTGGGGCTGCCGGGCTCGTAGACGCTGGCGGGGCCGCCTGAGATGATGATGCCACGACGGTCTTCGAGCTTGCCTGCCGGGGTCTCGCTGGGCAACACTTCGGCGTAGACGCCGGCTTCTCGCACTCGACGGGCAATCAGGTGACAATACTGACCGCCCGCATCGAGCACGGTGATTTGAGGTTGTTTCGTCAAACTAACAGGATAAGGCTTATTTGCCCGGTTCCGCCATGCGCTGGACGATCATCTTCTTGGCCTTGTCGCCCAATTCGCGTGCCTTGGGGAGGGCGTCGATGGCCTTGAGAATTTCAGGATCGACTTCCACCTCATAGCGGGCGGCTTCATCGATATCAAACGCAGTCTTGAAAAACTCGGTCTGCAGGGTGGTCTTCACCCATTCGATGTTCGCCTTGAAATCTTCTTCGGAGAAGGTGGCGTTTGCCTTTTTGAGATAGGCTTTGAACTCGTCGAGAACCTTCGCATCCGGTGACCAGCCCTTGGGAAGCTTGGCTTCCTTGTTGCCAAAGTAAAGGGGCGTGAAGCTGAAGAAAGCAGCGCGGCGGAGGAGTTCGATCTGGAACTTATTGTAGGGCGTGGGGACGAACTTTTCGTCGGGGGCGATTCCGTTACCACCGTAGACGGCGCGACCGGAGTCGGTCATCTTGACGTCCTTCGGATTCTTGAGTTCGGTGTCTTTGCGGTAGTAGTAATCGAAGAAGCTGATGTTGGAGTAGTCGCGCTGGATCAGGCGACCGCTGGGCGTGTAGTATTTCGCAGTGGTGAGGGCGAGGCCGCTATTTTCGCTGAGCGGATAGACGGTCTGGACGAGGCCCTTGCCGAAGGTATCTTCACCAAGCACCCAGGCGCGATCGTGATCTTGCAGGGCACCTGCGACAATTTCAGCGGCCGAAGCGGAGTATTTATTGACCACTACTACGATCGGGTAGTCGAAGGGGCCGGTTCCGCGGCGCTCTGTGTAGCTGCGCTCGGGGTTGGCGCGGCCACGGTGGGAAACGACGAGCTGGCCTTTCTGGAGAAAGCGTCCGGCTACGGCGACGCCTTCATTGAGGAGGCCACCGGGGTTGGCGCGGAGGTCAAGGATGAGGCCCTTGACGTTCTTCTCGCCCAGGCGCTTGAAGTTTTCGTTCACTTCGGCGCTGGTGTTTTCGTTGAAGCTCTCGACATCAAGGTACATGATGCCAGGCTTGACCCAGAAGGCGTCCTTGACGCTCTTGCGTGGGATCTCGTCGCGGGTGACGTTCAAGACGAGTGGCTTGTCGACACCGGCGCGCTGGATCTTGATCTGAGCCTGCGTGCCACGGGGGCCACGGAGGAGATCTGCTACGTCGGCAGTGGTGAGGTTGTCCGTCTTTTTGTCGTTGACTTCGGCGATGATGTCGCCGGGCCGGATGCCAGCTTTGTAGGCGGGCGAGGCCGGGAAGGGGGCGAGGACAATGATGCGACCGTCGCGGGCAGATATGGTCATACCGACGCCGAAGTAGCGTCCGCGCTGATCTTCGCGCATCTGGGCGTACATCTTTGGGTCGTAGAAATTCGAGTGGGGGTCGAGGGTGCGAAGCATGCCGGGGATAGCGCCCTGGTAGATGGTGCGGTCTGCCGATATCTTTTCGGCGAAGTTGTCTTCGACTACTTCATAGACTTTGGAGAAGACCCGGAGGCCGGCTTTAATGTCGTCTTCGGTGGTCGCTGCGCTGACTTGGTCCAGTTCAGGACCAAAAACGCCCCCCATGAAAGAGCAGAGTGCGACTAGCAAAGGAATTACCAACCATGATGCACGGCTACGCGCCATATAATTACAGGCCTCCGATTTTGACTTTAGTATATGCCAATGTCCAGTGGACGTGTTCCGACCCCGACTCGTTACGTCGCCTCAGCCCACAGGAATGGGTTCGTCCTGCGGGAGATTGTCTTTGGCTATTAATTTGGCCTCGTAATCTCTGAGGATCTTTTCGGCAAGTTCGGCGCTGAAGTAAGGAATTGATTTAGGTTTGTTTTGCGGAACATTGTTTATGACGGGTGCGTTGTTAATGTCAGCCGCTTTGTTGGAATCAGCTGGAGTTTCGGTGCGGCGACGGAGTTTTAATGGATCGGAAATCCCCAACGGCCATAGCCATAATTTCCCAAACACCGTAAAGGAAAACCGTCTCCCACACGCCTAACGGCAAGCTTAAAGCAGCCACCAACTCCCTCAAGCACAGCCTCCATTCAATTGACTTTACAAAACAACCGTCGCCCGAACTGCGCCTCGTGGATTACCCGCCGCGATGCACACCTCTTAAAGGTTTCCCAACCCACTAAAAAGAAGGAGGTTTACTCCCGGACAGCAAAATGGAGACAATAGAGGCAGATCGATGCGATTCCTGTTTTTTTCCGACATCCACTCCGACCTCAAGACCCTCGAAAGGTTGGTGGACCAGGAAGCAGACTACTACTTCTGTATCGGCGATCTGGTCTCTTGGGCACGTGGCCTCGACAAAGCGGGAGAGATCCTGCGGCGAAGAGCGGGAAAAGTATTTGTGATTCCTGGCAACCACGAGTCGGCCCTTGACATCGAAACCTTCTGTAAGACCTACGGCCTCGAAGATATGCATTCTCAATCGCGACAATTCGGATCGGTTCATTTGGCCGCTCTTGGTTATTCAAACCCGACTCCCTTTGACACCCCGGGTGAATATTCAGAAGAAGAGATTGCTGCCCGCCTCCAACCCTTTTCCGCATTGAATCCACTGGTTCTGGCCTGCCATTGCCCGCCCAAAGACACTCCTCTCGACCAGGGTTCAGGCAACCGCCACTTTGGATCTACAGCCATCGCGAGCTTTATTGACCGGGTTTCGCCGCGTTACTTCCTGTGTGGCCACATCCACGAGGCAGAAGGCGTTCAAGCCAACTTAGGAAGCGAGGGCAAAACGATCGGCATCAATGTCGGCAAGCGCGGCTACATGCTCGATCTGTCCACCCTCTAACCGAATGAAATTTTTCCAAATCACCAGCTTGGCGATTTTAGCTATTCTCCTTGGCTCCTGCCGATCCGTTCAATTGAAGGCTCCAGTTGTTTTCGATCCTCTAAGCATCGGGCCAGCCGGTCCCACTCTCAAGAAGTACCTGGAACGAAAAGAGACTAATCCAAAGCGATCCCATGCCCTGGTGTCGGTGGTGAAGATCGAAGCTTCTTTGCCCGGTCTCGAGAAGAAAGGTGAGATGCTGGCCGAAAAGACGGTTGCCCCGAACGGGCATATCTCCTACGAAATGAAATCTTTCACTGGCGATAACCTCATAAAAACAAAGGTTATCGGCCTCTACTTGAGCGCAGAGCAGGAAGCTTCAGAGGCCACTCCCCCGGCAATCACCCCTCAAAACTACAAGTTCAAATTTAAGCGCAAAGATAGCCTTGGTGACCGGATTGCCCTTATCTTTGAGCTTATTCCAATCAAGAAAGTAATCGGGCTTTTTAAGGGCGAGCTTTGGCTGGAAGAAAACACCGGTTTAGAGCTTCGACAAGCTGGCCGCCTGGTTAAAAACCCTTCTGTACTTTTTAAAACTGCCGATTTCTCGCGCGACTTTGAAACTCGAGACGGAATCACTTACCTCTCTAAAGTGGATTATCAAGCCGAGACCCGCGTTATCGGCAAGGCTATGCTCAAGATGGAATTCGAGCCGCCCAAGCCCATTTCAGAAACAATCCCGCATTTGAATCCGTCCCGCTTCTAGAGACTGATCTTGAAAAACCTTTTATTTTTTGCCCTAACCCTCCCAGCACTGGCTCAGCTCCCCCTCAGCATCGGGCTCAAGGGTGGCTTCGTCCATAATAAACAACCGGGCAGCGAGATATTCCCGCTCAAGGCCGGGCCTTATGTTGAGCTGAATCTCCCTGTGCTCCCTACTTTTGAGACTGGCCTGATGTTTGAACGCTACAAGTTTGGCTCTCGGACGGCAACCGTCTATCAGGTGCCAATCCTCGTCAAGAAGCGCATCAACGCCATTGCGATCAAGCCTTTCTTCTCAGGTGGGATTACATTGCGCAGAATCCCTTCCCTCAATGAATCCGGCGGTGGCGTCACTTTTGCTGGCGGCGCAACAATCGGCCTGCTACCGATTAAGATCGAGCCCGAGATACGCTATACGCGCTGGCTGGGCGCTGACTACACCCCGAGGTCAAACCAGACCGAGTTCCTGATCGGCATCCGCTTCTAGGACCGCCAAAACTGCTAAAATGAAAGCGTCGGCAATACCGTACACATGCGCACACTATTTCTGAATCCTCCTTCGTTTGAAGGCTTTGACGGTGGTGCCAGTTCCCGCTGGCCCGCAACTCGAGAGATTGAAAGCTACTGGTACCCCGTGTGGCTTTGTTACCCCGCCGGCCTCCTGCCCGACTCGAAGGTGGTGGACGCGCCTCCGCACAAAGTCACCATTGAAGATACCGTGGCCATGGCCCGCGACTTCGAGCTCCTCGTTCTCTTTACCTCTACCCCCGGCTTTCATGTCGACGTAAAGATCGCCGAGATGATGAAGGATTCCAACCCCAAGCTGCAAGTCTGCTTTGTTGGCCCTCCCGTCACCGTTGAGCCTGAAAAGACCCTGCGCGCCTCAAAGGCAATCGACTTTATCGTTCGCCGCGAATTCGACTACCAGATCGTCAATTACGCAAAGGGCACTCCCCTCGCTGAGCTTCCCGGCGTCAGCTACCGCAAAGACGGCGGCATTATGCATAACCCTGAAGGTGGCTATATCGAGAATCTCGACGAACTGCCTTGGGTATCGAAGGTCTACCAGCGCGATCTCGATTTCAAGCGCTACAACGTACCCTTCCTCCTGCATCCCTTCATTAGCTTTTACACCTCGCGCGGCTGCCCGGCGATGTGCACCTTCTGCCTCTGGCCCCAGACCCACTCTGGTCACCGCTGGCGCCTGCGCTCGGCACAGGACATCGCAAACGAAGTCAGCTGGTCACTGGAAAACTTCAACGGCCTCAAAGAAATCTTCTTCGACGACGACACCTTCAACTACAAGAAGGAACGCACGATCGAACTCTGCAAAGAACTCAAGAAGCTCAATTTCACCTGGTCTTGCACCAGCCGTGTCACCACGGATCGCGAAACCCTCGCTGCGATGAAAGACGCCGGCTGCCGCCTAATGATCGTTGGCTACGAATCTGGTGCCCCGGAGATTCTCAAGAACATCAAGAAGGGTGCAACCATCGACAT
>Ga0105048_10014256_pt1 | contig 12387 bp, 4 predicted proteins | sample MAT05_FD_78382 | JGI IMG/M metagenome (GOLD analysis project Ga0105048, IMG submission 78382) | Freshwater microbial communities from Lake Fryxell liftoff mats and glacier meltwater in Antarctica - MAT-05 | ecosystem: Environmental > Aquatic > Freshwater > Ice > Liftoff microbial mat | place... | reverse complement strand
TGCGGCGGTATCGGGCAACATCGACCTGACGCTGTATGGGCCGGGCGACGTGATCGGCATCGACCCGCGCCTGATCGTGCGCACCGACCCCAAGCCCAACATCACCAACTTCGAGCCGAATTATCTGGCCGTGATCGACTTCGATCCACCCGATTTCCCCTGGCTATTGACCCCAGCCAAAGCCAACGCCAACAGCAACCTGCGCCCCTGGCTGGTGCTCGCGGTGTTTGATCGCAGTGTGGTCAAGACTTTGCCTAGGGTAAAGGCCGGGCAAGCCCTGCCGTCGATCAGCCTGACGGCGGAGCAGGTGGCAAGCGAGTTACCCGATCTGGCGGAATCCTGGCTGTGGGCGCACGCGCAAGCTGTATCGCTAAATAACGATGTGGCCCTCCTGGCCAACGAGCTTGCCGCCGCGCCGGAGCGCAACATCTCGCGCCTGGTCTGCCCGCGCCGATTGCAGCCGCGTAAAGATTACTTCGCTTGCGTGGTGCCGGCGTTCGAGGCCGGGCGCTTGCGCGGGCTAGGGCAGCCCGTGCCGCCAGCGATGACCGGCTTGACTCCCGCGTGGACTCCGGGGCATAAAGTCGAACTGCCGGTGTATTTCCACTGGGAGTTTTCCACCGGCCCGGTGGGCGACATCGAAACCCTGGCGCGGCGGCTGAAAACGCCGCAGCAGTATCAGGGCGACGCCGAACTCATTGCCCAGCTCCAGCACATTGGCGAGCAGCCGGTGATGGTCGATGGCGACCATTTGTTGTTCGTCGACAAAATACCGGATCGGACCGTTTTCGAAGGCGCCATGGTCTCACTCGAATTCCAGCCCGCCGCCGCCAGCCAACATCCGCTGTTCGGGCAAAACCTGCAGGCGATGCTCAACAGCGGCAATGCGTTGGCCGACCAAGGCACCGACAAGGCGGCCAGCGTGCCGACCCTGTCGCCGCCGATCTATGGCGAGCACCCGGCCCGCCGCCACTCCGTCGATCAGTTGCGAATCGGTCAGCACTGGCTCGACGACCTCAATCTGCAACCGCGCTACCGCCTGGCCGCTGGCTGGGGCGCGGAAGTGGTGCGGCAGAATCAGGATGAATTCATGCAGGCGGCATGGACGCAGGTCGGCGACGTGCTGGCCACCGAACGCGCCTTGTCGCTAAGCCGACTGGCCCACGACGTATTGAAGCGCATCGAGAAGCGCCATCTCGACAAGCTGCCAGAACACCGGCTGCTGGCGCTGCTCGGCCCGGCGCGGGCGCGCATCAAGCTCGCGCCAAATCAAAGCCTGTATGGCCGTATCAGTGCGGCAACGCTGCCCGACGAGCTTTTCGATGGTGCGATGCGCCGCCTGACCAGCGCGCGGCGGCCAACCTTTCGCATGGCGCAGTTTCGCGAACGGGATCTTGGTGCAGAGCAACATGGCATCGTCAGCCAGATGGGGACGCTGGTCAGTACCTTCGCCAACGCCGCGCAGAATGTCAATCGCATTGATCCCAACCGTTTCGTTCCGGACGGCATCATGGGCAGCCGTTCCTTTGATGGCATCGCGCTGCCCGACGACCCGGCGGCGCTGGTCGACCTGCAAGCTTACACCGGCTTGCCCGGCCAGATGAGCGTTGCTGCGATCCGCGAGATCCAGCAGGCGAATCAGACGGCACTCGGTCTGGCGGCGAAGAGCAAGCGCAGTCCGCCCAAAATGGGCGACGTATGGCACAAAGGGCTGGTCACCGAAACGCATCGATTGCGCCTACTCGAGCTACAGCAGGCGACCGGCCAAACCCTCCAGGGCGACCTGCCGCAACTCATCCGGCAAGTCAGCACCCGAGGAGCGGAAGGCGTGCTGCTGAGCATTCAGGAAGACGGTCAAGTCAGAGCCCAGGCGCTGAAGATCGATGGTCGCAGTGGCAACCTCAAAACGTTTGGCATCACTGCGCGAACACGTGCGCCCGGTGCGCCCGGTACGATCGGCGCCGCGCGCATCGCTCCCGGCAGCCTGGGTGCCGTGTCGCCACAAGCGCTGCGCCTGTACGGCAACAACGCTGTGTTCACCAGTCTGCCGCCCGGCGCCCTCGGCGGCGCCGCAGCGGCGAACATTGCCCTGGACGAGCCCGGACGATTCAGCCCGCTACAGCCTGCAGCAACCATCGCGCCGACCATCACCGTGCCGCCGGCGATAAAAAATCGTGCGGTGCTGCACCGCTATTCCGAAGCCTTCAAAGCCTTCCAGAAAACTTGGCACGACCCGCACGATCTGGCGCAAGTCACCATTCGCCCGCTTGATTTCGCCCTCGCCCAATCGACCAGCCAGGTACGCAGCCGCATCGACCCGGCGCAAACCGTTCCCGCCCGGCTGGCCAGCATGTTGGCGCTCGCCGATCACCCCGTCGCCTGGTCGCGCGAGTTCGGTCTGACGCACGACTTTGTAAGTGCCCGACTTGATCTGGCGGCGGCCACGCGCCTGCGCTACGTGATTCCGCGTACTTTCGACCGGGTGATGGCGTATCCGCATTTGGTTTTCCCGTTGTCCAGGAAACTGCAAACCCTCGCGCCCGAAGTCTTCCTGCCGGGCGTGGGCAAGTTGCCCGACGACTTCATCATGGCGGTCAAGACCAATCCGCGCTTTGTCGAGGCGCTGATGCTCGGCGCCAACCACGAGATGGGCCGCGAGTTGCTATGGCAGGGATTCCCCACCGACCAGCGCGGCACGCCGTTTCAACACTTCTGGCAACGACTGGACAAGGCCAACGATATCGAGGAAATCCATCGCTGGCATGCGGAGCCGCTCGGCAAACAACCGGGAAGAGGCGAAATGCTGGTGTTGCTGATCCGGGGGCAGTTGCTGGAGCGCTTTCCGACCTTGTCGGTGTATGCCTACCCCAAAATGGCGCTGGAAACACGCCCTGGCGGCAGTAGTGGTACGAAAGAAATGGAACCCGGTAGCGTGAAGCTGCCCGTCATGAAAGGCCATCTGGGCAAAGACATCACCTACCTGGGCTTCGATATCAACCCCAATCGCGATCCAAGCATTCCCGACCCCAAGCTCGACCTCAAATACCTGGAGAATTTCTTTTTCATTCTGGAAGAGCAGATGACCGAACCGCGCTTCGGCTTTGACGAGCCCGACGGCAAAGGGCAATTCGGCACCGGTTGGCAAGACGTCGACTGGAGTGAAGTGGGCGCGCAGGGTGTCAATGGTGGAGCGTACTTTGGCGGCAATCAGTTGCAGCAGGCGCCACCCGCTCAGGGCGCCGGTGCTGCGAAGTGGCTCAACCCGCACGCCGCGACCGTCGCCGACGCGCTGCTGCAACGCCCGTTCCGTGGCTTCTACACGGGTGCTCAATTGAAGATGCCGAAGAATTAACCAAGGAATCGCGCCATGCCACGCCTTGAATTGAATTTATCCAAACTTAACCAGCAACGCACAAGTCTGCTGGAGTTACAAGCAAAACAGCGACAGCTCGATAGCGATCTGGCCAAGCAGCGGGCAACGCTTGATGCGGCCTTGCGCGCGGGTCAATCGCCCAATGTTACCGGTGTGATGCGGGTGCAGCTCGAAGCCGCACAGGAGAGGCGCAGCGCCCTCGATGCACGGCGGCGTGACATGCAAATCGGCGTTGACCGGGTGGCCGATGGCCTGCTGGGCGAGCGCGACCCGGCGCAGCTAACCGAGGCGCTCGACGGCGGCCAGCCGATCGCACTGTTGCCAATGCGCCTGGAAACGCGCTATTTCCCCACGTTCCCCGAAACGCCCAACTCTCTGCGCATCCGTGTTTATCCGGACGACATCAACATCATCCAGCACTCCGCGGCGCTGACCGACAGCGAACGCCAGGCCGGGATGGATTACTGGCGATCGCAATTTCTCCAGAATAACGATGAAGCCGAACGCATCACGCGCGATCTGGCGCTGACGCATGGGCGCAGCCGATGTGCGTGGATCGTGCGCGTGCTCACGCCGGACAACGCCGCTCAGCTCGGGCAGGACGATCCGCAAAACGGCGGGCTGGTCGTCCCGCAGTTTCCCGACACACCCATTATCGACGCCAAAGCCAAGCAGACGCGTGCTTTGCTGCTGCCCGACCGCTGGTGTGCCATCGGCTACGCCAACGGACGGCGCGAAGTGTTCCGTGTGTGGGGCAAACGCATCCCCGATGAGTTGACACTATCGCCAGATTGGCTGAACCTCGACGACAAGCAGCGCGAAGCCTTGTTCGACGGCGAACGCGCCTGGCTGGTAGATTTTGACTCGGCGCTGGAAAAAGGCATGGCGCTGCAAGTCGACCAGTCAACCGTCAACGAGTTCCTGCGACGCCGCCACGACGCCCGCAGCTTCAACCTCGCCACCGACACGCTTGAGCGGCTCATCGTCGTCGGTCTGGAATGGACCAAGGACGCCGCACAAAGCGCCGAGGAACTGGCCGAACTGCTGGCTGCGCAGCGCGATTCGGAAGGTCTAGGCTTTGTTCCGATGGGCACGCCGACCAACAACACCGAACTTGCTCCGTCGGGTTACAGCCTGGCCGAAGAGCACGATGCGCCACCCACTTCCAGTGAAAGCGCGCAATTGCCAAAAGAAAAAGACGCCCTGCAACTGCTGACTGGCGCGCTCGGCCTGCCTGCCGACAAACTGGCAGCCGAGGGCATTCACAACGCCCATCTGGCCGAACAGCGCACCCAACTGCATATGCTGAACGCCCTGTGGCGCGGCACCTTCGGTCACTATCTGATGGAATTGTGGAACCCCAGCGGGGTGGAGGACAGCGCACGTCTGCTCAAGACGCCCACGCTGTATGCCCTACGCCGGTACGCCGTGGCTTATTTGCGGCCGGCCGGTGCCCTGCCCCTGTTGCGTGTTGCCAAACAGCCCTACGGTATCTTGCCGGTGGTCGGCAAGGCCTATTCCGCGGTCGGCGATGGCGCGCTAGAGAGCGGCATCGGAAAAGTCCTCGGCGTGCTGCGCCCGATATGGGAAATCGCTGTGCGGCAAAAAGTGCCTTTGCTCAAAGACGGCGATGTGGATAAGGCCAAGGAAATCCTGCAAAGCACCGCATGGTCACAAACGGCGTATTACCGCGATGCGGCCAACCTGTGCCTCATCCAGCACGATTTTTTCCCGGACGGTCTGAACCCGCAGAAACCCGGCAAGGAAGGCTTGATCCAGAACCTGCTCGCCACCCTGGGCGTCGTGTCGAATTATGCGTCGCTGCCGATCGTAAGTTGCACCAGCTTTCCACCCTACCCGCCGATCCAGCTTGTCGGCGTGCCCTGGGTGTTGGCCGATGCCCACGATCCGGCCAAAGAGGCTGGCGACGCGACCACTTTCGCCGCCACGCCGGTACAAGCGAACTATCTGCGCTACATGGCCAACAACATCACCAACGACGCCGTGCTCAACAGCTACCAGTCCGGCCCGGCGCTGCTGCAGGCCTTGCTGTCGTACTCGGTGCAGATGGAACGGCACGACGCCGTCGCGTCCAATGAGTATCTCAGCGTCGCGGCGAGCAAAGTCGCTTCCGTTGCCGCAGCGGGAATGCTCTATGTCGAGGCCCGCCAGGAAGACGTCGTGCGTTTCACCGTCAACAGCCCGAAAGAACTCGCCAATGTGGTGATCCCCGCTCTAACCGGGAACGCCACGCTCTGGCGGTATGTCGCGCAGAGTCTCGAAATGCAGCCAGCCACACTGCAAGCAAGCACGGCGAACAAAGCGTCGGACGCCCTGTTCGAAGCGGTCAAGCACATTTTCCCGGCGCTACGCGACGTGAGCGCGGTCAAGCTCAGCATCGGCTATCTGGCAGACCGTAGCGTCGGCGAACTGAACTGGGCATTGAAGTCCACGCTCGATGCTTTTTCCTACCGCCTCGATGCCTGGTACAGCGCACGCGCCAACCGTCGGCTGGAACAGCTGCGCGAGCAAAAGCCGACCGGGGTTTATGTCGGTGGCTTCGCCTGGGTCGAGAACCTCAAGGCCGACCGGCGCCCGGACAGCGACGGTTGCCTGCTGGCGCCGTCACTTGCCCAAGCGGCCAGTGCCGCACTGTTGCGCAGTGGTTTCATGGCCAACCATGAGCAAGGCGCGTTCAACATCGAGCTCGATTCACAACGCACGCGCCGGGCACTGGACATTCTGCAAGGGTTGACCCGCGACCAGCCGCTGGCGGCGTTGTACGGCTACCGCATCGAACGCGGCCTGCGCGATGCCATGCTGGGCAAACTGATCTGGCCGCTGCGGCTGGCCTACCCATGGCGCGCAGCCGGTGAAGACGCCAGTTTTGAACCGAAAGAATCGGTCGGCGCACGCGATGTGGTCGATGGCGTGGCGCTACTGGAGGCTTGGCAAACCGACGCCGGAGCGACGGTGCGCACGCGCTTGAATCAGGTCATTGCGAACCGCGCCCTGCCCAACACAACACCAAGCGATCCCGAGTGGATCGATGTCGACCGGATCGTGCGCAATGCGTTGGACCTGGCCGACAGCGTGAGCGATCTGCTGATGGCCGAAGGCGTGTACCAGATTGTGCAGGGCAATTTTGAGCGTGCCGGCGCGGCGATGGCGGTCGTCGACAAGCAATCGCTGCCGATCGAGCCGCAAGTGGCCAGGACCCCGCGCGGCAGCGCCAGCTATACCCAGCGCATGGCGCTGTTGTGCCCACCCGCCGTGCAGGATAACTGGCCGCAGGACCGACGCTCCCGCGCCGAACCCGGCCTCAATGCTTGGCTGGCGCAGATGCTGGGCGATCCGGCGCGGTACCAGTTCGGAGCTCGGGTGTTTCGTGGCGAAGACGCGGGCCATCACCCGATCATCGACCATGACCTGGTAGTGGTCAGCCTACAGGACACGGGTCTGTCTCCACTATCCGCCGTTCTTACTGCGACCACCGTTTTTCGGCAGCAACTATCGGGCGGTGCGGACACCGGATTCCGCGGGCGATTGGTCGAGGCCTTGACCCGGCAGATCGTCAATCCAGCCGAAGTCACCGGCCTTGACATCGAGCCAACAGACGCCAACGGCGAGCTGGGACTGAGTGACTTCGAGGCATTGGCGACGACCTTGCGTGCGCTGCTGGACAAAGCCCGTTCCATCACCCGCAAGGACGTCGTCGTGCCAGATGACACCATTGAAAAAGACCTTCCCGACGAAGGTGACTATCCGGGTGTGGACGCTGACGAGTTGCGTGCTCGCGCCGATGCGCTGATAGCCGACTTTACCGAGTTGAAGACCATACTCGCTGGCAGTGCCGACGCTGCCGCCTTGCTCGACAACTTGATGGCGATAGAAGATTTTGTCGCCCCCGCTGCCTGGCCGCAGCAGGTGCGCGTACTCCAGGCGTCGACACACAGCGCTGACGATTTCACTGCGGCGCTGGCCACACTCGAAGATGTCCTTCAAGCCCAACTCAATGCGCTAAATGCACTTATTGAAAGCGCCCCCGGCGTGGTGCCAACCCACGGCCAGCGGGTGCAGCAGGCGATCGATCAGATCAAGCTGCTGCTAGGTAAGGACTTCCCGGTGCTGCCGCGCTTCAGCCTTGGCGCCTACGCGAACGAATTCAATGCTTCACTGGCGGCGCAGGCAGATCTGACGCTGAATAACCCGTGGCAAGTCAGCGCCTGGCTGACCAAGCTGGCGCGAGTTCACGACGGACTGGATCGCTTTGCCGGAACCCTGAGTGCACACGAAGCGCTGGTTAGCTTTAGTGCCGAGGGCGATTTCAAGGTGGTGCAATATCCGCACAAAGCCCAACGGGCTTGGGCGGCGCTGCCCGAAGCCTGGCGTGAAAACGAAGGCACGCCGCTTGACACCAGCCACGTGCCGGAAGAACTGCACGCCTATCTTGCCCAGCAAGCCGGCGCGCCGTACAAGGACATCAACCGCATTGCGCCCAAGCTGGCGCTAGCGCTGCATACCCCCGGCGGCCTGGAAAGCGTGGCCGGCGACGCCCTGCTGGCCGGACTGGTGTGCGATGAGTGGACTGAGTTCATTCCTGATCGCTTCCAGACCGCGGGCATCGGATTTCATTACGACGCGCCCGGCGCGCGCCCGCCGCAAAGCATCCTGCTCGCACTGCCGCCCAGCCTGCATCAGGAAAACTGGCAGTTCGACCAGGTGCTCGACGTGCTGCATGAAGCCTGGGATCTGGCCCGGCTGCGCGCCGTTCGCCCGAAAGATCTGGATGGCGGAATCGGCGCCGTGCTGCCGGGAAACTACCTGCCACAGGACTACGCTGGCAATCTACCGAGCGTCACCATGCAAAAGATGGCGCTCACCGCGATGGCCAAATTTCAGTCTTCGACTGTGGCACTGGGCAAGGTTTAGGAGCCGCCATGACCATAGAGTTCAACAAATCACGGGCTTACCTGGCCGATGCGCAGGTATTTGCCACAAAGCCGCCAAGCATCACCGGCTACACACGGCTCGAAACCCAACCCGCCACAATTAGTCTGAAAACCGGCCTGCAAGCGCCGCTCGCCGATCCGCTATGGATGCTGGCGCGGCAGTGGCAATTCAACGAGTTTCAGGGCGAAGACGCGGGCACGCCGCTCAAACTGAGCTTTGTCGTACAAGGCACCGCCGTGGACGCATTCCGTTGCGGGCACGACCCGCAGCAGCCGTGGCAAACACTGAGCGTCGGTGATGCGCCGCTGGAAACCCGCATCGAAGCCGAACCGGTATGGGCGACGCACCCGCGATTGCGTGGTGAAGCTGGCCTGCAACTCTTACGAATGGCGCCGAGCGTCTCCGTGCGCGCCGCCTTGCTTGCCACCTACCCACTGACTCTGAACGCGCCAACCGACCCGGAGGCCGATCAGGCTGGGCTGCTATGGTCCACGCTGTTCAACCAACGCACGCTGGACGCCAGAAATGTGGCCGCCGACTTGCTACCCCTGCTCGACGGCGCCGGTCAGCTCACCGGCCTGCCAGCCGCGCTGGCGGTAGATGCCGACGACGTCGCCACCACGCAAAGCGCGCTGCAAAGCTGGTTTACCTGGCTTAACGCTCTGGTGTTTGAAGGTGCGCCGGTCAACCCGGCGTGGCAGCGTAATCGCCTGGAATATGCCTTTGCCCTGCGCAGCGGCAACGTGGTACTCAAGGCCGACGAATACACCGACGGCCACGTCGATTGGGAAGATTTCCATGCTGAAGCGGCACCGCCCAATGCCGAAGCGCCAGCGCCCGTTACCCAGAAATTCGCTGTCGCCCAACGCCACCCTGCGCCAGTGCGCTACCCCGGCATGCCGGCCGAACGCTATTGGGAGTTCGAAGACGGCCAAGTCAATTTCGCCGGTGCCGAAGCCGGTGTAACCGACTTGCTGCGCATCAGCGTTACCGAGTTCGCGCTGAGTTTCGGCAACGACTGGTTTGTCACCCCGGTACGCCTGCCCGTGGGCTGGCGCTACAAGATTGATGACTTCAAGATCACCGACAGTTTCGGCGTTACCAGCACGTCGGAAGCGATCAAACCCGTTGGCCAGACGCCGTGGAGCATGTACCAGATGAGCGCCGACGCGACCCTTGGCGCACAATTGCATGGCACGGTGTACCTGCCCGACAGCCTCGACGGCGTGCAAGAAGGTGCAGTGCTGGAACACACGCTACTGGCACGCGATGAAATGGCCAATCTCGCCTGGGCCATCGAGAAAAAAGTCCAAGGGGTATCTGGCGAGCCGCTGGATCGGGACATGGAGGCCACATCGTTGGCGTTCCAGCAACAGATTCACTTTGACACGCTGCCGGACAGCCCGCAACTGGTGTATCGCCTGGCAACCCCGGTGCCCGCCAACTGGACGCCACTCTTGCCGGTCAGAAAGCCCACGATCGACTTCAACAATCCACTGGAGATTCAACTGGAACGTGCCGGCATGAAGCGCTTCTATCCGGAAGCGACGGTCGAAGTACTCGGCGCTGTCGACCCAGAGTATGTGCAGTTCCTCGACGGGCTCGACTCGCAGAAAACGTTCATCAACCGACTGGACATTGACGCGCAACTGCGAGCCTACGTGTTCTACCCGCGCGGCTGGCTGCTGCGCAGCGACCCAACCCTGCCGATGCCCGAGACCGATAAACTGGTCATTGAGGAAGAAGAAATCCCGCGCATCGGCGCCAGCCTCAAACGCAAATTCCAGTACGCGCGCAGCAGCGACGGTAAAAGCTGGCTATGGATCGGCCGCAGCAAACTCGCCGGACGCGGCGCGTCAAGCAGCAATCTTCGGTTCGATGTGACCGTGAAGACGAGCACCGTACGCTGAACACCTGACGCTGGTTGCGACATCGCCTTGGTCTCGTCCGCGGCCTTATGCCAATCCTTTTGTAAATCCGAACTGCACCCGTAGGCGCTCGATGCTCGCTGGGAGAAGACATTTTCCGCCTGGGCTTCACCCAATGCACTGTCTGCCATGGCACCAATGGCGAAGGCATACAACGTGCTGACGGTCAGACCATTTATCCGCCACTATGGGGCGACGAATCGTTCAACATTGGCGCTGGGATGGCTCGCACCTACACAGCAGCAGCCTTCGACCAACGCAACATGCCGATAGGCTTTCACAGCAAGTTCCCGCCGGGACAAGGCGGGCTAACGGATCAGGATGCGGTGGATGTCGCTGAATACTGCTCTCATCAACCGCGCCCGGATTCTGCAGACAAGGTCAAGGACTGGCCCAAAGACAAAAAGCCGGTTGATGCACGGTACTGATCTCCAATCACAGGCGGCTAAGTAGCTCTGCTTTCTTGGCGGCGTACTCTTGCTCGCTCAGAATGCCGCGGCTTTGCAGGGCAGCGAGTTTCTCGATGTTGGCAAAGATGTCGTTGTCGCCTGCAGAGTAGGCGGGCGAGTTATTTGACACCGGCGCATTGTTCGCTGGCGTGAAGTTGGTACTGTTGTTGTTGCTGTAGCTTGGCGTGAATGCCGGTGCTGGCGGGGCCAGTGGCGGCTGGCCATTGATGCTGATCACCGGCAGGCGTGACAAATCCACATAGCCGTATTGGCTGGAGAAAGTCACCGAGTAGCCACCGCTTTGTTGCTGCGACACGCCGCCAATCTGGTGGTCCAGCGTGTCATAGATGATGACTTGCCCATTCGACTCGATGGCCAGGCGGTGCGCCTGGGAAAACCAAGCGTAGCGCATGCCATTTTGCCCACCCGAACTGTTGGGCCACTTCAACTCAGGACCCCACCAGTCGGGTGGCGCGGGCGCAAACAAGCTGTTGGGGTTGCTGCCGTCGGAGCCGCCGCCGCCAAACCCGTTGTACGCGGTGTTGCCGCCTTGGCTCTGACTCTGGAAGCTACCGGTGCGAATCAGGTCAGGCTGGTTCAAGATCAGGCGGGCCAGTTCAGAACAAAGGTTGTCAACCCGGCCTTTGAGGTTGTTGTTGAACATATCGCCAATCATGGTCATGCCGCCTTGCATCCACTGGCCGGAGCCACCGAATTCGGGGTGGCTGAATTGGGCCATGCTTCCATTGCCGTTGATGACCGAGTCCAGCATGGATTGCACGGCATCAAAGCTGAAACCGTGCCGTTGAGCGATATCCTGGACGCATTTGACGCCGGCGAGTGAGAGTTGGGGCATGAGAAGAACCAAAGTTGAAACTAAAACTGAAGGGATATTGATTGCGCTGCGCAATCAGATAAGCGGTGACTTTAGTTCATTCCCAATTTGGTGCATGAATTTGCCGCCACCACGTCGCGCCGAAGTGCCAGATAAAGTGCTCGTGCATCTTTGACGCCTCGGTAGTGGCGGCGCAAGACTGAAGGCTACTGGGTGCTGGCGGGCTGGTGTTCAAGCACCACCTGCCTGGAAATTTACGCCAAAAGCATAATGCCCGGTCAATCATCACCAGTACAACTATGCCACGCTCAATTCTTGCCGAATCGGATATTCACCCTGCCATCCGGGAAAAGGTTGCCAATCACGGGCGCGCCATTGTGTCTGAGGTGCAGGCAGCCATCACCAAAAATCCAGTTGTGGTTGTGGGCATGGGCATGAATCCGTTCCCCAAGAAAGCCTGCCGAGCACTTGATGCTACCGGCGTCGCTTATCTGTATCTGGAATACGGAAACTATTTCAACACTTGGCGCAAACGCAGCGCGCTCAAGCTTTGGACCGGATGGCCGACCCTGCCTATGATCTTCGTGAAAGGTACCCTCATTGGTGGCGCCGAGGATCTTGCCAAACTGATTGACAGCGGCGAACTAAAAAAATTGCTTGTTTGAGCTGCACTTGCATGCGTTCTTAGCATCGCCGCTCATTATTTACGGCCCCTATTTTTCAGGACGAAAGCTTGGCCTTCGCCAACAAGCCAAGACTGAATGTGTTTAAGACTTTATTTGCGCGGAACAATAGGGTTGTCAGGCTTAGAGGGGGATGGCTTTGGCCAAGCATGCATGGAAGCGCTGA
>Ga0105048_10014254_pt1 | contig 12388 bp, 10 predicted proteins | sample MAT05_FD_78382 | JGI IMG/M metagenome (GOLD analysis project Ga0105048, IMG submission 78382) | Freshwater microbial communities from Lake Fryxell liftoff mats and glacier meltwater in Antarctica - MAT-05 | ecosystem: Environmental > Aquatic > Freshwater > Ice > Liftoff microbial mat | place... | reverse complement strand
GCAATCATATTCGCAATACTCGGCCCCATCATCACCCCCTTGCTCCCCAAGCCATTGAAAATATAAAGTGACGGAAATTCCGGATGTACGCTGGCGATGGGTTTTCTGTCAATCGTGCTCGGACGAATGGCGGCGCGGTGTGTGCTGATGGAGTAGGGGACACTGATTATTTTTTCTAATGCTTCGGTGATTTTTAATTTTCCTTCTTCGGTTGTTTCTTCGTTGATGTTGTTGAAGTCGTAGGTGGCGCCGCAGAGGTATTGGTAGCCGCCCAAGGGAATTACTTTGATGCTGTTGTGCAGAATGATGTCTTTGGGTAATCCTTCCACTTTAATTTGTAACATCTCGCCCTTGCAGGGTTTGAAGGGCAAATGCGCGAAGAGGGGATGTGCAATGGCGGCCGAGCCGCTGCAGTCGATGATTTTTGTGGCGCTGTAATTTTTCCATAATACACGCTCGCTTTCGAATTGTACTTCTTCGTAATGTAAACTGTCTTCTAAAAAACTTTCACTTTGCTTTAAATAACGCTGTATGGCGTCGAGAAAGCGGCGGGTGTCGAGCCAACCTCCGTTAACTACCCAGCGTCCACCCTCGGGGGCTTTAACGCCGTTTGGAATGCTCTCGGGCGGACATTCTCCTTTCACATATTCTTGCATGCCTTCGCTGGCGCTGCGTCCGGCCCAGTCGTTGCGGTGGCCAGTATCTTTAAAAATTTCCAATACAGGATACTCTTCGAAAAATTTATCGGCGAGTTTGTCTTCGATGTTTTGATAGGTAGCACGCGCAAAAGGAATAAATACATCAGCATTCCACGATTTCACAATGCGTCGACCGGTTACTGGATGTATCATGCCAGCTGCTACGCGCGAGCTTGTGTTTTCTTTGTTGGGATCAACGACTAAAATATTTTTTCCACGCTGCTTCAAAAACCAAGCGAGTAAACTGCCTGCGATGCCCTGCCCGCGTAGTATAAAATCATAATGTTTATTCATGAATAGAATTCTCCAATACCAACATTGAAAATATCAAAATAAGATTAGCAGGAGAACACGGATTTTGCAGATTTAACTGATTTTCGCTGTTTTGTTTTTACTCAAAAAAATCTCACTTCTTCCGATAGATTTCAGACTCCGCTAAGTGAGCACCAATTCTGAATTCTGAATTCCTAATTCTGAATTAAAACTAAGGTTTCTCTCCCTTGTAAGTGACGATCGCCATTTTATCTCCCGTCTTATTGATGGCTAAACGATAAAAGAATCCGATGTTCTCGGAGAAATTACCGATGGGCATCCATTTCGCGCCTTCTACTTTGGAATCAAGCATAAACAATACGCCATTGTCGGCAGCGTAAATCATCTCGTTCGGACCCCAGCAATAATCTTCAACACCCGGAAGCATTTCAAACATCGGCATACGCTCTTCGGTGGTCATGTCGTATTTCATCATTGTATTTTTGCCCTCGCTTCCTTTTTGAACGTAGGTAAATAGGATGGTGCCGGGTATAACGCTGAGGCATCTACCAAAACCGCCTTCCATCAAAATAATACTTTGTTGGGGAATCATGTCGTACTGATGCAAAGTACCGCCAGCGCCATTGAGCATAAAAGCTCCTGTAGTGGTATCGTTGATCCAGCAATAGTAAGCGAGTGAATCTTCATTGGGCATCAACAATTCTAAATTGCTGCCATCCAATTTCATCTCGTATAATTTCTGCGCACCTTCCATCTCTACCACCACAGCCGAAATTTTATCCTTGGCATACGGCATCAATTGGGGTTGGTACTCGCTCTCGGGAGTATTGGTAATCTGACGCATGATCTTTTTCTTGATGTTGAATTCGTAAAGATCGCTTTGGATGGTATCGGGACGCGCTACAAAATATAAAAATTGTCCATCGGCAGAAAAGCAGGGTTGGTTATCGTAATAATCGTTTTGAGTCATTTGGTACGGGTTGGTGGCGATGGTTTTATTGTCCTTTTTTACAATATCCAACAGCCAAATTTCCGAAGCGTTGGATTGTGCTGAAACAATTCCGGTCATCATCACAAGTAGGACCCAAAGGCTAATTTTTTTCATACGATTTTGCATCTTACAATAATAGGTGATTTGAAGCATTTTGTCAAATGGATTCATGCTAGATTCATTATTTAGGAGATATTTCATAAATAGATTGTTTTTAGATTGCTACTGGATATAATGATAGATGCGGATGTACGGATCTATGGATCTACGGGTGAGTACAGATTTACAGATATACGGATGATTACAGATTTACAGATCTGCTGATTGAATCTAGAAATAGAACCCTAGTATTGTTTCATTTTTTTTGCCACGGATATGTAGGACGTCGCCTAAATTAATTTTTCTTAAAGTCAAATTGTTGATTGGCTCTGCTTACATGTAGTGTCATGGAGTCATGGAGGATCACTGAGGCTGGCGCTTCGAAAAAAGCTTGAAGCTAAAAAAGCTTGAGGCTAAAAAAGCTTGAGGCTTGAAGCTCCCTTCGACACACTTCGAGAAGCTCAGTGAAGTCAGCTCAGGGCAAGTGCGGCTTCTATCTATTCCTTCCCCTTCTTAATTCCCTTACTTTTCATTCCCGGTTTCAAACCCACCCTCCCCACAGAATCATTCTCAAAAAACAATTCCACAATAGCAGTATCCTCATCATACTTGATCAATTTCCCACTCACAATGGAATCATCAACAAAAATATCTCGAGCTAATGTTTTTTTGTAAAAGCCGCTTTGTTTGATGAGTTTGTATTTGCTGGAATCTTGGGCAGCGGAGAATAAATTTCTTTGCTCGATGAGGAAGTAATTATCGCTTAAGTCAATTTTGATTTCTTCTCGATATACATTGTTGTTTCCGGTAATGATGTGCATGAGTCGGCCGGGAGAGTAGATGAATAATAGGATGCTGAAGAGTGGGAGGGAGAAGTAGATTTTTAAGGGCAGGGAAGATGTTTTTTTTCTTAAAACCCAAATGCTAAGTAAAGTGGCGCTGCAGAAACTAAAGAGCATGAAATAAGAGCAGCTGCTGTGATTGCTGAGTGTTAAAAAAAGTGTGATGAGTAAAATAATTACGTGGAAGAGTAAGGGGATCCGAATTGCTTTTTCGGAGAATTTTTTGGAAGCCATGCCTAATAAAAGTGATGCCATCATCGAAAAAATATAGAGGCATATGCTAAGAATGAGGAGGGTGGAGCTCATTATACTTTACCGTATTTTTCTTCTCTTAATTTTTCTAATGCGTAGAATTCGTCTCTGAATTTGGCGGCTTCGATGAAGTCGAGTTCGATTGCCGATTTCTCCATGTTTTTGCGCGCGGTGACGATGGTTTTGTCGAGCTGTTCCTTGGTCATGAATTGAATGATGGGATCGGCGGCCACATTAATTTCGGTTTTTTCTAAATAGGCTTTTGAAAGATTTCCGCTCTTGCCTTCGAGGTGAGAATAGATGCCGCTTTTGGCTTTGTTGAGTGCCGTAGGAACCATTCCGTGCGCTTCGTTGTAGGCCATTTGTTTGATTCTTCTTCGCTCGGTTTCTTCGATGGTTTGTCGCATGCTGTTGGTGATTTTTTCAGCGTACATGATGACTTTCCCATTTAAATTTCTTGCTGCTCTTCCGGAGGTTTGTGTGAGCGAGCGATTGGATCTCAAAAATCCTTCTTTGTCTGCGTCGAGGATGGCGACGAGCGATACTTCGGGTAAATCCAATCCTTCCCTTAATAAATTAATACCGATGAGCACATCAAACACACCCAGACGTAAATCACGTAAAATTTCTACCCGTTCTAATGTTTCTACCTCGCTGTGGATATAACGGCAACGGATATCCAATTTTGTCATGTACTTGGCCAATTCTTCCGCCATTCTTTTCGTGAGTGTGGTGACGAGTACTCTCTCTTTTCTCTCGATGATTTTCTGAATTTCTTCTAAAAGATCATCTACCTGATTGTGCACAGGACGTACTTCAATCGGCGGATCCAATAATCCCGTCGGACGTATCACTTGTTCCACTATAATGCCTTCACTTTTCTCCAGTTCATAATCGGCAGGAGTGGCACTTACATAAATATGTTGCTTTTGAATCGATTCAAATTCTTCGAACTTCAAGGGCCGATTATCAATCGCCGCCGGCAGGCGAAAACCGTAGTCTACTAGGTTCACTTTGCGCGAGCGATCGCCACCATACATCGCGCGGATCTGCGGAATGGTTACATGACTCTCGTCAATGATCATCAGAAAATCTTCCGGAAAATAATCCATCAAACAGAAAGGTCTTTTGCCTGTTTCGCGCCCATCAAAATAACGCGAATAATTCTCGATGCCCGAGCAATAACCCAACTCTCGAATCATCTCCAAATCAAAAGTAACACGATCTTCCAAACGCTTTGCTTCTAAATTTCTTCCCTCACTTTTGAAATAATCAATCTGCTTTACCAGATCTTCCTGAATTTCGAAGATGGCATTTTTCTGTCGCGCCGGACTCGTCACAAAAAGTGTCGCAGGGAAAATCGCCAGATGGTCATGCTTCTCATATTTCTTACCCGTGCTTGGTTCAATCGTTGACAATTCCTCCAGCTCATCTCCAAAAAAACTGATGCGATAAGCGACATCCCGATAGGCCGGAAACACATCTACCGTATCACCTTGCACACGAAAAGTACCGCGCTTAAATTCTGTTACTGCCCGCGAATACAAGGAACTCACCAGCGCATGTAAAAGTGCATTGCGCGAAATTTTTTGTCCCACCTGAATGCGAATAATATTCTCCGCAAAATCGGCAGGATTTCCCATGCCATAAATACAAGAAACCGACGAAACGACAATGATATCGCGCCGACCCGATAGCAGGGAAGTCGTCGTACTCAAACGCATCTTTTCAATCTCCTCATTAATCGATAAATCCTTCTCTATATACGTGTTACTGCTCGGCATATAAGCCTCAGGCTGATAATAATCGTAATAGGAAACGAAATATTCCACCGCATTTTCAGGAAAAAACTGCTTGAATTCGCTGTACAACTGAGCCGCTAAAGTCTTGTTATGACTGAGTACCAAAGTCGGCTTTTGTACATTATTAATCACATTCGCCACCGTAAAGGTCTTTCCCGAGCCCGTCACCCCCAGAAGCGTCTGGTGGAAATCACCGCGTTCCAATCCCTTAGTTAACTGCAATATAGCATCAGGTTGGTCACCGGTTGGCGAGAAATCTGAGATCAATTTAAAATCCATTGTCCCAAAGATAGTGGCTACAAGTATTTGAAATCGAGTCAAAGTGAAACTGTTTCACAAGACATTCATCGATTTTTTAATTTTGGATAATAAATTTTATACCTTCGCGGCTCCAATATTTAAAATAATGAACTTGAAAAAAAGCTTATTACCGGTTTTGGCAGTTGCCTTTATAGTGGCATCATGTAATGCACAAAACAAAAAAACAGAAATTAAAATGAGCAGCACTATTGATTCAGTTAGCTACGGACTCGGCGTGGCCATCGGCAACAACCTTAAAACTAGCGGATTTGATTCTGTGAAGGTAGATGTGATGTCGCAAGCATTGAAAGATGTTTTTGCAGGAACTGCTACCATGAAGCAGGAAGAAGCTGATCGTATTATCCAAGGATTTATGGCAGAAAAACAAAAAGTAGCAGGAGAAGCTGATTCGAAGAAAGGCGAAGCATTCCTAGCAGAAAACAAAAGCAAGCCAGGCGTACAAACTACAGCTAGCGGCATGCAGTACATTGTTATGAAAGAAGGTACCGGTGCAAAGCCGGGTTTAAATGATAAAGTGACTACACATTATCATGGAACCTTAATGGACGGAACTGTGTTCGATAGTTCTGTTGAGCGCGGACAACCTGCAAGTTTCCCTGTAAGCGGAGTAATACCGGGTTGGACAGAAGCATTGCAAATGATGCCGGTTGGTTCAAAATGGAAATTATTCTTACCAGCTAACCTTGCCTACGGCGAGCGCGGAGCAGGAGGAAAGATTGGTCCAAACGCAACTTTAATATTTGAAGTAGAATTATTGTCAATTGACAAAGATGAGCCTGCAAAGAAATAGTAGTAAAAAATAAAATAATAGAAAAGGTCGGAATTTATTCCGGCCTTTTTTTATGCCGAAAGAATTCAACAGCCCACAAATTTAGTCGTGCGTAAAAATTGATTTATTCTAATTTATTTAATTTTCTCACGAAATCTTCCAATCCGGCGGATACACCGAACGTGTAAAAGCCTTCGTCCTCACCAAACTCCGTAAAATCTGAAAACGACTCGCTTCGCCGCGTTCATTACGAATGTTAAAATAAGCTTTTAAGCGTAATTTCTGCTCTTCAGTAAAGGTGATAAAATGCAGGGCATTGAATTTCGAATACTCGATGTGCTTGTTCATGAGATACAAAGCTACATGCGCCCAGCTCTAATGACGTGTATCTTTTGATGAACTTGAGGCTTTCATTGGCGATTTCAGCCTTTTTGGTGACTAAAAATAGAACACGGATTTTGCCGATTTAGCACTTCGACAAGCTACCTTTGACAAGCTCAGGGGAGCCAGTGCAAGTGGATTTTCGCTGAAATTTAATCGTAAAATCGAAAAACAATCCGCCAATTTGCCATTTCGCAATTCCAAAAATATTTAAATAATGGAACACGGATTTGATAAGATGGTGATTATTTTTTATGATTTTTTTTAACGGAAAGAAGGCAACCTTTTAGAAGCGAACGCAGCGTTATTGTATCAAAATTTCTGCACCAAAGCGTTTAGAAAAAGCTAACGACTAACGACCAACGACCAACGACTAACGACCAACGACTAGTTCCTAACCCCCGTCCACTGCACAAAAAGCGTTTCCGAAATCGACAGCACATTGTTCTTGAAGAAATATCTTCCGCCCCAACTGTAATTGACGCGACTGTATTCCGTTTCTACACCGTTTTTATTCACTTTAATTTTTGTGATGATGCGATTACGTTCTACAATATCTTCACGAGTCACATGCTCCGATTCGGTGAATTGTGGACCCTCTCCGGGTGCTTCTGCCGATGAATTCACTGCAATTTTAGGCGCATTGTTTTCACTTCCTTCGTTTGGTTTTATACCGGCACCTTTCGCATCTTTATCCGCCGTGAATGTTGCATTTTTCACGGCTTCATCGCCACCGGAAACATTAGCAATCGGAGGCATCTCTGATCCGATAATGGATTTTGAATCTCCTGTGTTTTCATCTCCACCATTGATAGAAGTAACCGGAAGCACATCGTCGCCATTGTTCGTTTTTCCTATTGGCGCTTGTTCCTCGTTATTTTGTGTAGATGTTGTTGTAGTTGGAGTCAATTCTGCAGCATTACTTGCTGTTGCTTGCACCTGTGCGTCACCGTTAGAGGTGTTGGTGGATGCGCTTTCATTATTCAAGATGGGTTCAGCGCCGCTTTGTGTGCTTGCTGAAGTAGAAGCAGACTGAGTGCTGTCTGCGGCCGACTGTTCCGTTTCCTCATCACGATTTACTGCTGATAAAATTGATTTCGAATAATCGGTTTGGAAATTGAAATCATCCAAATTTTGATCGAACTTAATTTGTGCTACCGGCTGATTATAAATAACCATGTTCTCCTGATTTTGAACGAACAGCTTCACCCCAATTTTGTAGGGATCAAATCCGGAGGCAATCCTTCCCGTAGGCGCCTTCGTATTGATTTCAATCGTTTTGGTGATGTAGCCCGGTTTGGTAAAGATCAAAGTGTATTTCTTGTTAAAATCCAGTTTGAAACGCGTTTTGCTCGCCCCACTTTGGGTGAAAGCATCTTTTCCGTCTTTCTTGACTTTACAAACCACTTCTTTCATATCTCCTTTTTCGATGTCCAGTTTAACCGGAATCTCAAGGAAATTTTGTTGGGCGGAAACACTACCTGCAATGAGGAGTATTCCTAGTAAAAGCTGAATTTTCAGCCGTTTAAAATAAGGCATGAGGTATAACATAAGGCAATCATTGGTTGGTTGCTCCGAATTGATGCTTTTTTATAGCAACTTTTCATCGCTTTTTGAAGTAGAATGTTGAAATTTGAATCCCATGAACCGATCCGCATTTATCCTTCCACTTCTAAAAGGCAAACTACTGCGCCTAATAATTTTAATGAATCTATTTTCGCTGTTTTCTTACAGTCAGAGTCCCGACAAGAAAGAAACCGTTGAATTCATGAATAAAGTCTTGGATGAAAAAATTAGAATAGAACTTAAAGGCGCCACCTTAATCGTCACATTTTACGACGATGAAATGAAAGTAGTGCGTGAAGACAAAGTACCAACTCCTGATCTCGATTTAACATTTACTTATGAAGAAGATGCAGGTTTATTATGCGTTCCTTGCATGAATGACCAGCCAGAATGTGTCACAAGAGTCTTAACCTTACAAAAAATAAAAAGAAGATATGGGCGTTTAAGTATTCCGGTGAAGGATCAAGACGAGTATGCTTCCTTAAGAAACGCATTGGATCATTTAATCAGAACCACATCAGAAAATGGATATAAAGAAGCTGTTATTCTCGATTAGTCTTTTTGGGCTGATGTTATTAGGGGCAAATTCTTATGCTCAGGATAAAAAACAATCGGGCGCTGCTTATAAAAAGGGCATGCAATTGTTTGCGCAAGGAAAAACAAAAGAGGCAATTAAATCTTTTGATCTTTCCATAAAGGCCGATAGTTCTTATGAAGATGCGTGGATCAAGCGTGGATTTATGAAAGGCATGGTGGGTGATTTTGAGGGAGAGATGAGCGATTACAATCATGTTATTGCCATGTATCCCACTCATGTTTATGCTTACATTAGTAGAGGTGGAGCCTACAATCGTTTAAACGAATACGACAAAGCAATGATTGATTTTAACAAAGCATTGGAAATGGATCCCGACAATCAGGAAGCTTACAACAACCGCGGATTTACTAAAAAAGCATTGGGCGATAAAGAAGGTGCTTGCGATGATTGGAATAAATCGAAACAAAAAGGAAACGCGGAAGCGAAGATCATATTAAAAAACAATTACTGTAAATGAAAAAAATAATTATTTATTCTATTGGATCCGTATTGACGTTTTCACTCTTATTAGTTGTGTTTAGTTTTTCTGAAGTAAACGATGATATCAATTCATGTCTTGTAAAATATAAAAGTGAATGGTCGAAACCTTGTACGCAATGCACCGACTATTCAAAAAGTTATCGTGTTTACTTTCGTAATGAGTGCAATGAATTGTTAGATGTAAAAGTAGCAGCACAAGAAAAGGATCGTCGCTGGAAAACTTTTTCACGACTCAACATGCAACCAAAAGATACCATCGTAGGGTATGCATGTAATGGCAATGGTAAATATTTATATTGGGTTAGAAAGGCTGGAGATAATATTATTGTTTTTCCTACAGATGATGAGATTAATAATCAATTTGCCAAATAAGCTTCAAGCCGCACTTGCCCTGAGCCTGTCGAAGGGAGCTTCAAGCCTCAAGCCGCTAGCAGCAAGCATCAAAAAAAATCTTGAGTCTTTGGGCTAGCAGCTTGAAGCTCCTTATAAACGCCCAGTCCAAACAAAGCAAAATCATATTTCACAGGATCATTTTTATCTAGCTTTCTTAAGTTGAAAGTAAGTTCAGTGACCGCTTTCCAATCATCTTGTTTTCGCTCTAAAAGTCCGAGTGTTCGCGCCACACGGCCCGAGTGAATATCGAGCGGACAATGCAAGTCTTTCATTTTAATATTTTTCCAGATGCCGAAATCTACACCGGCTTTATCCTTTCTCACCATCCATCTGAGATACATACAAATTCTTTTGGCTGAAGAATTCCGAAGTGGATCAGCAATATGTTTATTGGTACGCGTTGGCGCATCAAAGGATAAAATTTTTTCTCTTGCTTCGTGTAATGCCTTTGCAAAGTCATTAGAGTCATTCAAGGCTTCCGAATAAATGTTTTCGAGAGAAGTGTTCGATTGATACATCTTTTGCAAAGCTTTCAATAAATAAATAGCATCGATGCCGTTGAAGGTGCGATGCACGAAATCATTAAAAGTTTTTCTTTCTTTCAAGGAGTGATTCAGAATAAATTCAAAAGGTTCATGATCCATTCTTCTCATGAGATCATTGGCGTTTCTTAAAATAACTTTGCGTTGTCCCCAGGCGATGAGTGCTGTGAGGAAGGCTGAGATCTCAATGTCTTCTTTAAGATGGAATTGGTGTGGAATGGAGATGGGATCATCCGGAATAAAATCAGGGGTGTTATACAAATGCACTTTCTCGTCCAAAAACTCTTTCAACTCAGATTTCTTCAGCGGCTTCATAGGGCAATAATAGGAAACAGATACAAAAGTGAAGGGCTTCCTCTCGGAAGCCCTTACACCGTCCCCCGATTAACGGGCAGGACAACAAAACCCTTACTGAATTCAAAAGTATATCGAAGCTAGCCTCAAATCAAGGGACAAGTTTTTCTTTAAAGGAAAGCATAATGGTGTATAATATCCGTTTTTAAAGCTTTTGCATTTCTAATTTATGATTGAAATACAGATACTTACACTTGTAAAATGAACTATTTATATGGATTTGATATGTTAAAATTCTTAATATTTAGAGCAAAGCCATTTTTATAACCTATTGATTTTTAATACAAAGTATTTTAGGAAAAAAGGTCTATAAAGACGAAGTCCCGCCATGGCGGGACTCAGTCTACACAGAAAAGCCAAAACAATTCTTTTTAATAATAAAAACCCTTTAGACTGCTAAAGTAGATGGAGTGATTTTGATATCAAGGGACAAAGAGAAATAGGATGGACATGAAAATACTCCACTTTTAAGTATTAAAATTCTTAAATAATATTTAAGTTATTGATTGGCAGTTATAAAAAATTGCAGTAAAACGCATTAAAGCGGATAAAATAAGATTATCTTCGAACTAAATGATATTCTCCAGAATCGTCTAAAATCAAATAATATACTGGAGTGCCATTCGAACCAGTTGTAGAATTTCCTCCAGCAACAGTACTACCTACTCCATATGAAATTCCAGTTTGTTGGTCAACAACTAAGACAGAATCTTCAGTTGAGTTTATACCCATTGCAAATAATAAAGCAATAATAATATCTAGCATTTATGGTATGATTTAATTGTAAAGGTAAAGAAAAAATGAATAGTCACAAAATAATTTGTTTGATGCTTCAAAATCTAATAAAGTATGAGGAGCGATCATTTGTAAAGGATTTAAACAAAGTTGGCGATCAAAAAAGCAAATTGCTTAAAATGTACAAATTGATTAAGCTAAGGAAAGTTATTGATCAAGATCAAGTTACTCTATCTCTTTACGGGAATTTGGATAAAAAAAGTCTAGAAGCTTATCGTAAACTTTGTGATCGTATGATTGATAAAGTTTTTAATCTTCTTGCGAATTTCGAGAATTATTTACAAGATAAAAACGAGTATTCTGATGTTCATTTTAAAAGAGTATATGTAAATCGGAATTTGTTTTTAATTCAAAGCCTTAAATACAAATATTTGCCTTCAGATTGGAATAAGAAACTAATTCAAAGCACTTTGAAGATTTGTGATGAGTATGAGTATTTGGAGGAAAGTATAATTCTTGACCGTCACAATTTGTTATGCAATTATGAAAATGGAAACCACGATAAAATTATTTTTTATACAAATGAAATTCGCAGAAGAATGAATTGGTTAAATTATGTTCTACTGGCGGACAATTATATATATAAATATATTGAAGATGTTCAACACAAATCAATTGATGATAAATCGAGGATTTCTGAAATGAAAATAGTTGTAAAAGAGCTTGAGGAATATTTTTTAGAGACCGAGCTTCAATTGATCAATTATATTTTATTGATGATAAAATTGCAGTTAGCACATTATGAAGAAAAATTCAACAAAGCTGAGGACCTGATTTTTGAAATAATTCGGGTAACTGAATTTTATCCTGCGATTAAAAAAAGAGGACCTATTGTTCAGAATTATATGAATTTAGCTTACACCCAATTTTACCTATTTAAATTTAATGACGCTTTTAATAGTGCTATGAAAGCGGTCAATGTTTTTAAAGACAAAGTTTATGTGATGAATATGAATCTTGAGTCAGTTGTTTTTGCTCAAATTTATCTTATTCATTATGCTAAAGCAGATAAGATTTTACAGGAAATTCTCTCTTCCGGTGTAGAAGGCAATAACCCTGAGCAATTGAGCAAGCGGCATGTGATGATGGCATTTTTGAAATATTTGCAAGGCGATTATAAGACGGCATTTAAGCATTTGCAATTGACGAAAGAGGTAGAAACCGATCGAGAAGGATGGAACCTTGGAATTAGGATGCTAAATATTTACCTCACTTTGTCTACCGAAAAGGTG
>Ga0105048_10014252_pt1 | contig 12389 bp, 7 predicted proteins | sample MAT05_FD_78382 | JGI IMG/M metagenome (GOLD analysis project Ga0105048, IMG submission 78382) | Freshwater microbial communities from Lake Fryxell liftoff mats and glacier meltwater in Antarctica - MAT-05 | ecosystem: Environmental > Aquatic > Freshwater > Ice > Liftoff microbial mat | place... | reverse complement strand
TTTTCTGACCGACGCGCGCACCCACCGCGGTACCAGTGGTGCACCGGTGGTCATGCACGATGGCGATGCGGCGCCCGATACAGCATTGCCCTGGAAACTGCTGGGCGTACATTCGGCGCGCATGGACATGAAGGACCGCGACCGTGTGCACGACTAGTCTCTGGGCCTGAACTGTGCCTGGTACGCCGACATGCTGATGAAACTCACCGACGCATGAGCCCGCCAGTCCGCCGGCCACCGCGCCGCCGGATCAGGCCTCGCGGCGCGGGCAAGTGTAGGGGTTCTGCACAGAGTACCTATACTGTGGCCGCGCCGGAAGCGGACTACCGCTTTACCCTTGGCACACCTCAACCGCATGGACCAGCACGAATTCGACACCATCATCGTGGGCGCGGGCACCGCTGGTTGTCTGCTGGCCAACCGACTCAGCAAGGATCCGTCCCGGCGCGTGTTGCTGATCGAGGCGGGGCGGCGCGACAACTATCCCTGGATCCATATCCCGGTCGGCTACCTGTATTGCATCGGCAACCCACGCACCGACTGGTTGTACCAGACCGAGGCCGAAGCCGGCCTGAACGGCCGGCGCCTGCGGTACCCGCGCGGCAAGGCGCTGGGGGGCTGCTCGTCGATCAACGGCATGATCTACATGCGCGGCCAGGCGCGCGACTACGACGGCTGGGCCGCACAGACCGGCGACGATGACTGGACCTGGGCCAACAGCCTGGCCGACTTTAAAGCCCACGAAGACCATTTCCGGCTCGACGGCGGCGCCGACCCGCAGCACGACGGTGGCCGCTACTCCGATCTGCACGGTCATGGTGGCGAATGGCGTGTCGACAAACAGCGGCTGCGCTGGGAGGTGCTCGAGGCCTTCGCCGCTGCCGCGACCGAGGCCGGCATCCCTGGCAGCAGTGACTTCAACACCGGCGACAACTTCGGTGTCGGTTTTTTTGAGGTGAACCAGAAGGCCGGCTGGCGCTGGAACGCGTCCAAGGCCTTTCTGCGGCCGATCCGCAGTCGCTCCAACCTGCAGGTCTGGACCGAGACGATGACCGAGCGAGTGGTGTTCAAGACCGAACCGTCAGGCCGGCCACGATGCATTGGCGTTCTGCTGCGCCGCGGCGGCCAGCGCCTGACGGTCCGCGCCGGGTCCGAAGTCGTCCTTTGCGCCGGTGCCATCGGTTCACCGCAGTTGCTGCAGCGCTCGGGCATCGGGCCAGCCGATCTACTCAAGCAGCACGGGATCGATGTAGTGCGGGATGTACCGGGAGTGGGCGCCAACCTGCAAGACCATCTTCAGATCCGGGCGGTATTCAAGGTGCAGGGCGTACGCACACTCAACACACTGGCCAACAGCCTGATCGGCAAAGCCGGGATCGCACTGGAATACCTGCTGCGCCGCACCGGCCCGATGAGCATGGCGCCGAGCCAGCTCGGCGCCTTCAGTCGCTCCGACCCGTCCCGCCCGCATCCAAACCTTCAATACCACGTGCAGCCGCTGAGCCTGGATGCATTCGGCGAACCGCTGCATGCGTTCCCAGCCTTCACCGCCAGCGTCTGCAACCTGAACCCGACCAGCCGCGGTTCGGTGATGATCACCAGCGCATCGGCCGACGACGCGCCGGCGATCGCGCCACGGTACCTGAGCACCGACGAGGACCGCCTGATCGCCGCCAACAGCCTGCGCCAGGTGCGCCAGATCGCGGCTCAGCCGGCGTTGGCGCGATACCGGCCCGAGGAATGGAAGCCCGGACTGCAGTTTCAGACCGACGACGAACTGGCGCGCCTGGCGGGCGACATCGCCACCACGATTTTTCATCCGGTGGGCACGGCGAAGATGGGCCGCGACGACGACCCGCTAGCCGTTGTCGATCCGCAGCTGCGCGTGCGTGGTGTTGAAGGTCTGCGCGTCGTCGATGCCAGCGTGATGCCGACCATCACCAGCGGCAACACCAATGCGCCCACGCTGATGATTGCCGAGAAGGCTGCGCGCCGTATCGCAGCGGAGTTCCGACGATGAGCGAAAACCTGTTGCCGGTGCTGGCAGCTGAAGAAGTCGATCAAACGCCCGAGCACCCTGCCAGGCCGTCCCACGCATGGTCACTTGAATCGGTGGCGATCTGGCTGTACACCGAGGGACGTTTCATCGCCGACCCGATGACGATGACCGAGACGTTGATGGAACGGCTCGATGCGGCCGGCGCTCGCATCGACCGGCTGCGCGTGTCCTGCGGTACCTTGCACCCGCAATTGGTGGCCGTGGGGCTGAGCTGGACACGCGAGGACGGCGCGCGATTCTGGTCCGGTGCGCATGGCGTGCAACAGACCGATGCCTATATCGGAAGCCCGATCCAGTATGTGCACCAGCATGCGGCGCCGCTGCACCATCGCATGGAAACCGAACCGCCGCCCGACGAACATTTGATCTGGCAGGAGCTGCGTGCCAGTGGCGTGCGCGACTACCTGGCGTTGCCGATGATCTTCGCCGACCGCACCGTCAATGTGCTGACCGTGGCCACCCGCGACCCGGCCGGCTTCAACGCCGACGACGTGGGCCGGATGCAGGCGTTGACCGATTTGCTCACGCCGCACATGGAACTGCTGGTGATGCGCCGCACCGTACTGGGCCTGCTCGACACCTTCGTGGGCAGACGCATAAGCGAACGCATCCTGCAAGGCCAAGTCAAGCGCGGCGACGGCGAAAAAATCTCGGCCGCGTTCTGGTATTCCGACCTGCGCGGCTTCACCGCGTTGAGCGAAACACTGCCCACCGACGAGCTGTTGCGCCTGCTCAACGACTACTACGAATATTGTGCCGCCGCCGCCGCTGCCCGGGGCGGAGAGATCCTGCAGTTCATCGGCGACGCCATCCTGATCGTGTTCGAGATCAAGGATCCGGCGCGTACCGCCGAAGTCTGTGCCGCCGCGCTCGACGCGGCCGTGGACGCCTTTGACACCATCGCGGTGGTCAACAACCGGCGTCGCCGATCCCGGCAGCCCGAGATCGCGTTCGGACTGGGCCTGCACCTGGGCACGGTGACCCATGCCAATGTCGGTGCGCCCAATCGGCTGGCCTTCAACGTCGTCGGCCCGCCGGTCAACATGACGGCCCGTATTCAGGGCATGACCAAGCAACTGAAGATTCCGCTGCTGATGTCGCGCGACTTTGCGCGGCAGGTTCAGCTGCCGGTGGTCAGCGTCGGTCGCCATGACCTGCGTGGCATCGCCAAGGCGCAAGAGCTGTTCCGGCTGCGGGAGGATTGACCCCGCGCACCGTCGCAATGGAGGTAGGCCCAAGATTGGGCAGCTCGGCCAACCCGGCGCCAGATGGCGACGCGGCGCCGCGACACCAAACCGCTGTCGTGGCAGCCAGCCGGCGCAGAACCGTTTTGGTCGCGCGCCCAACACATGGCGGCCATGCGCCTGTGATACCGTGGCAGTCGTTCGGGATTGTGGCGCGATCGCACTCCCGCCTCTTGCCCCTCCATCTGCAATCGAGACCCGATCTTGGGAAAACTGTTGATTCCACTGGCGGCCCTGCTCAGCGGCGTGGCGCTGCTGATCGTGGGTACCGGCCTGATGTTCGCAGCCATCGGCGCGCAGGCGGCGAGCGCCAATTTCTCCAGCACGGTGACCGGCCTGGTGATGTCGGCCTATTTCGCCGGTGCCATCTACGGCACCTATGCCTGCCCGCACATCATCCGCAAGGTCGGTTTCATCCGCGCGTTTGCCGCGATGGCCTCGGTGGCGTCAACCTTGCCGCTGCTGCACGCCTTGTGGATCAATCCCTGGTTCTGGGGCGCACTGCGGTTCATCACCGGCCTGTGCCTGGTCGGCCTGTACCTGGTGGTCGAGAGCTGGCTCAATGTGGTCGCTCCCCATGACAAACGCGGCAAGGTATTTGCCACCTATCTGGTGGTCCACTTGGTGGCATTGGCGGTCGGACAGTGGTTGATTCTGGTCGGCGACCGCAACGGCTTCGTGCCCTTCGTGATGGTGTCGGTGCTGTTCTCGTTCGCGCTGCTGCCGATCACGCTGACGCCGGTCGACCAGCCGGTGATCACCGAGGCGCCCAGGTTCAGCCTGATCGAACTGTTCACGATTTCGCCCATCGGCACCATCGGCGCACTGGTGTCGGGCATGCTCAGCGGCCCGCTGCTGGGTCTGGGCCACGTGTTCGGTGCCGGCGTGGGATTCAGCGAGGCCGGGATCGCGACTTTCATGGCGGCGACCATCCTGGGCGGCGCAGTGTTCCAGTGGCCGGTGGGGCATCTCTCAGACCGTCACGACCGGCGCCTGGTGTTGTTCTGGGTCGCCGTGGCCTGCGCCAGCGTGGCCGGCATCGGCTTCCTGCTGGCCCGCGACTACGAAAACTCCCTGATCGCGCTGGGGATCGTATTCGGGGGACTGGCGTTCACGGTGTACGGTATCAGCGTGGCCCATGTCAACGATCTGGTCGACCGGGCCAAGGTGCTGCAGGTCACCGGCGGCCTGTTGCTGCTCAACGGCATGGGTGCCACCATCGGCCCGACACTGGCCGGTGGCCTGATGGACTTGATCGGGCCCGAGGCGCTGATGCTGTATTTCGCCGCCGTGCTGGCCACGCTGGCGGCGTTGACCTGGCACTACAAGCGCAAGTTCCCGATGAACCGCGGGGAGCCGAACGAGAAGGCCGACTTCGTGATGGCTGGGGCCAGCACCCAGGCGGTGCTGCCGATGGATCCGCGTTTCCCCGACAGCGAGATGCCCCCGCCCGACGCAGCGATGGCCAACGCTCCACCGCCGCCGGAGGAGCCGTTCCCGCCGTCCAAGGGCCTGACCGGTCAGGCCTGATCCCGCTATTCGCGCGCTCCGGTTCAATTACTTGAATTGCTGCGCCGGCCCGCGGGTTGGCCGGCGGATCACCGGGCCTACACTATCCGAGAAACGGGGACATTCGTGGCGGCTCAGGAATACGACTACATCGTCGTCGGCGCAGGCTCGGCCGGCTGTGTGCTGGCAGACCAGCTCAGCGCCGGCGGCCGGGCCACCGTGCTGTTGCTCGAGGCAGGCGACCATGACCGGCGGCTCTGGATCAACATGCCGATCGGTTACGGCAAGACCTTCTACGACGAACGCGTCAACTGGAAGTTCGAGGCCCAGCCTGATCCGGGCCTGAATGAGCGGCGCATCTACTTTCCGCGCGGCAAGGTGGTCGGCGGCTCCAGCTCGATCAACGCGATGGTGTATTGCCGCGGGCTGCCGGGCGATTTCGACGACTGGGCGGCAGCCGGCAACCCGGGCTGGGGCTGGAGCGACGTGGCGCCGGTCTTCGACCGCTTCGAGCGGCGCGTCGACGCCGACGGTACACCGGCAGCAGACGGTGGCCCTTTGTTTGTCAGCGACGTGCGCGGGCAGCTGCACCCGATGGCGCGTCACTTCTTTTCCGCCGCCAGGCAGGCCGGGCTGCCGTTCACCGAGGATTTCAATGGCCCCCAGCCCGAGGGTGTGGGGCGCTACCAGATCAACACCCGCGCAGGCATGCGCTGGTCGGCTGCCGACGCCTTCCTGCGACCGGCGCTGCGCCGGGGCCAGGTCACGCTGGTCACGGGAGCGCTGGCAGAACGTGTCCTGTTCGAAGGCCGCAAGGCTGTCGGTGTGACGTATCGGCAGGGGGGCAGCCAGCACACGGCCCGCGCCCGCGCCGCGGTGGTGCTCAGCGCCGGAGCGATCCAGAGTCCGCAACTGCTGCAACTCTCGGGCGTGGGCCCGGGTGCACTGCTGCAGCGTCACGGCATCACGCCGGTACTGGTTCAGGAGCAGGTCGGCGCCCGGCTGCAGGATCACCTGGCGATGAGTTATTACTACAAGGCCACCGAGCCCACGCTCAACAACGTGTTGTCCAGTCTATGGGGCCAATTGCGCGTCGGCGTGCAATATGTCACCACGCGCAAGGGGCCACTGAGCATCAGCGTCAACCAGTGCGGCGGCTTCGTGCGCTCGCACGAAGCCGCGCCGCAGGCTGACATGCAGCTGTATTGCAACCCGATCACCTACACGCTGGCCGAGTCGAAGACCGGCACGCAGATCGTGCCGGACCGCTTCGCCGGCTTCATCCTGTGTTTCCAGCCTTGTCGGCCGCTGGGTCGCGGCCGGGTCGAAATCACCGGGCCGGATGTCGGCACCGCGCCCGCCATCATGCCGGGTTATCTGTCGCACCCCGAGGACGTGACGCAGGCCTTGCGCGGCGCGCAGTTGATCCGGCGGCTGGAGCAAACCGAGGCCATGCGCGGCCTGATCCGCGAGCCGATGGCACCCCGCCTCGACACGATGGACGACGCAGCGATGCTGGAGGACTTCCGCAACCGTGCCAGCACCTGCTACCACCCGGTCGGCAGCTGTGCCATGGGGCCCGACGCGGCCCGGTCGGTCGTCGATGCCAACCTCAAGGTGCATGGCCTGGAGCATCTGTACCTGGTCGACGCATCGGTGTTTCCGAATGTCACCTCGGGCAACACCCATGCGCCGACGACGATGGTCGCGCACAAGGGCGCGCAGGCCATTCTGGCAGCGGCACGGCATTGATCAAGGCTTGAGGACAGACCTACAAACCTACGAACTGACAGACTGACAGACTGACAGACTGGCATTACAAGGAGCACAGCCCCATGCAACTCGAATCGATCAAGACCTATGTGGTCGGAAACCCGCCACCGTCGTTCGGCGGCCGGTATTTCGTCTTCGTCAAGCTGCGCACCCTGTGCGGCATCGAGGGCGTCGGCGAGGCCTATGCCGCCACCTTCAGCCCGCACGTGATCGCTGCCATGGCCGAAGATCTGTTCACGCGCGTCTTCGCCGACCAGGATCCAATGCAGATCGAGACCCTGTGGCGCAAGTCGTATGGCGCCGGCTTCACGTTGCGACCCGACGTGTCGTTGATGGGCGTGCTCAGCGCGCTTGAAATGGCTTGCTGGGACATCACCGGCAAGGCGCTGGAGCAACCGGTTTACAAGCTGCTCGGCGGCCTGGTCAACCCGCGCCTGCGTTCCTACACCTACCTGTATCCGGACGAGCACGAGGACGATTCGTTCTACGACGACCCGGTCAAGTCGGCCGAACGCGCGGCGGTCTATGTGGGGCAGGGCTTCACCGCGGTCAAGCTCGATCCGGTGGGCGGCTACTCGGTGTTCGATCCGCGCCAGCCGACGCTGGAGCGCATGGCCCTGTCCGAGCGTTTCTGCAAGCTGATCCGCGAGGCGGTCGGCGACAAGGCCGACATTCTGTTCGGTACACACGGCCAGTACACGGTGTCGGGCGCCAAGCGCCTGGCGCGCCGAATCGAGAAATACGACCCGTTATGGTTCGAGGAGCCGACACCACCCGAGCGCCCGGAGATGATGGCCGAGGTCGCGCGCCACACCAGCATTCCGGTGGCCACCGGCGAGCGCCTGTGCACCAAATACGAGTTCGCCCGGGTACTCGAGACCGGCGCGGCCAGCATCCTGCAGCCGGCACTGGGACGGGTCGGCGGCATTCTGGAATGCAAGAAGATCGCCGGCATGGCCGAGACCCACTATGCACAAGTCGCGCCGCACCTGTATTGCGGCCCGATCGAAGCCGCCGCCAATATTCAGCTGGCCGCCAGCATCCCGAACTTCCTGATCCTCGAAAGCATCCAGCAACTCGGCGGCTTCCATGAAAAACTGCTGAAAAAGAAGATCCAGTGGGAAGACGGCTACGTGATCCCCAGCAAAGACCCGGGCCTGGGCGTGGAACTCAACGAGGAAGTCGCCCTCGCCCACCCCTACACCGGCAAGGCGCTGCACCTCGAGATGGCGCAGCACCCGCTGGGCTACTACTGAACCCTTGAGTGCCAGACCAAGAATTGCGCAGCAATTTTGCTCTGGCTCCAACACTTTGTCGGATGTCCGGATGTTGCCCTTGAGTGCCAGACCAAGAATTGCGCAGCAATTTTGCTCTGGCTCCAACCAATAGAAGTTCCATGAAAATCTACCAGAACCTCATCGCCAACCAGTGGATGGCCTCCGACTCCGGCACCACCATCACCATCACCAACCCCGCCACAGAGTCGCATGCCGGACAGGTCAACCTGGCCAGCAAGGCGCAGGTTGTTCAAGCCTGCGATGCCGCCGCCAAGGCCCAGCGCGGCTGGCGCAAGACGCCGGCGATCGCACGCGCGGACTTCATGCGGCGCCTGGCCGACGCGCTGCTGGCACGCAAGGACGCGATCGGCACCGCACTGGCGCTGGAGTCGGGCAAGAGCCTGGACGACGCGACCAACGAGGCGGTCTACGCCGCTGATATCACGCGCTACCACGCCGAATGGGCGCGGCGTATCGAAGGCGAGGTCATCCCCAGCGACAGCGCGTCGGAAAACCTGGTGCTGCACCGCGAGCCGCTGGGTGTCGTGGCCTGCCTGATCCCGTTCAACTACCCGGTCTACACGCTGCTGCGCAAGATCGCACCGGCACTGATCACCGGCAACACCGTCGTCGTGCGGCCGAGCAACAACACGCCGTGCAGCGCGTTCGAGATCGCACAGGCCGTGCTCGATGCCGGCTTGCCCGAGGGTGTCGTCAACATCATGGCGATGGACCATGACGCGGCCAAGCAGATGTGTACGCACCCCAAGGTGGCGATGATCACGTTGACCGGCAGCGTCACCGCAGGCCGGCTTATGCTGGAATTCTCCAAGGTCAACATCGCCCGTGTATCGCTGGAGATGGGCGGCAAGACTCCGGCCATCATCACGCCCAGCGCCGACCTGGACCAGGCGATCACGCGCATCGTGGCATCCAAGACGACCCACTGCGGCCAGTTGTGCACTGCGGTCGAACGCGTCTACGTGCAGCGCGCCCGGTACGACCCGGCGCTCGATCGCCTGCGCCGCGCGATGCAGCAACGCGCGTTCGGTGACCGCGCGGCCGACCCCAGCCACATGGGTCCGCAGGTCAGCGCCGCCGCGCGCCAGGGTATTCACGACATGGTGCAGCGCGCCGTCGCCAACGGTGCAAAACTCGAATGCGGCGGCGTCATGCCCGAGGGCAAGGGGTTCTTCTACCCACCCACACTGCTGAGCGGCGTGCGCCAGGACGCCGAAGTGGTGCAAGAGGAAACCTTCGGCCCGGTGTTGTGTGTATTGCCCTACGACGACTTCGACGACGCGCTGTCCCTCGCCAGCGATCACCAGTACGGACTGGCATCGGTTCTGTTCAGCCACGACTACCGCGAAGTCATGCAGGCCAGCAACGAGATCGAGGCCGGCGAGTTGTACATCAACCGCACCCCGGCCGACCCATACCAGGGTTACCACGCCGGCTGGAAACGCTCCGGGCTGGGTGGGGACGATGGCAAACACGGGATGCTGGAGTTCACACAGACGCGGTTGGTGGTGATGCCCTACTGAAACCTTGGTGCCAGACCAATAAATTGCGCAGCAATTTTTGCTCTGGCACCAACACTTCGTCTGATGTCCGGATGTCCACCTTGGTGCCAGACCAAGAGGCATGCGCAGCAATTTTTGCTCTGGCACCAACACTTCGTCGGATGTCCGGATGTCCGGATGTCTACCTTGGTGCCAGACCAAGCCACCCTGCCTTGCGTCAAACTCATCCGATTAATGTAGCTACATTAAAGAACGAAAATCGAGTTCGACCGTATCAAGAACGCAACCAACCTTGAGAAGCACGGACTATCGCTGGCACTGGCCGCCGAACTCGATTGGGATGCGGCACTCGTAGGGGTTGATGGCCGGCAAGCGTACGGCGAGATTCGCGTGATCGCGTTGGCTCCAGATACCGGGATCGGTACAACGTGGCATTTGTCAATCGTGGCGAGGTGCGAAGAATCATCAGTCTGCGCCGAGCCAACCGACGACAGGTCAAGCACTATGTCCAGAGTTTCCAAGCGCCCGGTGTTGGTCATGCCAACGGTGGCCGAGGACAAGGCGATCACGGCTGCAGCAAAGGCGGATCCCGATGCGCTACCGTTGAAGCCCCGGCAAATGAAGGTCATGGTTCCGATAACAGCCATCCGCGGTCGGCCAAGATCCGAGCACAAGAAGCTGCTCGTTTCCGTTCGATACAGTCCGCAAGTCGTGGCGTACTTCAAATCAACGGGCGATGGCTGGCAGTCCCGGATGGATGGTGTGTTGCAGCGGTACGTGGCACGTCACTCCCGGCGGGCATGACGCCGGCGCGACCCGACCTGCCGGACTCCTTGTGCAGGCGAGCCACAGACCTCGCCCGAGCCGTCAGGCCAGTGCCTTTTCCGCCAATCGGTCCGTCTCGACAGCGTCGTTCAGGTCTTCTGCCAGAAAGCCACCAGACTGTCGCGCCCACAAACGCGCATAGTGCCCGCCGAGCTGCAGCAGTTCCTGGTGCGTCCCCTGCTCGACGATGCGCCCCGCGTCCATCACCACCAGCCGGTCCATGCGCGCGATCGTGCTCAGCCGGTGCGCGATCGCGATCACGGTCTTGCCCTCCATCAGCGTGACCAGCTGCTCCTGGATCGCAGCCTCGATCTCGCTGTCCAGCGCCGAGGTGGCTTCGTCCAGGATCAGGATCGGCGCGTCCTTGAGCAGTACCCGCGCCAGGGCGACGCGCTGCCGCTGGCCGCCGGACAACTTGACGCCGCGTTCGCCGGCATGGGCCTCAAACCCGGTGCGGCCAGCCCAGTCGCGCAGCTCGGCGATGAACCCATCCGCGTGCGCGCGCTGCGCTGCAAGCTGCACCTGCGCGTCCGTGGCCTCGGGCCGTCCGTAACGAATGTTGGCTGCGATCGAGCGGTGCAGCAATGAGGTGTCCTGCGTCACCATGCCGATGGCCGCGCGCAGGCTTTCCTGCGTCACGTCGCGCAGGTCCTGGCCGTCGATGGTGATGCGCCCGCCCTCGACATCGTGAAAACGCAGCAACAGGTTGACCAGTGTCGACTTGCCGGCGCCCGAGCGTCCGACCAGACCGACCCGCTCGCCGGGGCGGATGTGCAGCTGCAGCTGCTCGAGCACCACGCGACCACCGGCGGCCTTCTGGCCGTAACTGAAGTCGACCGCGTCGAAGCGAATCCCGCCTTTCGTCACCCGCAATTCGCGCGCCTGCGGGCTGTCGACCATGGCGTGGGGCACGGCAATGGTCTGGATACCCTCCTGCACCACACCGATGTTCTCGAAGATGCCGGACACCTCCCAGCTGACCCAGCCCGCCATGTTCGCGATCTGCCAGACCAGCGGCAAACTGGTGGCCACCACCGCCGGGCTGATCGCCTGGGCGTGCCACAACCACAAGGCGACTGCCGCCGTGCCGACCACCAGCAGCGCGTTGAGCGCGGTCAACGTGGCCATGAACCGGGTCGTCATGCGCATGTGGGCGGCGATGCGCTCGCGGTGCGCATCCATCGATTCGCGCACATAGGCGTCTTCGTCGCGCGCCCGCGAGAACAGCTTGACCGTCATGATGTTGGTGTAGCTGTCGACCACGCGGCCCATCACCAGGGAGCGCGCCTCGCTGCTCGAGCGCGACAGATCGCGCATGCGTGGCACGAAGATGCGCAGGAACACCAGGAAACCGGCCATCCAGCACACCATCGGCAGCGCCAGGCGCCAGTCAAACGACAACATCATGACCAGCGCACTGATACCGTACACGACGATATACCAGATCGCGCGCACCGCTGCCACCACGCTCTCGCGCAGCGCGTTGGCCGTCTGCATCACCCGGTTGGCCAGGCGCCCGGCGAAATCGTTCTGGAAAAACGGACTGCTCTGGCGCACCACATGCCAATGGCTCTGCCAGCGGATCAGCGTGGTCACGCCCGGAATCACCGCGTTGTTGCGCACCATGCTGTCGAGCATGATCATCAGCGGCCGTCCGATCAGCAGTACCAGCGCAATGCCAGCCAGCATCGGCGCCTGCTGCCGCAAGGCCAGCGCTGGATCGCTCGCGGCCATCAAGCCGACCAGGCGCCCGAGCAACACCGGCATCAGGATATCGATCAAGGCCACGCCCAGGCCGGTCGCCAGCATCGCCAGGTACAGGCCGCGGGTCTGGCGCATGAAGTGCCAGTAAAACGCCAGCAGGCCCGGCGGCGGACCCGCGCTGGATGCTGCCGCAGGCGCGGCGATGTTGCGCACGCGCGATTCGAAGAACGAGAACATGCTCAAGGGTGTTTCCAATGCCGGTGGCAAGCCCGCAGGGGCCAGTCCAAGCCACGCTCCAGTCTAGTGCCGAGAAGGGATCCAGCGCCGCCAACGGGTCCGATAACCCTGGAACATCGCCACCCCCACCGCGCTGCGCTGCGCACTGTCAACCCGGACAACGAGATCCTGCCGGTGTCGGCACGCACCGGCCAGGGCATGGACGCCTGGTTGACCTGGCTGCAGGCACAGACGGGCC
>Ga0105048_10014251_pt1 | contig 12390 bp, 9 predicted proteins | sample MAT05_FD_78382 | JGI IMG/M metagenome (GOLD analysis project Ga0105048, IMG submission 78382) | Freshwater microbial communities from Lake Fryxell liftoff mats and glacier meltwater in Antarctica - MAT-05 | ecosystem: Environmental > Aquatic > Freshwater > Ice > Liftoff microbial mat | place... | reverse complement strand
TCGCGAAAGTGCTATGCGCACACAATTGTTAACTAACGTGCACAGTCCTGGAAAATGGCGCGTTAATGGAACTGTTGTAAATATACCAGAATGGTATCAAGCATTTGGAATTAAAGAAGGCGATAAAATGTATTTACCTGAAGCCGACAGAGTTAGGATTTGGTAAGTAATTTTGGTAGATATTATTTTAAGGAGCTCTATTTAGGGGCTCTTTTTTTTTGAGGGGAAAACTGATTGCATTGAATCTGTAATACTTGCTTTTTTTTCACCGCAAATATTACCTTTATCCTTAAATAATTTTTAGTTATGACCAAAATAGTATCAATCAAGTCGCTTTTTATGGCTATGCTACTAACTGTGAGCACCACCGGAATTTTTGCTCAAGCTCCCTCTGCAACACCTGTTCTGGATGTACAATACACCATGAACGCTTTCGATGGCACCAACGCATCAGCAGTGGTATACGTGGCTGGTAATGAACTTTATGTTACTGTTATTGCGGGCAACAACGACTTTCCTATTGAAGGATTTCGAGCTGATGGCAAAAATGTATTCTCAACCTCAGCAGGGTTCGATTACCGTGGACTTTGGTACAATCCTAAAACTAAAAAAATGGAAGGAAATGGGGCAGGAGAGGCTGGATGGGTTACATTTGGTTTCGATTCAGGGACTGGTGTGCAAACTTCAACATCAATTTTATCGGGACAAAACCAGCCTGATTTTCAATCGGTAGGAACATTCGATTATAGGAAAAAAGCCGTAGTGTTTTTAAATGCTGATAAGGATAAAATAGTTGCTTATTCACGAAAAAAACCATCCAAATCGTCGTCAATTTCGTTAAGCTGGGGAAGTATTTCTAAGGAAAACATCAACCCTTATGTTTTAGGATATACAGGCGTTAGTGGATACGAATTCGTTTGCCTCGATTATGTGAACGCTAAGCTCGTGTTTTTTAATAGAAGCGGCGACCAAACAGCTACCGTTAAAATGCCAGCATCTGCTCCAATGAACGATTCGTTCGCTTGCTCTTTTACCAACAACCGTGCTTTCTTTTACAACAAGGATAACAGGACTTGGTACGGATATAGAATATTCTAATGTAACTTGGAATACCAATCCTAATCAAAATTCTCAATTTTTACCGTAGGGTAGGGTGGTGGTTTTTTTTTACGGCTACTCGCCTGTTAATAATTGCTGTCTCGCGAACAATTGGTTTCTGCCAATATATTGGACTTTTACACTTAATCCGCTCACTTAGCTAGCCGATATTTATGGATTGTTCAAATGAATAAATTTATCCTATTGTCGCTTAATGCATACAAATTATTATCTATATCATAATTATATATAAGTATCATAAATTACTGATAATGAATAAATTATGTTCTTAATATATTATTGGTAAAATTGATACAAAATGGTATGTCAAATTTAATGACATCGAGTTTAACAAGCTTTTTACTATGTTCCACGGTGGCTGCCATTCTGTCAACCCCAAATTTGCGCGACATTTTCGCTTAATAAAAAGCGGACATCCTATTACGAATATCCGCTCGATACTTGGCTTTTGGTTTTATACAATCAATTTGAATTATACTTTGAAGCACCCAGTTTTGCCTGAGCTGCAGCTAGTCTTGCAATTGGAACCCGCGGCCCAGAGCATGAAACATAATTTAAGCCCAAGTAGTTACAGAATGCTATCGAATCTGGTTGACCGCCATGTTCGCCACATATTCCTATTTTGAGTCCAGGGTGGCTAGCGCGACCGTCGCTTACAGCAAACTCCATTAATCTGCCTACACCCTTAACATCTAATACCTCAAACGGATTTTCATTTAAGATGCCATTTTGTGTGTAAAACGGCAGGAATTTGTTCTCAGCATCTTCCCTCGAAAATGAGAAAGTGGCTTGAGTGAGGTCGTTGGTACCAAATGAAAAAAACTCCACTTGTTTGGCAATCTCACCAGCTTGCATACAAGCTCTTACCACTTCTATCATGGTTCCAAACTTAAATGATAATTTTATATTTAATTCATTATCAATACTTTGTCTAATACTATCTACATAAACTTTTACATGTTCCAACTCTTTTTCATTACAAACTTGTGGAACCATAATTTCTGGTCGAACGTCGATTCCTACTTTTTGGCATTCACCTGCTGCTTCCAAAATTGCTTGAATTTGCATTTTATAAATTTCTGGATATGTTAACCCTAATCGAACGCCTCTATGCCCAAGCATTGGATTAACCTCGTATAACTCATGCACTTTTCTAAGCATTTGCTGTTTTTTCGCTATTGCCTGATCTATAAGTTCCAAGCCTTTATCTGTAAAAGGATAGGCCGATGCTTTTGCAAGGTCAGGGTCGGCGTTCAATAAGCGGAGGCTATTAAATAAGTTGCTAACGCCACTAGCGGTTTCTTTTAAATGGTGCAGATTGATGATTTCATCTTTCAACACTTCTTCCGATGGTAAAAACTCATGAATAGGTGGGTCTAGCAAACGAATGGTAACAGGCCTTGGAGCCATAGTTATCAAAATCTCTTTAAAATCCTGTTTTTGAATGGCAAGCAATCGAGTGAGTGCTTTCTCACGTTCAGCTGTATTTTCAGCCAAAATCATTTCTACCACTATTGGTAACCTATCAACTCCATTAAACATGCGTTCGGTGCGACATAAACCAATGCCCATTGCTCCGTATTGTAGTGCTTTTTTGGCTGCATCTGGTGTATCAGCATTTGCGAAAACTTTCATCTCCGCCACTTCATCGGCCCAACTTAACAACAGCTTTAATTCATCCGAAAACGTAGGTTCAACAGTAGGAATAATACCTTGATACACAAAGCCAGTTCCGCCATCAATGGTAATGTAATCGCCTTCGTGCAATATTTTCTCACCAATAGTAGCTTGACGCAATTTAACATCTACTTGTATACCTTCAGCACCAGCTACGCACGGTTTTCCCATTCCGCGAGCCACAACAGCTGCGTGCGATGTTTTGCCACCTCTACTGGTTAAAATGCCCTGAGCTGCAAAAAATCCATGAATATCTTCAGGCTTTGTTTCTTCTCTTACCAAAATTACTTTTTCGCCTGCATGTCCCAATAATTCGGCTCTATCAGCATCAAAAACTACATGTCCCGACGCAGCGCCTGGAGAAGCAGGTAAGCCCTGTGCCAACGGAGCTTGTTTATGCAAACTGTCCAAACGTGGATGCAGCAATTGCTCCAGCATTTCTGGTTTAATGCGCAAAAGAGACTCATCGCGTGTTATTATTCCAGATTTCGCCATCTCGACAGAAGTGCGCACCATTGCAGTTGTGTTCATTTTGCCATTTCTAGTCTGCAAGCAATACAATACGCCCTTTTCAATAGTGAATTCAAAATCTTGTATTTCTCTGTAATGTGATTCTAATTTGTTTCTAAGTTCTTCAAGCTGTTTATATTGCATTGGCATTTCAGCTTCAAGCAGGGCAATAGCTTTTGGGGTTCTAATGCCAGCCACAACATCTTCGCCTTGCGCGTTTACCAAATACTCGCCAAACATTACATTTTCGCCAGTTCCAGGCTCACGCGTAAAACAAACACCAGTTGCACTGTCGTTTCCCATGTTCCCAAAAACCATTGTAACAATGTTTACTGCGGTGCCATTAGCCATTTGAGGGGTAATCTTGAATTCGCGGCGGTAATCAATAGCCCGTTTACCCATCCACGAAGCAAAAACTGCTTTTATGGCAATTTCTAATTGCTCATAAACATCAGATGGGAATGGCTTGCCTGTATGTTCTTTAACAGCGCCTAAAAAGAGGTTGCAAATTTCCTTCAAATCTTCTGTTTTCAATCCGATATCTGCCTTTACTCCTGCGCGGTGTTTTATAGCTTCAAAATGCGTATCAAACTTTTCTTCAGGAACGCCCAAAGCTACTTTCCCAAATAACTGGATAAATCGGCGATAGGCATCATAACCAAATCTTTCATTTTGGGTTTGTGTTATCAAACCTTGCAAAGTAGAATGATTTAATCCTAGATTCAATATCGTATCCATCATGCCAGGCATCGACATAGCTGAGCCAGACCGAACAGATACTAACAACGGATTATTTACATCACCAAACTTTTTGCCTGATTTGGATTCTACTTTTGCCATTTGCTGTCGCACTTCTTCCATCAACCCTTCAGGTAAATTATGGTCTTGGTTTTCTAAATAGCTCAAGCACGCATCGGAGCTGATAACAAATCCAGATGGAACATTCAGCCCAATTTGCGTCATTTCACACAAGTTGGCTCCTTTGCCTCCTAGTAACTGCTTGTTTTTTCCATTGCCCTCGTCAAAGGCAAATACGAATTTTTTTTGAGTGGCGCCTGCATGCATTGATGCCGGAATAACCATGGTATCTTGAATCATAATTTTGATATTTAATCAGTTTCTAAGGTAAGTTGGTTATTACAGCCAATAAATGATTAAAGTCTTGTTTTAAGAAGATGCAAATCACCATCTCTTCTCCGGATTCTATGCAACTAATGTCACTATAATTGCTAAAGTTTTTTAAATATCAATGTTACTCTTTAAAACTAGTGTAAAGGGCGCGCGCGCTGCAATTCCTATTATATATTTGCTCAAAAATTACCCTATATGATTTTAAAAAGATTACTTAAATCAACAACATTACTGCTCGTTACAATTGTATTCGGGCTCCAACTAAATGCTCAAACAGCTTCTGACGCTGTGATTATGAAGCCAGGTGAAATTTGTTTCGGTGTAAGTTACACCAATGCTTCATGGAGTGAATACTGGGAAGGTGATTCATTGCGCGATAATGGCAACATTGGCACACTAACCACACATGCTATAACAGGTGGCTTTATGTTAGGCATTATGGACAGAGTTAATATTTTAGCGATGCTTCCTTACATTGCAACAAGCCCTTCTGCTGGCGTAGTTGCTGGTGATAAAGGCATTCAAGATGCCGGCTTTTTCTTAAAAGCCTTAATCCTTGAAAATAAACTTGGACTAGGTAATATTAAATTATTGGCGAGCGCAGGTTTAATTATTCCTGCTTCTGATTATGTGCCTGAGCATCCATTTGCTATTGGTTTAGGTTGTCCTGATGGTATTTTCAGAGGTATAGTTCATTATGATGCCGAAATGGGTATTTACGGTCGCGTTGATGCCGCATATCATTTGCGTGGCAACGCGTTTCTTGACCGCAGTTATTATTACACTACTTCTGGGTATTACACCGATGAGGTGGATATGCCAAATGCAATAGACTATAATGTTACGATTGGCTATATTACCAACAACAAAAAATTTAAGGCGGAAGGTGTATTAAGTGGATTGAATACCTTTGGCGGCTTCGATATCCGTCGTCAAGATGGTGCTTTTCCTTCTAATGATATGGAAGCCATGCGTGTTGGATTAAATGCCGATTGCTACGATTTAGGCATTAAAGGTTTAGCATTACATCTTAGCTCAAATTATACCTTAACCGGACGCAATGTTGGTAAATCAATAATGATAGGTGGTGGTGTTTCATACCAATTTGGTTTATGGAATCCACGCGATAAAGCAGCTAAATCAACTACAACCCCACAAGCGAAATAACATGAAAAGAACAACTACAAAAATATTTACTGGTATGCTCGCAGCCTCAGGCATGTTGCTTACCCAGTCTTGCGAAAAGGACTTACCTCAAAGCACTGGATTCGAATCTTATACCTATGCTTCGCTTGATGAAGATGGCGGTACTTGGGACCCAATTTTACTTACAAGCGGCGCAGATACTGCAATAGCAATGCCTGCCGACGTGACCTCTGATGCGTATCTTGCAGAAATAGATGAAGTAAAATCTTACAATGATGCACTTACTGCCGATGAACAGGAAGCAGTAGATTATTGGGGAAATAATACTGTAATTCGTTGGATGGAAATTGCTCAAGAATTGGTTGCAAAATACAACCTGGCGCCATCACCAAACGAAGATGGTAGCTACAGCGGTCCAAACGCTGCTAACCCATCTGTTTATCCATATTTTCCATTTGCGCATCCACCTTACGCTGTGCGTGCTTATGCATACTTAGCTGCAGCACAATACGATGCGTTAATTACAACTTGGAACTATAAGTATACTTATAACCGTCAGGCGCCATACAAAGTTGATGCTTCAATTAAACCATCTTATCCTGATAATAATTTACCTTCCTTTCCATCAGAAGATGCAGCTATTGCTGAAGTTTCTTCTGAAATGTTGAAGTTTCTTTTCCCTTTGGAAGTTGATTACATTAATGGATTAGCTGCTGATTGCCGTTCATCACGTAAGTGGGCGGGTATGAATGTAGAAAGCGATTTAGTTGCTGGTGATGATATTGGCGGTTATGTTTTCCGTCAATACAAAGCCCGGGCAGCAAACGACAGTATGAAATATGCTCAAGTAGATGCTGCAACCTATGCTGCTTATGAAACAAATGCAGATGCACTTTGGGGTAGTCAATGGTCGCATTGGGAAAACCTTGAAGTTCCGCAACGTCCGGTTGGTATTGCACCACAATATGGCAAGGTTAAAACTTGGTGGATAGGGAATCCAGAATCTCTTCGTCCGGGACCACCTCCTGCAGTTGGTTCACCAGCTTATGAAACAGCTAAAAATGAGTTGATGGATTTAGTGGATAATGCTACGCGTGAACAAGAAGAAATGGCCTATTTCTGGGCGGATGGATTTGGCACATACACACCTGCGGGCCACTGGGGTCGAATTGCTATGGATTATATGATTAGCTATCGCCAAAATCCGCTGCGCACAGCAAGAACATTCGCTTATATGAATACTGCAATGATGGATGCAGGTATTTGCTGCTGGGATACTAAATATTATTATATGTATCCTCGTCCTTCGCAAGACAATGAAGGCTTAGTTTGTTTATTCGGGTTACCAAACTTCCCTTCTTATACTTCGGGCCACTCCACATTCTCAGCAGCTGCTGCAACCGTATTAGGTTATGTGTTCCCCGCAGAAGCAAGTTTGTTTGATAGTTATGCTAAAGATGCCTCCGAATCAAGAATTTATTCACGTATACACTGGCGCTTCGATTGTGAAACAGGTGTTGAAGCAGGAAATAATATTGGAGATATTGCAGTTTCTGTAGCTGTTACAGATGGTGCAGATTAATTAGAATTATTTAATACCCAAAAAACCGTTATCATATGATAGCGGTTTTTTTATTTTATCAAAGTTGATAAATTTGGTAATGGTGCATATTTAATTTTTATCCCAATCCCAATCACAGTGAAGCAACTGTTGAAATTAATATTCCGCAAGACTTTAAAATGGTATCAGGCGCAACTATTTCATTACAAATATATGATATTAGCGGAAAAATTGTTGATACTTATGCCAATATTCCTGTTAGCAATCCCGGTGAAACTATTCGATTTAACGTTTATCGAAAAAAAATAACTAATGGCTTTTATAATGCGCAACTTTTTTATAATAATACTCCGTTGGGCAATTTTAAAATTGTGTTGCCATGATATAAGCGTAAATTTTTTAAATTAAAACTGATTTAACTATTTTGATAACAGTTTTATGTTCACTCGATATGTTTATGCAATAAATAGTGCGAAAAAATTCATTCCTAAATATTCGTTAAATGAATTGCTAGCGGATTATTCAATTAGTCAGCTTATTTTTCAATACTTTTAAGATTACATCCTCTCAGGACTTTCTATCCCCAACAATTTTAACCCTTGCTTTATTATAGCCGCAGTAATTTGTGCCATTGATGCGCGTAAATGCAGTTTTTCATCATTTTCTGCTTTAGTAATGGAATATTCTGCATAAAATGAATTGAATTGTTTGGCTAGGGCATATATATAATTCGCAATTTCAGCTGGAGAATAATTTTCTGCAGCCGTTTGCACCGTTCCGGGATATTGATTCAATAACACAATCAACGACTTTTCTGCTGGAAGTAAACTGTTGGCATCAATCGTAAAATCTATTAATCCACTTTCAGTTAATTTTCTAAAAATGGATTGAATACGCGCATAACTGTATTGAATAAATGGACCGGTGTGCCCATGTAAATCGATACTCTCTTTTGGATTGAATAATATTCGCTTTTTCGGGTCTACTTTTAAAATAAAATATTTTAATGCAGACATCCCGATTTGGTTCGCTAATAATGCTTTTTCAATTGCTGTAAAGCCAGCAGATTTTTCAGAAGCAGCTAAAAACGCTTGAGACTCTAAAGTCATTTCACTCATTAAATCATCGGCGTCAACAACAGTACCTTCGCGGCTTTTCATTTTGCCTTCTGGTAAATCTACCATGCCATAGTTTAAATGATAAATTCCATCGGCATAAGGTTCACCCATTTTTTTTAATGCCAATTTCAATACTTTAAAGTGATAATCTTGTTCGTTGGCAACAACATATACAGAAGTATCCATTTTAAAATCAGCATACCTTGCACGGGCAATACCCATATCTTGTGTTATATACACACTGGTTCCATCAGCACGCAATAAAACTTTTTCATCTAAACCATCTGCTATTAAATCTACCCAAATACTACCATCTTCTTTCTTGAAAAATGCACCTTTATCTAACCCTTCTTGCACCATTTTTTTTCCGTGCAAATAGTATTCACTCTCTTTGTATTCCTTCTCAAAATCGATACCTATTTTACCATAGGTAATTGCAAAACCCTCATAAACCCAATTGTTCATCATGTTCCACAAGTCAAGCACTGCTTTATCACCAGCTTCCCACTTAAGCAACATTTCTTGCGCTGCTAAGTAAATTGGGGTTTGTTTCTCGGCTACTTCTTTCGTTTTGCCATTTGCAATTAATTCATTTAATTCTGCTTCGTGAATTTTTGCATATTCAATGTAATATTTCCCAACAAAATGATCGCCTTTTATGCCTGTTGATGCTGGTGTAGCGCCGTTACCATTTTGCAAGTATGCAATCATACTCTTGCAAATGGCAATGCCTCTGTCGTTTAAAATATTTACTTTATGAACGGTATGGCCAGCAGCTAATAATATGTTTGCCGTTGCGTAGCCTAAAAGCACATTTCTAACATGGCCAAGATGTAATGGTTTATTGGTATTAGGACCGCAATATTCCAAAACAACATTTTTACCAGTTGGCGGCAAAATACCAAATTGTTTTTGCGATTGTATTTCCTTTAATACATTAATCCAATAAATATCTGTGAAACTAATATTTAAAAATCCTTTAACAACATTAAAATCGGCAATATCCTGATTTTTTGCTTTTAACGCTAAGCCAATTTCTTGGGCTGTAACTTCAGGGTTTTTCCGACTAATTTTTACAAATGGAAAAATTACCAGCGTTAATTCACCAACAAATTCTGGCGGTGTATTATCAATTTTAACAATACTTTCATCAACTTGTTGTCCATATAATTCGTTAACCACTGCAACTGCATCTAATTTGAGTTGCGCCACTAAATTCATCATAGTCTTTTTTCTATTTCTGTGGTGAATTGCTCTAGGATTTCCAATGCAATTTCAGCCATTATATTCTTCTTATTATCTAAAGTTGGATTTACTTCTGTTATTTCCATGCAGCAAACCTTTGGTTCTTTTGCCAAACAAGTAACTAACTGAAATGCTTCACTCTCGTACAATCCGCTTTTTACTGGTGTTCCTGTTCCGCGCGATACATTTGCATCCATGCTGTCCACATCGAATGAAACGTATATTCTATCGCAATGACTTAAGCGTTTCATCGCATCTTCAATTACGAATTGAATGCCGGTTTCACGCATCTTTTGTACTGAGTAGATACGAACATTATTCTTTTTCAGGATGAAGCGCTCAGGTTTTTCCATGTCACGTGCTGCAATGTAAATGAGGTCTTTAAACGTGATTTTTGGAGAAATGCCACCAATCTTTTTCAGTTTTTCCCAAGCTTCAATGGTTTTTTTCTCCGGCTGATTAATTTGACAAACCTTATTATCTAATCCGGTTGACGCTGCCAATGGCATACCGTGGAGGTTACCAGAAGGAGTTGTATATGGCGAATGGAGGTCAGCATGCGCATCTATCCAAATAACTCCTAACGTATCTTTAGGAAATGCCATTTTTAAACCAGCAATAGTTCCGCCAGCATTGCTATGGTCGCCAGAAATAATTACCGGAAATTCCTTCTTTTTCATGCAATCAACCACCATTTCGGCAATTTTGTTATACATCTCCACAATAAATTGAATTTTTACGGAGTAAGCCGTGCCAATATCGTCCAGTACATCATCGTTATTACTCTGAAGAATCACAGGTGGGTGCTCTTTAAAGTATGTGCTTCCCTTAGTCCATGCAGCCACCCTAATGGCATCAAAGCCCAATCCTGCGCCACGGGTGCCTGCACCCAGCTCGCTGTTAACTGATATAACTTTTACACGTTTCATATATGCAAAGTTATTATTTTTGCACTGCTAGAAAAAATTATAACGTAACAATCAAAACGAACGACTGAAAATTGAAAAACACCTACCTTGATCTCATCCAGCAGACATTCTACTTTCCGCAGGATGGATTTGAAGTGAAAAACAACTATTTACACTTCAATGGTATCCCCCTTAAACAGCTGATAGAGGAATACGAAACGCCCATGCGCATAACGTATTTACCTAAAATTTCAGAAAATATCCAAAGGGCAAAAAAGTACTTCAACGACGCAATCACCAAGTTGAATTATCCTGGAAAATATAATTATTGCTACTGCACTAAAAGTTCTCATTTTGCGCATGTGCTGATTGAGGCACTGAAAAACGATATTTACCTCGAAACATCCTCTGCTTTTGATATCGATATTATTGAAAAGTTGTATCTAAACAAGATGCTGAACAAGGATACTTTAATTGTGTGTAACGGTTTTAAAACGAAAATTTACACACAACGTATCAGCAAATTAGCTAATCTTGATTTTAATATTATGCCTGTTCTCGATAATATGGAAGAACTTGAGGCTTATGAAAATACTATTATTTACGATTGTGATTTAGGCATTCGCATTGCCGCTGAAGAGCAACCTGAATTTCAATTATATACTTCGCGTTTAGGTATTCGTTATAAGGAGATAAAAGATTTTTATCTTTCGAAAATAAAACCTAATCCCAAGTTCAAATTAAAAATGTTGCACTTCTTTATTAATAGTGGCATTAAAGACAATATTTATTATTGGAATGAGCTTTCTAAATTATTAAAAGTATATGTTGATTTAAAACGTGTTTGTCCTGAATTAGATTCGCTGAATATAGGCGGTGGATGGCCATTCCGTAATTCGTTGGGTTTTGATTACGATTATGCTTATATGGCAGAAGAAATTCTGAATAAAATAAAGCAGACCTGTGAAGAAGAAAATGTTGGTTGCCCTGATATATTTACCGAATTCGGAAGCTTTACCGTTGCCGAAAGCGGGGCATTTATTTTCTCAGTTATTGCTGAAAAACATCAAAATGATAGTGAACGTTGGTATATGATTGATAATTCATTAATGACAACCATGCCTGATGCCTGGGGGATTAATTCAAAATTTATTCTGCTTCCAATTAATAAATGGGGCAACGAAGTACAGCGAATTAATATTGGAGGATTAACTTGCGATCAAATGGATTATTATAATTCAGAAGCACATACCAACGAATTATATTTACCGCTAATTAACGGAGGGGAGCCATTGTACATCGGATTTTTTCATACTGGTGCATACCAGGAAAGTATTTCAGGATATGGCGGAACAAAACATTGTTTAATCCCATCGCCAAAACATATTTTAATTCAGAAAGATGAATCAGGCAATCTAACTTACGAAATGTTCGCTGAAGAACAACACGTAGATAGCATGCTGACGATTTTAGGTTATGATAAATTAGATGAGGATTAATTAAAGGAATATCCATATCACAATTCGAGCAATATCAATTAATCAATAAATGCAAAAGGAACACTCGTCCCAGCTGGGTCTACGACCCAACTGAAAATAACGGTATAGTCAGATTGTCCTTTGTTGGGTCATAGACCCGACAAGGACTTACCCCGATTACATTCCGAGCAATACCAAATAATCAATAAATGCAAAAGGAACACCCGTCCCAGTTGGGTCTACAACCCAACTGAAAATCACGCCATAGTCAGATTGTCCTTTGTTGGGTCATAGACCCGACAATGACTTACCCCGATTACAATTCGAGTAGTACCAGATAATCGATAAATGCAAAAGGAACCCCCGTCCCAGTTGGGTCGTAGACCCAACTGAAACACATCCTAAACTTGCAAACTCACTTTTAGTTTCCACAACTATTAATCAATGAAAATACTTTGAGTATAAAGTTGTTCTAATTAATCCTTCAGTTGTATTAG
>Ga0105048_10014247_pt1 | contig 12391 bp, 9 predicted proteins | sample MAT05_FD_78382 | JGI IMG/M metagenome (GOLD analysis project Ga0105048, IMG submission 78382) | Freshwater microbial communities from Lake Fryxell liftoff mats and glacier meltwater in Antarctica - MAT-05 | ecosystem: Environmental > Aquatic > Freshwater > Ice > Liftoff microbial mat | place... | reverse complement strand
GCGAAAAAGATCGATGAGTCGGTGTTCCTCAATGCGCGCCTCTACCCTGACATGCTGGCGTTTGCGCGCCAGATTCACATCGCCACCGACTTCGCCCGCGGCACCGTCGCACGGCTATCCGGCGTCGAGCCGCCCAAGTGGGAAGACACTGAAACGTCATTCGCCGAATTGATTGCACGCGTCGACCGCACGATTGCGGCCGTCAACGGTTTCACCGCCGCGCAGGTGGATGGTTCGGAAACACGTCCCGTCACGCGGCCTGTCCGCGGTGAACCCAAGGTTTTTACCGGCATCAACTACCTGCTGCAATATTCGATGCCGAATTTTTACTTCCACTCAACCACCGCGTACGCGATCCTGCGCAGCAATGGCGTGGAAGTCGGCAAGGGCGATTTCATCGGCGCGCTTGACTGACGCCTCGCGTTACGACGCTCGATGCGTTGTTCGTCAAACATGAGCCCCGCTTCGGCGGGGCTTTTTTGCTTCATGTATCGAGGATTTAACGCTTGATCAAGTCCGCAAGCAACGGATTGGGGAAGCGTCGTTTCTGGGTAATTGCGTAAAAGGACTCCTGGAGGTTTGCAATCGGACAAACCTCGACGAGTGCTCCGGCCGCCAGTTCGTCGCGCACGACGATGACGGGCACCAGCGTCAATCCGTCGCTTTCCCGGGCAAGCAGGCGCAGCATGGCCATGTCATCGACCTCGGCCAGAATGATCGGCCGGATGCCCGCGAGTTCGAGCAGCCGGTCGAACGCGACGCGCACGTCGCTGTCGAGGCTCGGAAGCAGGATCGGCTCGGAGCGAAGGTCTTCCGGAAAGCGAAAACCCGTGCGCCTGGCGCTCGGTCGGCCGACCAGCGCTACCGGTTGTTGGTCGAGCAGATGGCTGCGAGCACTCGCCCGCGCGTCATCCTTCGGCGCGCTGTTGGCGAGCACCACGTCAAGGCCGTGCGCCTCCAGTTGCGCGAGCAGGTCTCGCATGGTCCCCGACCGCACGATGAGTTCAACGTCCGCGCGGCCAACCAACGGCCGGAGGAACTCCAACTGGAAGTTGCGGGACAGGGTCGTCAGCGCGCCGACTCGCAATACCTGCCGGCGGTTCAGCGGTCTGCCCTGCATCGTACTGACAAGCTCGTCGCCGGCCTCGAATACGGTGTCGGCATAGTCGAGAGCGATCCGGCCCGCTTCGTTGAGAACGAACCGCTTGCCTGCCCGCTCGAAGAGTGCATGGCCAAGCTGCTGCTCCAGCTTTGCCAACTGAACCGAGAGCGCCGACTGTGACAGGTGGAGCCGTTCCGCGGCGCGAGTGATGCTGCCTTCATGGGCGATGGCCCGAAAAAGCCGCAGGTGGTGGTAGTTCAGAGCCGCCATCGGAATATTTTATAAAAATGAATTAAAGTTATCAACACTTGTATTTTATCCATGCTTTTAATACCGCGCCTCGGTGTGGTTTGCTCCAAAACGCCGTGGCAATCTGCAATGAGGATCGTCAATTCAAGTAGTTTTATAGAATAGAAGCATTTAATGCAATCTTTGTATTTTATCAAACATTCGCGGCGGGATACCCTGATGCCAGTTTCTACTGGAGTCGACCATGTCTGGTTCCCTGCTTTGGCTTCTCGCTCTCGGACCGCTCCTGCTGGCGGGCGTCGGGCTGACGCCGAGCGCCGTCGCCAATCGAGTGCCACGGCTCATGAGCGCGAGCGCCTTTTCGGCGGGCTTGGCTGCGCTCGTTCTTGCGGTGGCGGGCGGCATCGGCTTACTTGCACGGGGGCCGGCGCACACGGGCACCGTGGGACCGGCCGGCATGGGTCCGGGGCTCTATTTCGATGCGCTGACGGCGATCATGTTCGTGCTGGTCGCCTTCGTCGGTGTCATCGTCATTCGCTACAGCCGCAACTATCTCGACGGTGATCCCGGCCAGGGCCGGTTCACCAAGTGGCTTTGTCTCACGCTGGCCGCCGTGCTGCTGCTGATCATCTCGGGAAACCTGGTCCAGTTCGCGCTGGCGTGGATCGCGACCAGCGTCGGGCTCAACAAGCTCCTGCTGTTCTATCCTGAGCGTCCATCGGCCATCCTCGCGGCGCGCAAGAAGTTCCTGTCGAGCCGCCTCGGCGATCTCTGTCTTATCGCGGCGATGGGGCTGCTCCACCATGCCGTCGGCAGTCTGGACTATGCGGCGCTGTTCAGCAGCGCCGAGGCGATGCGCGCCACCGGCGTCGTACCCGGCGCGATCCATGGGGCCGCCGGGCTGCTGGTCGCCGCCGCGCTGCTCAAGTCCGCACAGTTCCCGCTGCACGGCTGGCTCACCGAAGTGATGGAGACGCCGACGCCGGTCTCGGCGCTGCTCCATGCGGGCGTGATCAACGCCGGCGGCTTCCTGGTGCTGCGCTTCGCCGACGTGATCTCGCTGTCGACGCCGTCGCTGGAGGTGCTGGTGATCGTCGGTGGGCTGACCGCGCTGTTCGGCTCGGTCGTGATGCTCACCCAGACGAGCATCAAGGTGTCGCTGGCCTATTCGACGATCGCGCAGATGGGTTTCATGATGTTGCAATGCGGGCTCGGGGCTTTTTCGGCCGCGCTACTGCACATCGTCGCCCATTCGCTTTATAAGGCGCACGCCTTCCTTGCGTCCGGCAGCGTCATCGATCTCGCCCGCGCGTCGTGGTCGTCGAGCCCGGGCGGGCAACCCCACCCGGCGCGGATGGCGATGGTCGTCGGCTTGGTGCTGACGGTGACGCTCGCGATCGGCACGCTGTTCGGTGCGACGATCACAACGCAACCCGGCGTGTTCGCGCTTGGCGCGATCGTCATGCTGGGTCTCGCCCACCTCGTCACCCAGGCGCTGGACGAGCGGGTGAGCCTGTATGTCGTGGGCCGCACGCTCGCGCTCGCCGTGGTGGTCGCAGGGGCCTATTTCGGGCTGCAGAGCGGCGCCGAGCGTCTGCTCGCGGGATCGTTGCCGCCGGTAGAGGCGCTGCGGGGTCCGCTCGATCTCGCCATTACGGCGATGGTCGTGCTGGCCTTCGCCGCGGTCACCATCCTGCAGAGCCTGTTGCCGGGCAAGGCTGCCGAGCCGCGCTGGCAGGCGCTCTACGTCCACCTGTCGCACGGCCTCTATGTCAACACGCTCGCCAATCGACTGGTGCTGCGGCTCTGGCCCAGTCCGCCCCCCGCACGTTCAGCGGCGGCCGCTTCGAGCACCCCCGTCACCGGAGCCCATTCATGAGCACCGCCGTCGCCTTCGACACCAACTCCGAGACTGTAGAAGTGGTGACGCGCGGCCCAGTTGCCGGGGAACCCGGCGCCATCGAGATCGCGATCAAACGCGCCTGCGGCAAGATCGCGCCGCTCTGGCCGCTCAAGCATTTCGTCGCCGTAAACCCTTTTCTAGGTTTCAGCGACCAGAGCTTTGCCGCTGCCACCGCCACGCTGCGCCGCGTCGCCGGCATCGACATGCTGATGCCCCGTGCGTTCTACCGGCAAGCGCTTGCCGACGGCGGGATCGAGGACCGCGATCTCGCCGCTGCGGTAACGACAGTCTCAGGTCATCTGTCATCCGCGGCCGATCCGGCGCAGGTGCGCGCCGGGGCCATGCACGAGCCCGTCGCCGGCCATCGGCCGCGCGCGGTCGTCGCGACCGTGGCCGATGTGCTCGACCGAATGGCCCGAGGCGATCGGCAAGCCTCGCGTACCGCCTTCATGGTCGACGAAATCTCAAAATGGTGTGCCGCCTATTTCGACGAGGGCCAGTCGGCATGGCGCCTGCCATCACGCGGGCTGCCGCCCTACACCGCCTGGCGCGTGACGATGCGTCATGACCGCAATCCCGAGACCATGGGGATCCGAGGCTTCCGCGCCGCCGTGGCGGCGATGCCGGACGACCCGCGTGCGGCGATCGCCGCCGTGGTGGACGCGCTCGGCATCCCCGAACGCGCCGTCGAGGATTATCTGCACCGTGCGTTGAACGACATTGGCGGCTGGGCGGGCTATGTCCGCTATCGTGTCTGGGACAATGCGCTCCATGGGCGTGAGGACGAAACGCTGGTTGAGCTGTTGGCGATCCGGCTAGTGTGGGGCTATGCGCTGTTTCTCGAACGCACCGACCCTGCCTTCACAGCGGCTTGGGCCGAGGCAATGGCTGAGGCGGCCGCCTTTCCCGAGGACGAGCGCTTGGGCGACAACCCCGAGCTGGCGCTCGATCTGATCCTCCACGAAGCCTATGAAGCGGCCTACCGGCGCAAGCTGCTGGAGCGGCTCACCCGGCACTTCACAGGACCGAAGCCGGTCGGCAATGGCGCGCGCCAAGCGGTCCAGGCAGCCTTCTGCATCGACGTCCGTTCGGAAGTCTATCGGCGGGCGCTGGAGACGGTCGCGCCTGACGTGGAGACGATCGGCTTTGCCGGCTTCTTCGGCTTCCCGATCGAGTATGTCCCGATCGGCCGCGCGACCGGCGGGGCGCAATGTCCCGTGCTGCTGAAGCCCGCCTTCATCGTCTGCGCTGAAGTGATGGGGGCGTCGGACATCGAGGCGGACAAAATCCTCGGGCTGCGCCTGCTACGCCGACGCGCCGCAAAGGCATGGAAGGCGTTCAAGCTCTCCGCCGTCTCGTCGTTCACCTATGTGGAGACGGTGGGCTTGCTGTTCGCCAGCAAGCTCATCGGCGACAGCGCCGGGCTGACCCGCACGGTCAGCGACCCGAACACTGACGGCCTCGACCCGCAGGTGGTCGGACGGATCGGGCCTCGGCTCGAGCCGCGCTTGATCGGCGACCGAAACACCGGTTTTGACGCCGAACAGCGCATCGCCATGGCCGAGGCAGTGCTACGGGCGATGTCGCTCACCGACGGGTTCGCGCGGCTGGTGCTACTGACCGGCCATGGCAGCACGACCGTCAACAACCCCCATGCATCGGGTCTCGATTGTGGCGCGTGCGGCGGTCACACCGGCGAGGCCAACGCCCGCGTCGCCGCGGCGATCCTCAACGATCGTGAGGTGCGGAAGGGGTTGGCAAGCCGCGGCATTGGCGTCCCCGACGACACCTGGTTTCTCGGGTGTCTGCACGACACGACCACCGATCAGGTACGCATCTTCAGCGCCGATCAACTACCCGCGACGCATGCGGCCGACCTGGTGCACTTGCGCGAGGCACTGACCAAGGCGTCGTCTCTGGCTCGCGCTGAGCGCGCTTTGCTTCTGGGCATCGATAAAGGCGCGGATATCGACCGCGCGGTGACCGCACGTAGCCGCGACTGGGCGCAGGTGCGTCCCGAATGGGGCCTTGCCGGTAACGCCGCTTTCATCGCCGCGCCGCGCGAGCGCACGCGGGGGCTCGACCTCGGCGGCCGCGCCTTCCTGCACGACTATGATTGGCGCAAGGATGCCGACTTCGGCGTGCTCCAACTGATCATGACCGCGCCGATGGTCGTCGCGAGCTGGATCAACCTGCAGTATTACGGTTCGACGGTGAACAATCGCGCCTTCGGCAGTGGCAACAAAGTGCTGCACAACGTCGTGGGCCAACTCGGCGTGCTCGAAGGCAACGCCGGGGACCTCAAGGTCGGCCTGCCGTGGCAATCGGTGCATGACGGCGCGCGGTTCGTGCATGAGCCGCTGCGGCTCAACGTCTTCATCGAGGCACCAGAGGACGCGTTGAACCGCGTCATCGCCGGGCACGAGGGCGTGCGGCAGCTGGTCGACAATGGCTGGGTCCATCTCTTCCGTCTCGACGACGCGGGCCGGACGATCCTGCGTTACGGCGGCGACCTGCGCTGGATAGACGCCGCATGACGGGGGGGTCTTTCTAGCGATGGCGAGCGCGGCACGACCTTACGAAGCTGCGGAAGCGGTGCTCGCGACCATGCACGGCAAGGAGCGGGTAGTCGCGCCGATACTGCGCAGCGCTCTTGGCTTGCAGGTCAGGTTGACGCCAGGCATCGACACGGATCGCTTCGGCACGTTCAGCCGCGACCTCGAAAGAACGGGATCGCAGCTCGATGCCGCGCGCGCCAAGATCGCTGCAGCGTTTGAGCTCTCGCCAGGCGTACGCGTCGCGGTCGCGAGCGAGGGCAGCTTTGGGCCGCACCCGCAGATTCCCTTCGTACCGCTCGCGCGCGAGATCGTCGTGTTGAAGGACCGCGTCAGCGGTCTGGAGGTGATCGGACATCATGCCGGCATGGAGACGAATTTCAGCCACGCCGTCGTGGCGGACGTCGCCGGCGCCTTGGCTTTCGCTGACCGTGTGGGCTTTCCCGGACATGGGCTGATCGTCATCGGCTGCGTCGATCAGCAGCCGGTGCCCGGGCGCGCGCTGATCAAGGACGTTGGCGATCGGGCCGACCTGCAAAGGGCGGTTGCGACGGTGATCGCCACCTGTGGCGCCGCCTTCGTCGAGACCGACATGCGCGCCCATCGCAATCCGACGCGGATGCGGGCCATCAAACGCGCGACGCTCGACCTTGTCCGCCAGTTTCGCAGCCTCTGCCCGATCTGCGCGCGACCCGGGTTCGCCATCACCCAACAGCTATTCGGATTGCCCTGTTCATGGTGCGGAGGCCCGACGATCGCATTGAAAGCTGATGTCTGTTGCTGCGAGGGCTGTGGTTTCCGGGAAGAGCGCGCGGTGAAGGCGGCCACCGCGGACCCGGCACGGTGCGGGGAGTGCAACCCATGACCAGCTTGACCTGCATCGGATGATGCCTCACCCAAGATTGGGCGCAAGCCGCGAGCGGGCGAACCGCCAATGCGTTTGCGGTCGAGAGCCACGCGCGAGCCACGCGCGCGCTGACCGCCGGTCACTACAACGACAAGATTCTGCCAATCGAGCTCAAGAGCAAGAAAGGTTCGAATCAATTCGACACCGACGAGCATGTGCGCAGCGATGCCACGCTCGAAGGCATGGCGAAGCCGCGCGCGGCCTTCATCAAGGTCAATCCGAATGGTGGCGCGATTGCGTTGAGCCATCCGATCGGCGCCACCGGCTGCATCCTCACCGTCAAGGCCATGTATGAATTGCACCGCACCGGGGGCCGCTACGGCCTCATCACGATGTGCATCGGTGGCGGGCAGCGCATTGCGGCGGTCATCGAGCGGATGTAACGCCGTGGCCGCCGGCGGAGCGCCGACATCCCCCTGACTAAAGGCCGCCATAGGCCTTGGCATCCGCTTCGGAACTCCACTCGCGAAAGGTGCGGAAGGGGTCGTCCGCCTGCTGCCCTCGACGCGCCTTGGTGAGAACAACGCGCTGATCGACGATCTCGTACAGCAGTTCGTCGCCTTCACGCAGATTCAACGCCGCGCGCACCGGCTGCGGTATTGTGGTCTGCGCCTTGCTGGCGTTTGCGCGCCAGATCCACATCGCCACCGATTTGTGGCGGTCAACGCGCAGACCAGCCTGGTCCGCATCGGCGCCATGGACAACACGGGCGTGACCGCGCCGGTGACGGGGGCTGCCAAGAACACCGTCTATATCAACGCGCCGAACCCCTTCAATTTTCAGGTGGACATCGACGCGCCCGCACCTGGCGGAGGCGGAGGCACGGCGCAGTTCGACTATCCGGCGGGCCTGGGCTGCTATCAGGCCGGTACCATCGTGCGCGGCACCCAGGTGGTGAAGCGATCGTTGTTCAACATCCTTCTAGCCAAGATTTGGCGCCAGCCGACGATGTGCGTCATCCTTGAAAATGCCCGCGCGCCGGGCAAAATCGTCGAGCTGGTCGTCGCCGATCCGGCCCACGGCAAAGTACCGCGCATCAGGATGAGCGAGGTAGAACCCGGACACGGCCGCCGTGGGCAGCATCGCGAAACTCTCGGTCAACGTCATGCCGATATCGTTGGCGCGCAGCAGATCGAACAGCGGCGCCTTCACTGCGTGGTCGGGACACGCCGGATAACCCGGCGCGGGCCGGATGCCGCGATACTCCTCGCGGACCAGCGCGTGTACATCGAAGGTGCCGGCATCGTCATTCGCTTCATAACCCCAGAGCTCGCGGCGCACCTTGCGGTGCAGCCATTCGGCAAACGCTTCGGCCAGGCGATCCGCCAGCGCCTTCAGCATGATCGCGCTGTAGTCGTCCTTGGCCGCCTCGAACTCGGCCAGTTTTTTCTCGATGCCGATGCCCGCCGTAACCGCAAAGGCACCGGCGTAGTCGGCGATACCTGAGCCCGCCTGCGCCACGAAGTCCGCCAGGCAGAAGTTGGGATTGCCGGCCGGCTTTTCGTTCTGCTGGCGCAGGTTGTGCCACACCAGCGCCGGGCGCGTGCGCGCCTCGTCCTCGTACAGCGTGATGTCGTCACCCACTGCTTGTGCCGGGTTCAATGTGATCACGCCATTGGCCGTGAGCCAACGACCGTCGACGATGCGCTTCAACATCGCCTGCCCTTCGGCGTACACGTTGCGCGCTGCCTCGCCGACGATGGCATCGTCCAGTATCGCGGGGAACGGTCCGGACAACTCCCACGCTTGAAAAAACGGACCCCAATCGATGAACGCCGCCAGCTGTCCCAGATCGACATTGCGAAACTCACGCCGCCCCAGCGCCAGCGGCACCGGCGGTTTCGCACGCGCCCACTCACTGCCGCAGGCATTGGCGCGCGCCACCGCCAACGTCACCAGTTTCGGCCCCTTCTTGCTCGCATGCTGGACGCGAATCTTCTCGTAGTCGAGGGCAACTTCCGCAACGTACGCGTCCTTCAGTTCGTCGGACAACAGGTTGCTCGCCACGCCCACCGCGCGCGAGGCATCGGGCACGTAGACCGTCACGCCGCCGTAATGCGGCGCGATCTTCACCGCCGTATGCACGCGCGATGTGGTGGCCCCGCCGATCAGCAGCGGCTGCCGCATCTCGAGGCGCTGCATCTCGTGCGCCACATGCGCCATTTCCTCCAGCGACGGCGTGATAAGTCCCGACAGTCCGATGATGTCCGCGTTGCGCTCCATCGCGGTCTCAAGGATCTTCTTGGCCGGCACCATCACGCCGAGGTCGATCACGTCGAAATTGTTGCACTGGAGCACCACGCCGACGATGTTCTTGCCGATGTCGTGCACGTCGCCCTTCACCGTCGCCATGACGATGGTGCCCCTGGGCTTGCCGGCGTCACCGGAGAGACGCTTCTCCTCCTCGATAAACGGTACCAGGTGGCCCACCGCCTGCTTCATCACGCGCGCGGACTTGACCACCTGCGGCAGAAACATCTTGCCCGCGCCGAAGAGATCGCCCACGACGTTCATCCCCGCCATCAGCGGGCCCTCTATCACCTGGATGGGCCGCGGGTACTTCTGCCGTGCCTCCTCCGTGTCCTCGATGATGAACGCGGTGATGCCCTTGACCAGCGCGTGCGACAGGCGCGACTCGACATCGCCCTCTCGCCACGTCAGGTCCTCGGTGCTGACCTTGCCCTGCGCCTTGACCGTTTCGGCGAACGTGACGAGGCGCTCCGTCGCATCTGGCCGGCGATTGAGCACGACATCTTCCACGCGCTCGCGCAGTTCCGGGTCGATGGTGTCGTACACGCCGAGCTGACCGGCATTGACGATACCCATCGTCAGCCCGGCCTTGATCGCGTGGTACAGGAACACGGTGTGGATGGCCTCGCGGACCGGCTCGTTGCCGCGGAACGAGAAGCTCACGTTGGAAATGCCCCCCGACACCTTGGCGTGCGGCAGGTGCTGCCGGATCCAGCGCGTAGCATTGATGAAGTCAACCGCGTAGTTGTTGTGCTCGTCGATGCCGGTGGCGATCGCGAAAACGTTCGGATCGAAAACGATGTCCTCGGGCGGGAAGCCCACCTCGTCCACCAGCAGGTCGTAGCTGCGCTTGCAGATCGAGGTCTTGCGCTCGAAGGTGTCGGCCTGGCCCTTCTCGTCGAAGGCCATCACGATCACGGCGGCGCCGTAGCGGCGCACGCGCTTCGCCTGCTCGATGAAAGCGGCCTCGCCTTCCTTCATCGAGATCGAATTGACGATGGACTTGCCCTGCACGCATTTCAAGCCGGCCTCGATCACCTCCCACTTGGAGGAATCGATCATCACCGGCACGCGCGCGACATCGGGCTCCGTGGCGATCAGATTCAGGAAGCGGACCATCGCCGCCTTCGAATCGAGCATCGCCTCGTCCATGTTGACGTCAATCACCTGCGCACCGCTCACCACCTGCTGGCGCGCGACTTCCACCGCGCCCGCGAAGTCATCAGCCAGGATCAGCCGCGCAAACACCTTCGAGCCGGTGACATTGGTGCGCTCGCCGACGTTGACGAACAGCGAGTCATCGCCGATCGCCAGCGGCTCGAGACCCGCGAGGCGCATCACGCCATCCCCAGGCGTCACCGTCATGCTGCGGCTTCCGCGCTCTCCTCGTGGGGCAGCATGCGCGGGGGCAATGCGCTGACGGATTGCGCGATCGCCCGGATGTGGTCCGGCGTGGTGCCGCAGCACCCGCCGACGATGTTGACGAAGCCACTTCGCGCGAAATCGTGCAACAGTCGGGAGGTTTGTGCCGGCGTCTCGTCGTAGCCCGTCTCCGCCATCGGATTGGGCAGTCCCGCATTCGGATAGCACGAGACGAAGGTGTCGGCGACGCGCGACAGCTCCTCGATGTACGGCCGCATCAGTGCCGCACCCAGCGCGCAATTCAAGCCCACCGCCAGCGGCCGCACATGGCGGATCGCATTCCAGAAGGCTTCGGGCGTCTGCCCGGACAGCGTCCGGCCCGATGCATCAGTGATGGTGCCGGATACGATCACCGGCAGCCGCTGCCCGACACGATCGAAGAACGACTCGACGGCGAACAATGCGGCCTTGGCGTTCAACGTGTCGAAGATCGTCTCGACCAGGATGATGTCCGCACCGCCTTCGGCCAGGCCTGCCACCGCCTCCGTATACGTTTCGACCAGCTGATCCCACGTGACGTTGCGCGCGCCAGGGTCGTTGACATCGGGCGAGATCGACGCGGTACGGTTGGTCGGGCCCATCGCGCCGGCGACGAAGCGCGGCTTGTCCGGCGTCTGCGCGGTCCAGGCGTCGCAGCACTCGCGTGCAATGCGCGCCGCTTCGCGGTTGATTGCGCGCACTTCCGATTGCATCCCATAGTCAGCCTGCGCGATCGCGGTGGCGCTGAACGTGTTGGTCTCGACGATATCGGCACCAGCCGCGAGATAGCTGTCGTGAATCTCGCGGACGACGTCCGGGCGCGTCAGCACCAGCAGGTCGTTGTTGCCCTTGAGGTCGTGGCCGTGATCATGAAACGCGCCGCGGAAGTCCGCCTCGTGCAGGTGACATTGCTGGATCATCGTGCCCATGGCCCCATCCAGCACGAGAATGCGTTCGCGCAACAGGCGGGTCAGCAGGGCGGTTTGATCGGGTTGCATGGCGGTCTTCTGGGGCGCGACGATGGTGTTCGCAAGGTCTTGAATATTAGCATTTCTTGCGTGGTCAGACCGGGTCGTGGCGCATATGGAAGGAACCGAAGCGCATATGCGAAAACAGCGGGTCCCATGCTAACCTTTGCGGATGAAACATCTGAAGCCCAAGGACGCGCAGGCGCTGCTGGCCAAGAATCCGCAGGCCGTCTTCGTCGACTGCCGCAGCGAGATGGAATTCTTCTTCGTCGGCCACCCCGTCGGCGCACAACACGTCGCATGGAACGATGGCCCCGACTGGGACGTCAATCCGCACTTCATCGGCCAGGTGAAGAAGGTCGCCAGCATGAACCGGCCGATCGTGCTGATCTGCCGCAGCGGGCATCGCTCGATGGATGCGGGCCTGGCGCTCGAGAAGGCCGGGTTCACCGACGTCTACAACGTACTGGATGGCTTCGAAGGCCCGCTCGACGACAAGCACCATCGCGGCACGCAATCCGGGTGGCGCATGGAAGGCCTGCCGTGGGAGCAGCTCTGACGCCGCATGCAGGCCTACGGCCCTCTCGCCACGCTGTTCCTCGACGCGGAGCAGCCCGAGGCACCTGACGCGCAGCACGCGTGGTTCGCGCAGGCATTGCCTGCCGGTGCGGGGACGGTGCTGGCCCCGATGTGCGGCGCCGGATTGCTGTTGGTGCCTCTGGTGGCCGGGGGCCGTAGCGTCCATGGCGTCGACCTGTCGCCGTCGCGCATCACCAGTTGCGAAACGCGGCTCGCCGCGGCTGGTGTCACGGCTCCACTCTTCCGCCAGGACATCACGCAGCTCAACCTGCCGTTTCGCTACACCGCCGCCTTCATCGCGAACGGCGCGTTCCAGTTGATCACCGATGCCGCCGCGGTGGCCGGCACGCTCGATCGCCTCAAGGCACACCTGGTCGACCCGGGGTTGCTGTTGCTTGAATGCTACGTCCCCTCCGAGTCGCGACAGCGACTTGGCGCGCCCCTGGTGGAAGTGCGCACGGCCAAGCTGACCGACGG
>Ga0105048_10014246_pt1 | contig 12392 bp, 10 predicted proteins | sample MAT05_FD_78382 | JGI IMG/M metagenome (GOLD analysis project Ga0105048, IMG submission 78382) | Freshwater microbial communities from Lake Fryxell liftoff mats and glacier meltwater in Antarctica - MAT-05 | ecosystem: Environmental > Aquatic > Freshwater > Ice > Liftoff microbial mat | place... | reverse complement strand
CAGTCGCGTCGCGCCCTGGTCGACCCGCGCCAGTGCGCCAACGTACGGGCAGAGACGGCCAGCGAGCGAGACCTCATCGACCTGCGCCTGGCCTTCGAGCCACAAGAAGGGCATCGGTCAGCTCTCTGTCAGCTTGGGCTTGAGCACTTTGCCGAGCGGGCTCTTGGGTAGCGCATCACGAAAATGCCAATGGCGAGGCAGCTTGAACTCGGCGAGGCGTTCTCGAAGCTCAGGCATCGCCAGCTTTCGAAGCGCCGCGTCATCCAACGTCGAAGGGCCCCGGTCGGCGACCAGGTACGCCGCAACACACTCGCCGGTGAGCGAGTCAGGAGCGCCGATCACTGCGACCTCCTTGACCCACGACAGGTTTCGAAGCGCGGTCTCGACCTCAGCCGGGTTCACCTTCTGCCCCGCCACGTTGATCACCTGGTTCATTCGACCGGTGATGAAGAAGCGGCCCGCCTCGTCGACCGCAACCAGGTCACCCGTTCTCAGCTCGCCGCTCGCGAAGGGGCTCGAGTCGACGGTGCCGTCGCTCAAGTGGCCAGAGCACAGCGCTGCAGACGAGACGATCAGCTCGTTCTGATCGAGTCGCCAGCGAATCGGAGCCATCGGCCTGCCGACCGTTTCGAACAGATACGGTGGGTGCTGATGCTCGTGGAGGCAGATCACGCCGATCTCGGCCAGGCCGTACCCCTGCTGCAGTGGCCGACCGAATCGTTCGAGAAATCCTTCAGCGACGGTGCGTGAGAGCGCGGCGCTCCCGCAGAAGGGTCGACGCAGCGCCGAGAGATCGTACTGCGTCGTCGACTGAAGCCGATTGCACACCGCGAAGAACGACGGCACCGAGCTGAAGAACGAGATGCGCTCGCTGGTGAGCAGGCTCAGCACCGACATCGGGGTCGCGGTCGCGGGAGGCATCAGCCATACCGTGCCTCCACCGAGCAGCGTCGGAAACGCGAGGCAGTCGAGCCCGTGGGAGTGCGTCAAGGGCACCGAGCACAGGGTTCGCTCATCGTCGTCGAGCGCGACCGCCTGTTGAATGTGTTGCGCGCACGCCCACAGCGCATCACCGGAGATCAGGATGCCTTTCGGGCGCCCCGTCGAGCCTGAGCTCCATTGAATGAAGGCGGCCCCTTCGAGCAGCTCGTGCCGAGGGAGCTGCCCGCCCGATTCAGAGACGAGCTGCGCCAGATCATCGAGCTGCCAATGAGCCGCACCTGGCACCACGGCGGTGCTCGACTGAGTCAACACCATGCTCGGGCTCAACGCGGCGACCAGGGTGGCCAGCTCGCCCTTCGGCAAGAGCGGGTCGAGCGGCATCACCGTCGCGCCCAACTCGCTCGCGGCGATCACCGCGATCAAGAACGCGGGCACGTTGGTCAGGTGCAGGGCGATAGCCGAGCCCGGGCCGATGCCTTTCGCTTTGAGCCGCAGCTCGAGCTGATCAACGAGCTCGAACAGCCTCGCGTAGCTCAGAACCTGCTGCCCAGCCCAGCGAAGCGCCACCGCGTCGGCACGACGGGCAGCGACCTCGCGCAGTGGAGTCACAAACCCGACTCCGGGAAGCGGATCACCCAGCTCCCCACCGCCTGATTGCGCCACATCAAGTCGTGCGCCTCAGCGGCCTGCTCGAACTCGAAGGTTCGGGTCAGGGTCGGCTTGATCACGCCGCTCTCGATCAAGCGCTGGGCAGCGGTCGCTTCGAAGATGTTGGTGCCATGCGAGCCGAGGATCTGCTTCTGCATCGTCCACAAATAGCGAACGTCGAACGAGAGCTGATAGCCGGTGGTGGCTCCGCAGATGACCACCTTGCCCTGGGGTGCCGCGACGTAGACGCTCGCGGGGAAAGTCGCCTTGCCGGTGTGCTCGAAGACCACATCGGGGTCTCGGCCGTGAGTCAGCTCACGAATGCCGTCGCGAAAACGGCGCAGCTCTTTCTCTGCATCGAGCCCTTCGGCGAGCTTGGGGTAGTTGCGTCGATCGATGATCAGATCGGCCCCGAGATCGTGACAGAACGCCCGGCGCGCATCGCTCGAGACCACGCAGACCGGGCGAGCGTTGGCCGCTTGGCACAGCTGAATCGCGTAGCTGCCGATGCCACCGGCGGCGCCCCAGATCAACACCACGTCTTGCGGCTTGAGCATCAGCTGCACGTACAGCATGCGATAGGCGGTGAAGAACTTGAGGCTGTAGGCAGCGGCGGCCTCCCAGGAGAGCGCTTTGGGCTTGGGCAACAATTGGGTCGATCGCAGCAACGCGTATTCACCGAACGCGCCCCAGCTGGTCTCGTAGCCCCATGCCTTGCGTTCTCGGCACAGCAGCGGGTCGCCACCGTTGCACTGACCGCACTCACCGCAGGCCCAGAGCGGGTGGGTGATCACCTCGTCGCCCACCTTCCACCGCTTGACGCCCACGCCGACCTGCTCGACGACGCCAGACGCGTCACTGCCGCCGATGTGAAACGAGACCTTGGGGTTGAGCTTCGAGAGGGGCACCGGCTGACCGAGGCACGACCAGATGTGGTTGTAGTTGACCCCCGCAGCGCGCACCCGAACAACCACTTCGCCCGGCCCCGCCACTGGCCGCTCGACGGTCTCGATGCACATCGCCTCGAGCGGTGGCCCGTGCCGCTCTTCTCGAACCACCCAAGCCTTCATCGTGGAGCTGGAGCTCATGAGGTGCCTTTTACAAAACTCGCCGGAATGCGGGTCAGCGTACTTCGTGAAGCTGCGAAGACCTGATCGAACTCGGGCGGTACCCGGTTGATCAACTGTGGGTTCAAGATGCTCGACCCGGAGGGAATCGCTTCACCCGGGCTGAACAACAGGCCCGCGCCGATGAAGCAGTTGTCACCCACGCTGCTGCCGAGGAAGCGTTGACCCGACGACTGTGCTCCGGTGGGCAAGCGCAGTTCGACGTCTCGGCTGGCGTTGAGATAGTCGGCGAAGCCCACTCCGCCGCCGATGAAGGTCTCGTTACCGAGCAGCGTGTTGAGCAACATGCCAGTCGCGACCACGGTGCTCGCGCCGACGTACGCATTGGCCACATCACACCGCATCACGTAGCTGTCGTGACCGAGCACCGCGCCTTGCACGCTGCAGCCTTCGCGAATCACGGTGCGACTGCCGATGATCGCTCCACGCAGATACGCGTGCGCGCCGATCTCGACGTCGTCACCGAGCACACAGCCTTCGAGCACCGCGCTGGGGTGAACCCGACAACCGCGGCCCTTGCGATTGAACAGACCGACCAACCGTGGCGAGCCCAGCGCCCAACGCAGCACCGGCGCGGGCAACACCTTCGAGAAGAACGAGTAGAGCTTCGCGCCCAGCTCACGCGCGACCAGAGTCGAGGCATTGAGCAGCTCAGGCCAGCGCTCGATCGCCACCGCGAACTGGTCGAGCGCGGGCACACGGGTGTTCACCAGGCCGAACACCTTTGGAGGAAAACCGACTGGCAGCTCGAACAACGGCCTGGTCTCGAGGAGCTGCGTGGACGCTTCGAGCTCGCGCTTCGCTCCGAACACCCAGACCGGCAGTGGCGAGATCATCGGCGCACGCCCGTCGGCCCGCACCGTCTGCATCAACGAGGCGTCGACCGACCACTGCACGGTACGAGTCGCGCCGCGCACCTGGGAAACCAGCGAAGCGACGGTCGCATCGGCCAACACCAGGTTGTCGTGAAGCACGCAGCCCGGCCCGTCGAGCTCGATCTGATCAGCGCGCGCCTCGATGATTTCGAATCGAGCGCTCAGCAGCTGACGCCGCAGCCGGGCGCCGACCGTCTCGTCACCGAGCACGAAGCTGGCGGGCGAGCGCCGAAAGGGAAAGAGAGGTGCGCTCTGAGCGACCAGGTACGCCTTCACCAGCTCGCTCCCACGTGCCGCGCGATGTCACCGACTGAGTCGAACACCTCGCCCGAGTTGGCGAGCAGCCCCAGGTCGACCCCGTACGTCTCATGAATCGCGACGGCGAGCTCCAGCAGGCGAAACGAGTCGAGATACAGATCGTCGCGCAACGAGTCACCCGGCTGCATCGCGCGGCCAAGGCCGCTGACCCGCCGCAACAACGCTTCGAACGTTGGCCAGGTCGGGTCAGCCACGGGCGGGGCCGAGGATCTTCTCGAAGTGCGGGGCGTTCGCGCGCGCGGAGATCGAAGCCACGTGTGCGGCAGCTGCCGGCCCGCGAATGGCGTCGAGCTGATCGATCAACCGTTGATTGTGAATGCGCTTGGTCGCGCTGAAGGGCACCGCGTGAAAGCCGGCGAGCCGGGTCGCGCGCTGATGAGCGAACTTCCACAGCTCATCGGGCGGCGCGACCAGCTCGTTGAGCAACCCGAAGTCTCTCGCCCCGACCGAATCGAAGCTCTCGCACCCGATCACCGCTTGCATCATGCGGCTCCGCCCCAGCAGTACCTCCAGGAGCAGCGAGCCGAGCGGGCACGCGACCCCGTTCTGCAGCTCAGGCATCGAGACCGCGGTTCGATGGGTGGCCACCCGCCAGTCGGCGCAGAGCGCGACCTGCAGACCCTGGCCGATCGCGTGATGATCGATGGCGGCCACCACCGGGCGCTCGATGCGCAGCAACGCCACGTACAAGTCGATGATCTCCAAGAGGTACTCAGCCATCTCGGGCTCGGTCTTCAGCGCCGAGATGTCGCGAAAATCGCCGCCCACGCTGAACGAACGATCAAGCCCACCCCAGAGAATCACCGCCGTGATGCTCGGGTCTGCGTTCAGCTCGGGCACCAGCGAGATCAGTCGCTGCGTCATTACCCGCGCGAACGGGTTCTTCGGGTTGAGGTGGTTGAGCCGCACTTCACAAATGCCGGCCTCGACGCGGGTCTGAATGCTGGTCTCGGGTGACAGGGGGCTCCTCCAGCGAAAGACGAGCGAAGGTAGCCAACGCCGCGTGCTCGGTCGAGCGCTACAGTGCGCTCCCTATGATCCCCCTCCTTCTCGCCCTCCTTGCAGCCACCCCCGCAGCCACGAGCCCCGAAATGACCCGTCGAAGCATCACCGTCAGCGGTACCGCCGAAATTCGGGTCGCGCCCAACCTGGTGCAGCTGATGCTCGCCATCGAAACCGCCGACAAGGCACTGGCGAAAGCGAAGGCCGCCAACGACGAGCGCACCAGCAAGACCCTGGCCGCGATGAAGAAGTTCGGCATCGAAGCCAAAGATCTGCAGACCGACCGAATCACCATCGAGGCCCGGTTCGAGAATGGCTACCAGAATAGAACCGAGCCCGATGCCTACGTGGTGCGTCGCGCGGTCGTGGTGACGTTGCGCGAGATCAAGCGCTTCGAAGAGCTGCTCTCAGTCGCACTCGAGGCGGGCGCGAACCGAACCGAAGGCATCGAATTTCAGACCACCGAGCTGCGAAAGCACCGCGATGCCGCTCGCGCACAGGCGCTCAAGGCGGCCAGAGAAAAGGCCATCGCCATGGCCAAGGAACTCGACGCGAAGGTCGGTCGCCCCCAGGCCATTCACGACACCGGCTCGAGCTTCGGCATGTGGAATTGGAGCGGCAGTCGAATGGGCGGCATGCAACAGAACGCGTTTCAGGGTTCGAGCGGTGGAGGCTCCGCCGAGAGCGAGGGCTTCGCTCCCGGCCAGATCGCGGTCAGCGCCAATGTCTCGGTGACCTTCGACCTCGAGTGACTCACTCCCACTCGATGGTCGCGGGCGGCTTCGACGAGATGTCGTAGACCACCCGGTTGATGCCTCGCACCTCGTTGCAGATGCGACTCGAGATCTTGCCCAACACGTCGTAGGGCAAGCGCGCCCAGTCGGCGGTCATGCCGTCGACCGAGGTCACCGCGCGAATGGCGCAGGTGCACTCGTAGGTGCGCTCATCGCCCATTACACCCACGCTCTGCACCGGCAGCAGCACCGCGAAGGCCTGCCACAGCTCGCGGTACAACCCTGCCGCGCGAATCTCTTCGTTGACGATCACCTCGGCTTTGCGCAGCAGCCGCAGGCGCTCTTCGGTGATGTCGCTGATCACCCGAATCGCCAACCCCGGCCCGGGGAACGGGTGGCGGCTGACCATCTCGTCGGGCAACCCCAGCTCGCGGCCGAGCACCCGCACTTCGTCTTTGAACAGCTCGCGCAGCGGCTCGACCAATTTGAGGTTCATCTTCTCGGGCAGGCCACCGACGTTGTGGTGGCTCTTGATGGTCGCCGAGGGGCCCTTGGTCGAGATCGACTCGATCACGTCAGGGTACAAGGTGCCTTGCGCGAGAAACTTCGCGTCGGTGAAGGTGCGCGCCGCCTCTTCGAAGACCGAGACGAACTCGTAGCCGATGATCTTTCGCTTCCGCTCGGGGTCGGTCACGCCGGCGAGCTTCTCGAGAAAGCGCGCTCGGGCGTCGATGGTCTTCAACGGCACGTGAAATCGGCCGACGAAGAGCGCCTCGACCTGCTCCCGCTCGCCTTCGCGCAGCAGACCGTTGTCGACGAAGATGCACTGGAGTCGCTCACCGATCGCGCGGTGAATCAGCAGCGCCGCGACCGAGCTGTCGACGCCGCCCGAGAGCCCGCAGATCACTCGCCCATCGCCAACCTTGGCGCGAATCTCCGAGATCGACTCCTCGATGTAGCCCTTCATCGTCCAGTCGCCGGTGACGTGGCAGTCGTTGAACAAGAACGACTGGAGCATCTCGCGCCCGTTCACGGTGTGCACGACCTCGGGGTGAAACTGCAGGCCGTAGATCGGCTTGTGCTCATGCGCGGCGGCGGCGAGCGGCGCGTTCGATGACTTGCCGATGGCCACGAAACCCTCCGGCAGGCGCTCCACCCGGTCGCCGTGGCTCATCCACACCTTGAGGGGCGTGCCCTTAGCGAACGAGGCGAACGGGCCACGGGAGGTGATCACTTCGACGTCGGCGGGGCCGAACTCGCGATGCGCGGTGCGATCGATCGAGCCGCCCAACATCTTCGCCATCAGCTGCAGGCCGTAACAGATGCCCAGCACGGGCAGGCCGAGGTCGAAGATCTCAGGAGCGCAGCGCGGCGAGCCAGCCGCCTCGACCGACGCCGGGCCACCCGAGAGAATGATGCCCTTGGGTGCGTAGTTCTTGATCTCGGCCAACGGCAGGTCGGGGCGGTGAATCTCGCAGTACACGCCAAGCTCACGCACCCGCCTCGCAATCAACTGGGTGTATTGGCTGCCAAAATCGAGGATGAGGATCTTCTCGTGGGTCGCCTGCACCGTGCCTCCCGGGCGTGGTGAATGTCTTGCGTTGACATGGGGCTCTACCCCTTCAAGACTCCGACCCGCAATGAACAAGCGAACCCGGGCAGCGATGAGCGCAGCAGCCATTCTTCTCGCTGGGTGCGTGCACGAGATTACCTCCGACGAACGGCTCGACCGCGAAACCACCCGCACTGACTCGCTCAAATCGACCACCGCCACTGAACTGGGCCGCTTGCGCTGCGATGACATCAGCCCTGACCTGGTCAAAGCCCGCGACGGCAACCGAACTGAAGAAGATCGGCTGAGCGCGTACACCGAGCTGTATTCACACCTGAAGTCGCGCATCTCGAAGTTCGACGAGGCGATGTCGCGAAACCCCGACCTCGCGTTTCAAGAGGGGTCGCAAGACCTGGTCGCCGCCCGCGATGGCTGCGTGCAATCGACCGCCGACGTTCGCAGTGAGCTCGAGACGCTCGTGCGCGAGATCATGCAGGTGCTGGTCGTCGAAGACGTGCGCTCGGGTCAGAACGTGAAGGTCGCCCGCATCGACTTCACCCCGCTGCGCAGCGCCATCGAGAAGCTCGAGCTCGATGATCGCGAGTTCATGCTCTCGAAGATCACCAACGCCGAGAAGCAGGTCGACGTGAAGGTCGAAGGCCGCAAGCGCAACAAGTGATCGCTATTCTCGGCGGGGGCTGCAGCGGGCTGTTCGTCGCCGCCAACCTCCGTCGGCACTTCCCTCACCTGTCACTGGCCATCGTCGAGCCCGGCCCTCTTGGCGGAGTGGCCTATTCGACGACCGAGCCGACTCACCTCCTCAACGTTCGCGCGTCGCGCATGTCGGCTTGGGTCGATGCGCCCGACGACTTCGCGAGATGGGCCGAAGTGCCAGGCGACTCGTTCTCTTCACGTTGGATCTACGGCGAGTACCTGCGGCAGTTGATCGACCCGGCGACTGTGATCAATGCCCGAGCCGAGCAGGTCGAAGGGCCCCTGGTGCGCTTGAGCAACGGTCGCACGCTCGAGGCCGACGCCATCGTGCTCGCGCTGGGCCATCACTCGGGTCGACCGACCGAAGCCCTCCCCGCCTGGCAGCCACTGCCTGAGCTCGACCCGCACCAGCCAGTAGTGATTCTCGGCACCGGGCTCACCTGCATCGACGTCTTCCTGGCGCTGAAGGCGCGCGGGTTTCGAGGGCAGGTGCACGCCATCTCGAGACACGGTTGGCTGCCTCAGCCACACGAGGTTCAAGCCGTCGCGCCTCGTGCGCCCGAATGGCACACCGCGCCTTCGCTGCGAGCCGCGGTGAGAGCCGTGCGCGCGCACTGCGAGCTCGGTGGCTCCTGGCAATCAGGCGTCGATGGGGTTCGCCCGCTGGTGCAGTCGCTGTGGGCCTCGTTCTCTGAGCGTGAAAAGGCCCGCTTCGTTCGACACCTCAGCACCGCGTGGGGCGTGCACCGCCATCGGCTGGCACCACAGATCAGCGTCTCGATTCAGAACGCGCTCGCCGAAGGTCAGCTTCGAATTCATGCGGGTCGACTCCTCGAGGTCTCGGGCAGCCGGGTGCGCTTCAGGGCGCGCGGGCGAGCAGAGGAGCTCGAAGGCCAGGTCGTGAGCGCACTCGGGCCTTCAGGTGATCAACACCCGTTGATCTCAGCTCTCATCGAAGAGGGGCTCGCCCAGCCAGGCCCTCTCGGTCTGGGAGTTCGCACCGATGCGACCGCGACCGGCGCGATTCTCGATCGATCGGGCATCGCGTCGAACCGGCTCTTCACGCTCGGCCCACTTCGCCGTGGCGAGCTGTGGGAGTCGACTGCCGTGGGCGAGCTGCGCGAACAAGCCCGTCAGCTCGCAGCGCGACTGGCCGCTCAATCCATTCGGTAGTTGGGCGCTTCTTCGGTGATGATCACGTCGTGCACGTGGCTCTCTTTGAGGCCCGCCGAGGTGATCTGCACGAACTGCGCGTTGCTCTGCAGGTCGGCGATGGTCTTGGTGCCGCAGTAGCCCATGCCGCTGCGCAACCCGCCGAGCAGCTGAAAGATGTTCATGCCGACGGCGCCCTTGTACGGCACTCGCCCTTCGATGCCCTCGGGCACCAGCTTGTTCGAGTCGTGAATGCCGCCTTGAAAGTAGCGATCTTTTGAGCCGGCTCGCATCGCTCCCAGCGAGCCCATGCCCCGGTAGGCCTTGTACGAGCGGCCCTGGTACAAGATCGTGTCGCCCGGCGCTTCTTCACAGCCCGCGAAGAGCGAGCCGATCATCACCGCGCTGGCGCCAGCCGCGAGCGCCTTGACCACGTCGCCCGAGTATTTGATGCCGCCATCGGCGATCACCGGTACGCCGCTGCCCTCGGCCGCGCGCGCGCAGTCGTCGATGGCGGTGATCTGGGGCACGCCCACGCCTGCCACGACCCGGGTGGTGCAGATCGAACCGGGCCCGATACCGACCTTGATGCCGTCGACGCCAGCGTCGATCAGCGCCCGGGTGGCCTCGGCGGTCGCGATGTTGCCGGCGATCAGCTCGTAGCTGCCCTTGAAGTTCTTTCTGGTGTCAATGATCGCTTCGATCACTCCGCGTGAGTGGCCGTGTGCGGTGTCGATGACGATCACGTCGACGCCAGCTTTGATCAGCGCCTCGAGCCGGGCTTCGCGATCCGGGCCCACGCCGACAGCCGCCGCCGCCAACAGTCGCTGCTTCGCGTCGATCGCCGCGTTCGGGTACACCCGCCGCTTCTCGACGTCTTTGACCGTCATCAGCCCCTTGAGATCGCCCTGCTCGTTGATCACCAGCAGCTTCTCGATTCGGTGCTTGTGCAAAAGCTCGATCGCCTCGGCCTGGGTCACACCTTCGCGCGCGGTGATCAACCGCTTGGTCATCACCTGATCGACCCGCTGGGTGAGGTTCTTCTCGAAGCGCACATCGCGGCTGGTGAGAATGCCGATCAGCTTCTTGCCCTCGACCACCGGCAGCCCGTTGATGCCGTGCTGCTGCATCACCTCGATCGCGCGGGTGATGGTGGCTCCCGGCTCGATGGTGACCGGGTCGACCACCATGCCGCTCTCGTGCTTCTTCACCTTGCGCACCTCGAGCGCCTGCAGCTCCGGGGTGAAATTCTTGTGAATGATGCCGAGCCCACCCTCCTGGGCCATGGCGATCGCCATTCGGGCCTCGGTCACCGTGTCCATCGCTGATGACAAGAGCGGTATGGGCAAGCGCAGTGTGCGGGTCACCATCGTGCTGACCTCGACCTGGTTCGGCAGCACCGAACTCTCCGAGGGCACGAGCAGAACGTCATCGAACGTCAGACCCAGGCGAATTTTCGGAGGCAGCATGGACCGCAACTAACCGACTTGAGGCGTGCCTTCAACCGGCGTGACCGCTGACTACTCACTCAACTGAGTACTGGAAGTTCGCAGAATGAGGACGTATTCGATCACTGCGTGGCAGACCCCAAACAGCCTGCTGGCCTGGCAGTTCGCCTCCCCTTCGCGACGGCCGAGGAATTTCTTCAGCGCTATGGGGCCAACGTCACTCGCGGAGGCATTTACCTTCGCGCGAAGTCGCTCCGAGCGCCCGGCAGCGCAGTGGTGCTCGAGATCAAGATCGAGACCGGCGAGCGCATTATTTACACCAACGCCGTGGTGGCCTACGTCACCGGCAATCGGGGCGAAGGCGTCTCGGGCATGGGCTTCAAGTTCATCACCCTCGATGGCGCGAGCCGCCGCTTTCTCGACTCTGCCGCGGGAGCGATGCCTCATGCCCGCTCCGCTGAGCCGCCCGTGCCCAAGAATGTCGGGCCCATCGACAGCTCGCCCGAGGCCGTCGAGCCCCCCGCCCCGCCTCCATCGCAGGTGCATGCCCAGCTTCCCTCCGAGCAGACAGGCCGACTGTTGATCGAGAGCGCTCCCCAGGGCGAGCTGCACGCGCCTGCGTTCGAGCCCGCACCCGAGCCCCCTCGCACCGGCCCGGTGATCGGCATCGACCTCGGCACCACCAATTCGTGCTGCGCGATCGTGCGAGACGGCAAGGCCGCGATTCTGCGAGGGCCCGACGGGCAAGGCCTGATCCCCTCGGTGATCGCGCTGACCCCTCGCGGCCAGCTGCTGGTCGGGGCCGCCGCCAAAGCCCAGGCGCAGAAGACCCCCAAGCTCACGGTGTCTGGCTTCAAGCGGCTGATCGGTCGCTCGTTCGAGTCACCCGAGGTGCAAGAGGTGCTCAAGCGCTTCGCGTTCGATGTCGTCAGCACTGACATCGGTGAGTGCGGGGTCAAGCTCGGTGACACCGTGTTTCGCCTCGAGGAGCTCTCCGCGCTGGTGCTGCGCGAGGTGAAGCAGCTCGCTCAAAACCAGCTCGGCACCGACGTGAACCGCGCGGTGATCACCGTGCCCGCCTGGTACACCGAGCGTCAGCGGCAGGCCGTGCGTGAAGCGGGTCGTCTGGCCGGGCTGCACGTCGAGCGCATCGTCAACGAGCCGACCGCCGGTGCCATCGCCTATGGCTACGGGCGCCATCTGTCGCAGCGGCTGCTGGTGTACGACTTGGGCGGCGGCACCTTCGACGCCTCTGTGCTCGAGCTCAACGACACCGTGTACGAGGTGGTCTCGACCGGCGGCGACAACTTTCTGGGCGGCATCGACTTCGACAACGCGATCATCGGGTGGCTGCTCAGCGAGTTCGAGAACAAGAACGACACCATCTTTCACGATCGGGTCGCGATTCAACGGGTCGGCGACGCGGCCGAGCGCGCCAAGATCATGCTCAGCGATCGCAACGAAGCGCGCATCAACGTGCCCTTCGTCACCATGGTCAATGATCAGCCTGTCGATCTTGACGTGATGATGCCCCGCGCTCGACTGGTGTCGCTCACCCGTCATCTGGTCGACCGCACGATGGAGGTCTGCCAGGAGGTGCTGCACGCCCGCGAGCTACGCGCAGATCAGATCGACGAGATTCTGCTGATCGGCGGTCAGAGCCGGGCGCCGCTGGTGCAAGAGCGAATCACCCTGCTCTTCGGTCGTTCGCCGCTGGTCGGCGTGAACCCCGAAGAAGCGGTCGCGCTCGGAGCTGCGCTGCTCGCTCAGGCATTGGAGCAGAAAGAGGGCCTGCTGCTGATCGACGTGCTGCCGATGTCGATCGGCGTCGGCCTGCCTGGAGGGCGCTTCTACCCGGTGCTCCAGCGCAACACAGCCTT
>Ga0105048_10014244_pt1 | contig 12393 bp, 10 predicted proteins | sample MAT05_FD_78382 | JGI IMG/M metagenome (GOLD analysis project Ga0105048, IMG submission 78382) | Freshwater microbial communities from Lake Fryxell liftoff mats and glacier meltwater in Antarctica - MAT-05 | ecosystem: Environmental > Aquatic > Freshwater > Ice > Liftoff microbial mat | place... | reverse complement strand
CATTCAGTTCCAGTCCCTTTTTATGGGTAATAATCATCGGGATTTTAGTTCCATCTTTAGAGGGATAAAATACCTGTGTGGATTCGTAATCTTCCGGATTAAACTGCACATTGGATTCTTTGTAAACCTCTGTTTTGCCATCGGCAATGTTCATTTTATATATCGTCGGCGGATTGATGTAAGAAGTAAAAACATAGTAGGTTTCCTTTTCTTCTTTTTTACCTGAGAAGCCACCGGCAGAACCGAGAGCCGGCAGCGCCACTTCCCGGATTTCTTTCCCGTTATGGTCATATTGATACACCTTATTCACAGCATCTTTCAAATAGGTACAAAAGAGAGAACCTCCGGCTGCAGATGCGCTGAGTACTTCTGGCATGGCCTCAATAAGGGTCTTCCAATTTGTAACTCCTGGATTGTTTACCGGTGCTGCTACAAGCTTGCCTGTAGGTGCATCAAGATCGGTTTGCAGGTAAAAGAAATTGTCGTCAACATCTACCACGTCATGCAGATTTTTCATGTTGGCCACCATGGGTACCACCGCGCCGCCGGGCTTTGTCAGGTCTTTCACGTAAAGGCTATTGCCATAAGTTTCATTAGCTGCACTAATAAAAAGCCATTTTTCATCTTCACTTACATTTCCGTCTATGTAGCGTACCGGGTTGGCATCTGTACCATATACTACAACATCTTCCGATTGCGGGGTACCTAATTTGTGATAGTATAATTTATGGTTTTCATTTTTGGCAGATAAAACATTCCCTTCTTTTGCTTTTTGATAATTGCTATAATAAAAACCTTCATTTCCTTTCCAGTTTGCCCCACTGAATTTAAGTTCCAGGGTATCGGGCAACATTTCTTTGGTCAATGCATTCATGACGGCTATTTTTTGCCAATCGCTGCCGCCCTCTGAAAGATTATAGGCTACCATACTGCCATCTTTTGAAAAACTGACCCCAGCCATGGAAGTAGTTCCATCTTTTGAAAATCCGTTTGGATCGAGGAATAATTCCGGTTGACCTCCTTTTTCGGGTTCCCGGTAAAGTACACTCTGATTCTGTAGTCCACTGTTTTTGTAGTAATAAATAAAAGCACCTTCGGTAAAAGGGGCGGAATATTTTTCATAGTTAAAAAGGGTTTCATATCTCTTTTTCAGGGCGTCCCGAAATGGGATTTGCGAAAGATAGCTTTGGGTGACTTCATTTTCTGCCTTCACCCACGCAGCGGTTTCGGCACTTCTGTCATCCTCCAGCCAGCGATAAGGATCAGCCACTGCAGTTCCAAAATAATCCTCCACTACGGAGGTGTCTTTTACAGTATCGGGGTATTTCACTTCTATGTTTTTAAAAACGGTTTGTTGTTGATTGCATGCTGTTAATAGCCCAATCCCTGCCAGTAATATGGTATAGTTACACATAGCAAACTTTTTAGTTGGCAATGTAAAACAATATTTTTAGAGATGTGGACTATATATTTCAGGTAGCGGTTATAATAAAAAACAGGAAATTTTTGAGGAGGTATTTCATAAACGAGGGTTGTGTTATTACCCTTATTAAAATGATTGTTACCTGACACAAAAGGATAATCAAAGATGATAAACGCAAATAGGGACAAGCTGATAAAAATCATTCACTTCAAGAACCATCTATCCCTTTTTTTTTTAAATTACCTGGAAATTTATTACTTTTATTTAAATGATCTTAATTGCCATTTTTTTTCCATTCCTATCTTTCCTGTTGCGAGGAAAAATTCTGACAGGTATTCTGTGCCTGATTTTACAAATTACTTTAATTGGGTGGGTGCCGGCAGCTATATGGGCAGTTTTGTCATTACAAAATGCCCGTGCAGACCGAAGAACACGAAAATTGATCCGGGCACTCCGGGTCAGGTAATATTCTGGAATAATTCCCTTATTGTACGTGGGTGCTAAAAGATGGTGAATCTGCCACTTTTTCTATCTTTCTACAGATAGCTACATGTGATACAAACGTTCTTTTTTTTTGATAAAAGCATTTGAGCAACTCATTACAAATAAATAGATTTTTGATATAACTTATGAAGACTTTTTCCTATAATTTTCGGCAACGAGGAAAAACTATATTATAAAACATGAACCAGAAATGGTGCTGATAGGGCATAATAAAGTGAGGATTTATTTATATTCCAGAATAGGAAGAAACCCCCTATCAAGCCTTCGGGTTGTTTGGTTCTTATTCGGAAACCACCCATCAATTACCATGCAAAATGTTGCTCATTTATCACTTGAAATTTTGGGGAGATATGAATGTTTGCACCTGATGAGAATTAAATTTTTATATCAACTTTTATAATTCCCTGTTTTTTCTTTCATGTGTTCATTTTTAGAGTACGCTGCCTGTCTGCCGGTTTTTTTTTGTGTTGTAACACTTATCCCGCCTCATAAGGTGATGGAACCTGCCTGTTGGCAAGCAGATCCGTTAATGATCGTGTGCGCTACCTGCCTTCTCGATATAAAGGGTGTGCTGATGCTCGTAAGGATTTCATGAATTATTTATTGAATGCCTGTTAGTGTATAATATGGCTGATTATAAAATGTGTGCAAACAATTCATGCTTACAAGCTACTGTTTTCTTTATTTCAATTTATGTAAATGCAGCACAACAATACTAATATTTCCTTGTAAGTCTGTGCAGGAATCGCATTTGCAAACAAGGAAGTTTATACTCTTTGGCGAAGGAAAATAATTCAGAAAACCAAAAGTGTTGATAGTTGACCTGACAATAACAGAATGTAGATCCAAAACCAAAAATCTTTTTACTTACAGAACAATATTTTGCCGGTGAGAGTTTTTATCTGGAAAGTCCGTGTTAAAATGCAGCCCCCGGCTTTCTTTGCGGAACTGCGCACCTTTTACAATGAGGTATCCAATGGTAATCATATTGCGCAATTCGCAGAGTTGTGGCGAAATCTTACTGCTGCGATACAGGTTTTCAACTTCCTCGTGCAACAAATCGAGCCTGCGGCTTGCCCTTTCCAAACGCATATTGTTGCGTACAATTCCTACATAATCACTCATCAGTAATCGCAGTTCTTTCAAACTTTGTGTAATAAGGATCATTTCCCGGGGATTGGTAGTTCCTTTGGCATCCCAATCGGGTATTTCAACAGAGGCCAGGAAACCATTTTCATTTCTTTTATGCACATCAATAAATGCCCGGTGGGCAAACACCATGGCTTCGAGCAGGCTATTACTTGCAAGCCTGTTGGCACCATGCAATCCGGTACTTGCGCATTCACCTGCTGCATAGAGGTTGCGAATGGTGGTTCGGGCAAACAGGTCTGTTTGAATACCACCACAACTATAATGAGCAGCCGGTGCCACGGGAATCATATCGAGAGCTATATCAATACCAATGCTTTTACATTTCTCGTATATATTGGGAAAATGATGTAGAAAAGCATCAAGGTTTAAATGGCGGCAATCGAGGTACACAAATTCGGTACCGGCCACTTTCATTTCATTATCTATGGCCCGGGCCACAATATCACGTGGTGCAAGGTCTTTACGTGGGTCGTATTTTTCCATAAAAGCTTCGCCGGCGGCGTTGCGCAGAATCGCACCATCACCTCGTACTGCTTCTGTAATAAGAAAAGCATGTCCTTTTGCTCCAATTTCGTACAGCGCCGTGGGATGGAACTGTATGAACTCCATATTTTCCACCCGGCCTTTGGCGCGATATACCATGGCCACCCCATCACCCGTAGCAATGGCCGGATTGGTGGTGGTGCGGTACACACTTCCATTACCACCGGCAGCCATAAAGGTGGTTGTAGCAATTATTTTATCAATTTTTCCTGAAAGCGTATCAAGTATATACACCCCATAACAGGTGATATCGAGGGTGGTCTTCATAACGAGGTAGCCGAAATGGTGCTGTGTGATCAGGTCAACCACAAAACAATGATTCAGTATGCGAATATTAGAAAGGCTATCTACTTTTTGCAAAAGAGCCCTTTCCATTTCTTTACCGGTCACATCTTTATGATGCAAAATGCGGTTTTCGCTATGTCCGCCTTCTTTTCCAAGGCTATAATCACCATCTGCAACGCGATCAAAATTTGCACCCCAATCAATAATTTCACGTATCCTGTCAGGGCCTTCCTTTACTACAAGGGTAACTACATCTAACTTACAGAGGCCATCTCCTGCTATCAGCGTATCTTCAATGTGTTTCTCAAAACTATCATTTACATCGTCCCATACCCCGGCTATGCCACCCTGCGCATACTTGGTATTGGTTTCATCACTTACCGTTTTGGTGAGTACCAACACTTCCTTGTCAGGAAAAGCTTCCGCAACTTTTACCGCGTATGTCAATCCTGCAATTCCTGAGCCAATCACTAAAAAATCTGTCTGCATGTTTTTGATCCCAATTTTTTTTTGCCCGTTGTTACAGGCAATTCAATTACAAAATAAAGCCATAACGGTTGACTGCTTACATTTATCAGGTTAAAATTGCAGATTTAAAAATAAACAAAAGGATGAGCGCCTCTGAAAAGGATACCCAATGGATTGAAAAAACGGTGAATTATGTAAAAAAAGAACTGACTGATGCCGAAGGAGGGCATGATTGGTGGCATACTTACCGGGTGTGGAAAGCAGCCGAAAGAATAGCGTTAGAAGAATCAACAGACGCCACCATTGTAGCGCTTGCTGCTTTGCTGCATGATATTGCAGATGCCAAATTTCATGATGGCGATGAAACGGTGGGGCCTGACAAGGCGCGGCGTTTTTTACAAAGTATGGATGTAGACGCGGGTATAACTGAACATGTAGTAAACATCATCAAGCATATTTCGTATAAAAACAGCCTGGAAGGGGAAACCTGGAGCTCTCCTGAAATGCAGGTACTGCAAGACGCAGACCGGCTTGATGCTTTAGGAGCCATTGGCATTGCCCGGGCATTCAGTTATGGAGGCTTTAAAGGCCGTACCTTCTACGATCCCGCCATACCGCCGCAACTAAATATGGATAAGGAAACTTACAAAAAAAGTACTGCCCCAACTATCAATCACTTCTACGAAAAATTGTTATTGCTAAAAGACGGGATGCACACCAATACCGCCAAAGCAATGGCCGAAGAACGCCATGCCTATATGGAAGGTTTTTTAAAACAGTTTTATGCAGAGTGGGAAGGCCGGGTGTAGAACCCGAATTAATTTACCATCCAACTAAAACGAGCAGTCACTCTTTAATTACCATAAACGCTCAAAAACTTAATCCTCATTATTTTAAGTTGTTCCCAGGTTAGCGAAAGATCACTGAGTTCTTTTTGAGCCACCTCCAATGAGGAGGTATCGCAACCTTTGAAATACTCAATTATATCTTCCTGATCGAGTTCATCAATCATCTCATTAATGGCGTAATCAAGATTTAGTTTGGTACCACTTGCCGCAATGGTTTCCATTTCTTCAAGCAATTCATCAAGCTTCAAGCTTTTATTTTTTGCAATGGTTTCAAGTGGTATGCGTTTGTCGATATTTTGAATAATGTAAATCTTATTGCTGCTTTTATTGGCAACTGTTTTCATTACAAATTCCTCTGGCTTCTCAATATCATTTTCCTCCACGTATTGCGCTATCATTTCCACAAAAGCTTTACCAAATTTTATGGTTTTGCCCTTACTAACTCCGGCGCATTTTTCCAGATCCTGCATGGTAGTAGGATACATGGTAGCCATATCCTGTAAACTGTTTTCTAAAAATAATACGAAAGGAGGCAGTCCACGTTTTTTTGCTTCGCGGTGCCGTAGTTCTTTCAGCATTTCAAAAAGCTTCTCATCCGCAGCAGCAGAGGTAGCACCCGCCCCGTCGGTTTCGTAATCGCCATCGTCTTCGTTGGCATCTTCAAAACGGTTGTTCATGCCTATCATGAAGGAGGCAGGCTTCTTCATCCAGGCCTTACCCTTATCGGTAAATTTGAGTAGTCCGTATTCCTCAATATCTTTTCTCAGCAAAGTATCAAGCAACATGGCTCTTATCAGACTGTTCCAATAGTGGTTGTCTTTACCTTTTCCAATACCAAATTCGGGCAATACATTATGCCGGAACATGGCAACCTGCGGAATTGGATTTCCCATTAGTATGTTGATGGAATAGTCAATATTAAAATGTTCGCCCAGTGCTTTTACCACATTCATCACCTTCATGGCATCTTCCATGGCTTCCATCTTTGGCTTCGGGGTACAGTTATCGCAACCACCCGTATTGCCGCACTTGGCGGTATCCCACTCTTCGCCAAAATAATGCAGCAATATTTTACGGCGGCAAACACTGCTTTCAGCAAATGCAACGGTTTCATTGATAAGCTGAGCACCTACTTCACGTTCGCTAAGCGGTTTGTCCCGCATCAGGTGCTCGAGTTTGGCTACGTCGGCATGACTGTAATACAAAAGGCATTTGCCTTCGAGTCCATCTCTGCCCGCTCTTCCGGTTTCCTGATAGTAGTTTTCAATAGACTTTGGAATATTGAAATGGATCACAAATCGGATATCGGGTTTATCAATACCCATGCCAAAGGCAATGGTAGCAACAATTACCTGTACATCTTCATTCAAAAACTGATCCTGACGATCGGCACGCAATTTGGCCTCAAGTCCTGCATGGTAAGCAACCGCTTTAATATTGTTGGCACGCAAAACTTCTGCAAGTTCCTCTGTGGTTTTGCGGTTCAGCGTATAAATAATTCCACTTTTACCCCGGTTGTGCGATATAAATCGAACCATACTTTTGATAGTTTGCTCCTTTCTTATTTTAGGCAATACTTCATAGTGGAGGTTTTCGCGGTTAAAGGAAGATATGAAAACATTAGGATCACGCAGCCCGAGGTTCTTTACAATATCGCTTTGTACTTTGGGGGTAGCCGTGGCGGTAAGAGCGATTACCGGAATTTTTTGATTGATTTTATCCATCATTTCGCGAAGGCGGCGGTATTCAGGACGGAAATCATGACCCCATTCAGAAATACAGTGTGCTTCATCTACTGCAAAAAAGGAAATATTTAAATCGCTAAAAAAATCAAGATTATCTTGTTTGGTGAGGGTTTCAGGAGCTACATAAAGCAGTTTGGTTTTGCCTGCAAGCAGATCATCTTTTACTTCTTTTTGCTGACTCTTATTAAGTGTACTGTTTAAAAAATGGGCAATTTCATCGTTGCTGCTATAGCCACGCACAAGATCCACCTGATTTTTCATAAGGGCAATAAGCGGACTTACTACAATGGCAACCCCCTCACTTATAAGACCTGGAAGCTGGTAACAAAGGCTTTTACCGCCACCTGTAGGCATGATTACAAAGGTGTCCCGTCCTGCGAGTAAACTTTGTATGGCTTCAAGTTGCAATCCTTTAAATTTTCCAAAGCCAAAATAATCGTTTAGCAGGGTAGCCAATTGCTCAATACTGTAAGGCGAATCTGAATTGGTTTTACCCTTTTTACCATCAGCGGCCGTACGTTTAGCTGCCTTCAGAACAGATTCATTTACAGGCCTTTCCGTAGGAAGTTCTTTTTTAGAAACTACTTTTTCAGTTTTTTTCAACTTTGCCATAACACACACATTTACCCACTCTTCAATTTAAGCAAGTTATTAATGAAAATCAATAAAATCAATTTTTTTTAATGCTTTCAGAAATACTCTTCAAAAAAATCATTTGAGAAAGTTACCACATTTATAAATATAAATTGGCTTTTTTTTGAAAGGATTGCGAAGTTAATAGAAACAAAGCATAATTGAACGGCTCATTTTGTTGAAAATTTGTTTAAAAGGTAATTCGCTTTTTCAAAGGATTTACCTTTACTGCACATGGAAGAAAAAGATATCATTGCTTCGGGCAAAAAAACGATTCAACTAGAAATGGAAAGTGTGGCAGGACTAACCGACTCTATCAATGAACATTTTTTGAAAGCCGTACAGACGATTGCAAAAGGGGGTGGCAGAGTTGTGGTAAGTGGTATTGGTAAAAGTGCCATTGTTGCACAAAAAATAGTAGCGACCTTTAATAGTACTGGTACCCCCGGGCTGTATATGCATGCGGCAGATGCCATTCATGGCGATTTGGGAATGGTTCAGGAAAATGATGTGGTACTGGTAATAAGCAAAAGTGGTAACAGCCCGGAGATTAAAGTACTGGTTCCGCTTCTCAAGCGGTTTGGTAATACGCTGATAGGGATGGTGGGAAATATGGAAAGCTATTTAGCACTCCATGCAGATATTGTACTGAATACCTCGGTAAGTAAAGAAGCCTGTCCGAATAACCTGGCACCTACAAGCAGCACTACCGTACAAATGGTAATGGGTGATGCCCTTGCCATTTGTCTGATGGAATTACAAGGATTTTCAGGGGAAGATTTTGCCAAATACCATCCCGGAGGAACATTGGGCAAAAAACTCTATCTGCGGGTATCAGATTTGATCGCAGGCAGCCCGGTACCGGCCGTTCTACCCGAAACGCCCTTACCCGAAACAGTTATAGAAATGACGGGCAAACTCCTTGGAGCTACTGCTGTTGTGGAAGAAGATGGCAATTTGTATGGTATTATTACCGACGGAGATCTGAGGCGAATGCTATCGCGCAGGCAGGCAATTGCTGGCGTAAAGGCCCGTGATATTTGTAGCCGTAACCCCTATAGTATCTCCCCGGGGGCACTTGCCGTGCAAGCATTAGACCTGATGAGGGAACACGATATTACCCATTTGGTGGTTATCGAAAACAAACAGTATAAAGGTATTCTGCACCTCCATGATCTGGTAAAAGAGGGATTAATATAGCCTGTTTATTTAAACCTCAATTTACGGGGGTAACCCATTAACTTTACCTCCTTACTAATAAAATATCATAAGAACTATGAATAAAAATTATTATGTGGCTATTATGGCTGGAGGCATCGGGAGCCGTTTTTGGCCAGAAAGCAGAGCCCGTTTACCCAAACAGTTCCTCGACATCCTTAACACCGGACAATCTCTTATACAATCCACTTTTCATCGTTTTGCTGCCTTTATACCTGTTGAAAATATATTTGTGGTAACCTCTGCAGAATACGCAAATCTTGTAGAAGAACACTTGCCTATGCTGGATCCGGGAAATATACTAAGCGAGCCAAGCAGGAAAAATACGGCACCCTGCATAGCTTATATGGCTTTTAAACTAGCCCTGCGCAATCCTGATGCGAGTTTTATTGTTGCCCCGGCCGATCATCTTATCCTCGATCCTGATGGCTTTCAGGCCGTCACACTCAAAGGACTTGATTTTGTACAAAACCATTCCTGCTTGCTTACCCTAGGCATTCAGCCTACTTATCCCAATACAGGCTATGGATACATTCAATACAACCATGATGAAGTGGCAGAAGGTATTTACAAAGTGAAAACCTTTACTGAAAAGCCCACTCTTGAGTTGGCCAAGACCTTTTTGGCTAGTGAAGATTTTCTTTGGAATGCAGGAATTTTTATATGGAAAGTGAAAGATATTCTGCATGCTTTTGAAAAGCACATGACAGAAATGTATGAGTTGTTTAGTGCCGAACAACAAAAATTTGATACAATAGAAGAACAGGCAGCACTGGACTCCATTTACCCGCAATGCAGCAGTACCTCCATAGATTATGGTATCATGGAAAAAGCTGATAATGTAAAAATTATTCCGGCATCCTTTGGCTGGAGCGATTTGGGTACCTGGAACGCTGCCTATGAAAATATGGAAAAAGATTACCTAGGAAATGCCGTAAAAGGAAATAATGTGATAATAATAGATGCTACCCGAAATATGGTGCATGCGCCACATCACAAATTATTGCTCCTGCAAGGGCTTGATGATTTTGTAGTGGTTGATACTTTCGATGCCCTCATGATTTGCAAAAAAGAAAAAGAACAGGAAATAAAAGATTACATGGCGGAAATAAAGCGAAATAAAGGAGACAAATTTTTATAAACAGGAACTTATATATTTTTGTTGCAAATAATCAATTAGGGTTTTTGTAACAGAATAAATCCGATTTTTAGCCTTTAAAATGATATCATTAGTCAGTAATCATTCATAAACGTACAATATATATGAAGCAATTTCTTTTATCGGTCATTTTGGTTTCCTCCTTTGCATTTGGAGCTACAGCCCAGCGATACGCTATTATAGATACCCGATATATACTTGACAAAATGCCAGAATACAAAATGGCACAGGCCCAACTAGATGCCACCGCAGGAAACTGGCAAAAGGGCATAGATACCATGCAAGTAGCTCTCAATGCAATGTATCGCAATTTTGAGGCTGAGCAAATTATGTTGAGTCCCGAGTTGAAGAAAAAAAGAGAAAATGAACTTTTCAACAAGGAAAAGGCTGTTAGAGATTTGCAAAGGCAACGCTTTGGTTTTGAAGGCGATCTGTTTTCCGAACGGCAAAAACTTATTAAGCCAATACAAGATAAGGTTTATACAGCCATTCAAAAGCTCGCAATAACGCGGTCATACGATTTTATTTTGGACAAAAGTGAAGGTATTACTGTTATATTTGCCGATCCAAAATTAGATAAGAGCGAAGATGTGCTTCGTGAATTAGGGGTTAAGGCTGATTAGTAAAATTTAAAAAATCAATAAAAGAAAAAAAAGAAGATGAAAAAAGTAATGCTGGGCTTGATGCTCGTAATGACTATGTGCGTGGCAGCTACCACAGAAACGGTTGCTCAGGCTATGAAAATTGGCACTTTTGACCTGGAAAACATTGTTTCGCTGATGCCCGGAACAGACAAAATTGATTCCATGCTTCAATCCTTTATGAAAGATTCGGTAAATGCCGAATATGAATTAAGGGTAGAAGAATTTAACAGAAACGACAGTATTTTAAGAGCTGATAGTGCCAAAATGCCTTTAAAGCTCTATAATGAACGGAAAGGAAAACTTTTCCAGGAATTTTATTTGTTACAAAATTGGCAAGAATACAGTCAGAATATGTACCAAAACAAGCAGCAGGAACTCGTAGGTCCATATGCACAAAAAGCCATAGAGGCATTCCGTAAAGTAGTAGCAGAAGGCAAATACACCCATGTATTTAAAGCAGATGTTTTTTACGAAGTACCCATCGCAGATAATTTGGTGCCAATAGTAGCGAAAAAACTAGGGCTAAAAATACCCGATCCTCCCAAACAGTAATCAGTAAATAAGCGGTTTGTAAAAAGAATAGCGAAGGGCGTTCCATTGTGGAACGCCCTTCTTTTTTATCTTAATAAGGGCATTACTTGCTTTTTATGAAAACTGCAACTTATGCATACAGGCACAAAAAAAGGGAACACCGCTGTACAGTGCTATCCCTCAATATAACTAAAGTATCAGATTAATGTCCTGCTTCTGCCTTCCCTTCTTTATGCCCACCTTCCTTTTTTTCGACACGATAATGATTGTATTCAGCGGTGGCACTGTTCCAGAAATACCAGGCACTCAGGCTTAGGGCTACAAAAACCACAGTTATGATCAAAATACCGAGACCATTGGTATTCTTTCCAAAACCAGGATTGTCATGGTTGTGTTCGTTATTTTCCATAGTGTTGTTACTTTTAATGTTATTTGCTGCGCAAAATTATAATAAAACTGCCATTTTACCCTTTTAAAAAACAGGTGTTTTGCTAAAATTGCTGATAAGTTTCCCAATCTGTTACCGGGGTCTTAAAAATTTTTGACTTTGCCCGTCATAAATCAGGAGTTTTTCATTGGCTTTTCCATCGCGGTCAAATATCCTGTCCCAGGTACTAAGTGGTTCCCATATATAAAAGTTCCCTTGCCTTTATCACCCGGCAAATCGAAGGCGATTTTGTTCACCAATTGTTTTTTGGCAGAGTACGCTACCACTACAATATCCGTATTGTAACGATTAATCAGATCGAGCATATTATCGCGGAGATCATCGGAGGTGCCATGACATTTGGGATAATAGGAAAGCCCGATGATATCGAAAGACACTTGTCGCTTGGTCATTTCATCTATAAAATTACCGTTTCCTCAAGCATCTGCACGAACGACCAGTACATTATCTCCCTTGTAACGGGTCTACTGCATTTAAGGTCGCCCATGCGGCAGGTTTGTTTTGTTGCCCCGGATCGGCTCAGGTATCACAATAGTGGAAATTAATCATCAACCGCATCGCCAGCTTTTTTGCCTGCACCGCTTTTGCTACCTTATCATCTTTCCCATTCCAACCGCCAGCAGGATTTACCCAAACCCTCAAACGGATGGAGTTCATACCGAGTGCTTTTAACCCGGCAATAGCTTCTGTTTCCACACCCGATTTATTGTAAAACTTTTTACCGGAACCTTCCAATTGGGTTAGCCAGCCTGCATTGGCTCCTTTGGCAAAATTTGTGGGCGGGGGATTGAT
>Ga0105048_10014240_pt1 | contig 12395 bp, 9 predicted proteins | sample MAT05_FD_78382 | JGI IMG/M metagenome (GOLD analysis project Ga0105048, IMG submission 78382) | Freshwater microbial communities from Lake Fryxell liftoff mats and glacier meltwater in Antarctica - MAT-05 | ecosystem: Environmental > Aquatic > Freshwater > Ice > Liftoff microbial mat | place... | reverse complement strand
GGCTCGGTGCTGATGCCCAGCTTCGCGGTGGGCCGCGCGCAGGCCTTGCTGCTGGTGCTGCAGCGGCTGAAGGCGGCGGGCGCCATCCCCGCGCAGTTGCCCATCTTCCTGGACAGCCCGATGGCCGTGGAGGCCACGGCCTTGTACCTGCGCTTCGGTTCGCTGCTGCGCATGCCCAAGCGCGAAGTGCAGAGCCTGTGCGACGGCGTGCGCATGGTCACAACGGTGCAGCAGTCGATGCGGCTGTCGGCGGCGCGCTACCCGGCTGTCGTCATCTCGGCCAGCGGCATGGCCACCGGCGGGCGTGTGCTGCACCACTTGAAGGCGATGGCACCCGATGCCAGGCACAGCATCGTGCTGGCGGGTTTCCAGGTGGGCGGCACGCGCGGCGCCAAGCTGATGGCGGGCGAGCGTGAACTGAAGATCCACGGCGACATGGTGCCAGTGCGCGCCGAGGTGCAACAGCTCGAAGGCTTCTCGGGCCACGCCGACCGCAACGAGTTGCTGGCCTGGCTGCGCCAGATGCCCAAGCCGCCGCAGCAGACCTTCGTGGTGCACGGCGAGCCCGACGCCACCGACAGCCTGCGCTTCGCGCTGCAGAACCAGCTGGGCTGGCGCGCCAGCGTGCCCGCGCTGGGCGAATGCGCGTCGTTCTGACGCAGCGCACCGGCGTCACGCCATGATCGCGGCCGACTGGCCCGCCCACGCGCTGGGTCTGGCTGCGGCTTGCGGCAGCGGACTTCTGATCGGGCTTGAACGGGAACGGCGCAAGGGCCAGGGCGCGCAGCGCGGCGCCGCCGGCATCCGCAGCTTCACGCTGGCGGCCCTGGGGGGTGGCATCGCGCAGGCGTTGGGCCAGCCGCTGCTGGTGGCGGCCGGCGCGCTGCTGGTGGTGCTGCTGTCGGCGGTGGCCTACTGGAAAAGCCGCGAACGGCAGCCCGGCCAGCCGGCGCCCGACCCCGGCCTGACCACCGAGCTGGCCCTGTTCATCACCTATCTGGTGGGCGTGCTGGCCGTGCAGCAGCCAGCCCTGGGCGCCGGTGCAGCCGCCGTGGTGGCCGCGCTGTTGGCCGCGCGCGAGCGGTTGCACCGCTTCGCCACCCAAGTGCTGACCCAGGCCGAATTGCACGACGCCCTGCTGCTGGCCGCGTTGGCGCTGGTGCTGATGCCGCTGGCGCCGGCCACGCCCCAACCCTGGCTGGGCGGCATGGCGCCGCGCACGCTGCTGCTGACGGCGGTGCTGATCCTGGCGCTGCAGGGCGCAGGCCATGTGGCGTGGCGGGTGCTGGGCGCGCGCGCGGGGTTGGCGTTGTCGGGGTTGTTCTCGGGCTTCGTTTCCAGCACGGCCACCATCGCCTCGATGGGCGCGCGCGCGCGGGCCGAGCCTGCACAGCGCGGCGCCTGTCTGGCCGGTGCGATGTTCAGCACCACGGCCACCTGGCTGCAGGTGTTGCTGCTGGTGGCCACGCTGGCGCCGGGCGCTCTGCCAGGCGTGTTGCCCTGCGCCCTGGCCGGTGCCGCCACCGCGCTGGCGAGCGCCGCCCTGGCGTGGTGGCGTGCGCCTGCAGCCACGGCCTCGCCGGCCGGCGAACACAGTCCCTTGCGCCTGCGTGAGGCCCTGCTGGTGGCCGCGCTGCTGGGCGCAGTGGCCGCAGCCGTGACCTGGGCGCAACGCAGCTTCGGCCAGGCCGGGTTGATGACCGGCACCGCTCTGGCCGCGCTGGCCGACGCGCACGCCCCCGTGGCAGCGCTGGCGGCGCTGTTCACGCAAGGCGAGGTCGACGCGGCATCGCTGCGCCTTGGTGTGCTGGTGGCCGTTTCGGCCAATGCGGGCACGCGCACGCTGACGGCGTTCGTCGCCGGCGGGCCGCGCTTCGGGGCCTGGATGGCGCTGTCGCTCGCGGCCTCCACTGGCGCGGCGCTGGCCGTGGCCGCGTTGTTGAGCTGAAGCGCTGATGCGCCGACGCCCTGAAACGCTGAAACCCCGAAACCCTGGAAACCCTGAAACCCTGAAACGCCGGCGCCTCAGCGCGACATCAGACGAACACGCCTTCGCGCAACCACTTCGTCGCCACCCACTTCTCACCTGCCGTCACCGGCGCGCCGCCGTGCAGCGTCTTGGTGCCGACATGGGCCCGGTCGTAGCTGAAGAAGACGGCGTTGCCACGCACCGGGGCCACCTCCAGGCCGACATCGGGAAAGGTCGTGGCGCCGCCGCCGTCGGGCGTATTGAGGTACATCACCAGCGTACCCACACGCTGGCCGCCGCGCTCCAGGATGCGCGGCGTGCCTGGGTGCACGGGGTCGAAGTAATCGTGGTGCGGCTTGTACTCCGCGCCCGGCCGGTAGCGCAGGATCTGCAGGCCTTCGCCGTTCTCCAGCGGCCAGCGCAACAGTTCGGCAATGCGCATTTCCAGGGTCTGGATGAGTGGCGATTCACCCCGCTCGAAGAACATGCCTTCGCTGGTGCGCGCCTCGTTCACTTCGCTGTCGCCGGTGCTGTTGTCCACCGTCTCCGAACGCAGCAGCCGCGGCGCGGCCTGCGCCATCAGGGTGTCGCATTCGGCATCCGTCAGAAGCCCGCCGAAGACGACCACGCGCGGGTGCTTCATCGTCGTCAGCACCTTCACGCGGTGACCATCGGCCAGCAACAGCGTGGTCTGACCTTCCAGAGACGGCTCGGGCAGGGGCTTGGCCGGCTGCTGCGGCTGCTGCGGCTGCAGCGGTTGCAGTAGGCCGGGCTGCCGCATCGGCAACTGCTCCAGCCGCTCGCGCAGCGTGACCTCCATCGCCTCGATGGCCACGTCTTCCTCCCAGCCGCTGGTCTTCATCGCCTCCAGCACGTCGTCGGGGCGGCAGCCGGCTTCGGCCTGAGCGACGATCCACTGGCGCAGTTCGGGGGTGATGCTCTGCAGGGTGCTTGCCATGAAGCTATTTTTACTCAGCCGGCGCTCACTCACCATGCGTTCACTCAGCCCGCGTCAATACCGACACGGCGGAAAACCAGACGGTCGGGCGTGGAGGCCTGGCGCTCGTAGGCGTAACCCTCGGCGTCGAAAGCCTGCAGCGCCTTCACGCTGCGCACACGCTGCTGCACGGCGTAGCGTGCCATCAGGCCGCGTGCCTTCTTGGCGAAGAAGCTGATGATGCGCGGCTCGCCATCACGAACCTCTTCGAACACGCACTCGACCACGCGCGCGCGCAACGCCGGGCGCAAGGCCACACGCGAGTATTCCTGCGATGCCAGGTTCACGATGACCGGCGCAGCTTCGTCGGCCTGCAGGGTGTTCAGGTATTCGGCCACGGTGTCGCCCCAGTAGCCGTAGAGATCTTTGGCGGCGGCGGTCTTCAGCGCCGTGCCCATCTCCAGGCGGTAGGGCTGCAGACGGTCCAGCACGCGCAGCGCGCCGTACAGGCCTGAGAGGACGACCACGTGCCGCTGTGCCCAGGTGAGGTCGGCAGTGCTGAGGCTTGCGGCGTTCAGCCCGTCGTACACGTCACCGGCGAAAGCCAGCACTGCGGGCTTGCTGTTGGCGGGCGTGGCTTGCGGCTGCCAGGCGGCGTAACGCGCCACGTTCAAGGCGGCCAGTTTCTCCGACAGACCCATCAACTCGGCCACCTGCGTGGCGCTGTGGCGGCGCAACACGGTGATGAGTTCGGCGGCACGTTCGGCGAAGACCGGCTCGCTGGCTTTGCGACGCAGCGGCGCAGGCACCGGCGTGTCGTAGTCCAGGGTCTTGGCGGGGGACAGCAGGAAGAGCATGGGCGGGAAGTGTCAGTGTTCAGCACCCGGCCGAGCCGAGAGCGGCGCGCCAGGTGCGCGCGGGGATGTGGGTCTGCAGGCGCTGCAGCGCGCAGTTGATCAGCGCCGGGTGCAAGACATGGCCCACACCCTGTGCGATATCGAGCGTGGCGTCGCCCTGCACCTCGGCCAGCGCCTGCAGCGCCTGGCGTGAGCCTTCGGCCGGAATGACCTCGTCATCGGCGCCGTGGAAAAGATGCAAGGTCGTCTGCCGAGGCGCGGCCTCGGGCACCTGCATCAGGCAGCCGCCAAAGGCCAGCACGCGGCCTGCGATGCCGTCGTGCTGCATCACCAGCGCCAGCGCCAGCACCGCACCCTGGCTGAAGCCGGCCAGCGCGGTGGCCGCAGGCTCGACGCCCAGGCGCTGCTGCTGCGCCTGAACCCAGGTGCGCAGGTCGGGCAGCTCGGCCTGAACGCGAGCGGGCCAGTTTTCCGGTGTCAGGTCGGATACCTCGTACCACTGGCAAGCGCGCGCAGCGGCAGCGCCGTCGACTGGCTTGCCGGCATGCGGCGCATCAGGTGCCAGCACGGCAGCTTGCGGAAAGGCGGTGCGCAGGGCCTGCGCCAGTGGCGCCATGTCGGCACCGCTGCCAGAGAAACCATGCAACAGCAGCAGCAGTTGTTCGACGCGGCCCTCGGCCGGCAGCCATTCAAGGGTGTGGTGCATGCGGCACATTGTCGCCTTGCGGCCACGCCATTCCCGCGCCAGTGGCCAAAGCCATGGTGGCTTGCCGCACTCAGCGGAAGTTGCGGCTGTGCGTGGCCAGGCCCTGCAAGAGCGGCGTATGGTCGATCAGCGTCTTGGCCACCAGATGGCGCACCTCGTACCCCGGCTCACCGTGGCATTGCCAGATGCCGTAGACCGTCAACAGCGAAGCGCCCAGCAAGGCGCGGCGTTGTGTCTCGGCGACCTGCGGCCAGACGATGACGTTGACGGCGCCGGTGTCGTCTTCCAGCGTGACGAAGACGACGCCGTGCGCGGTTTCGGGCCGCTGGCGGTGGGTGACGATGCCGCTGGCGCGTGCCAGCCGGCCGGGCGGAAAGTGCTGCAGCACCTCGGCCGGCAGCACCTTGAAGGCCGCCAGCTGCGGCCGCAACAAGGCCACCGGGTGCTGCGTGAGGCTCAGGCCCAGACGGCGGTAATCAGCCAGCACGGTGGCAGCGGCGCTGGGCGCGGGCAAGGCGGCTGCGGCCTCTTGCGTGCGCGTGCCACGCAGCAGCGGCGTGGCGCGCGTGTCCACGCCGGCCACGGCCCAGGCGGCTTCATGGCGATGGCCGGCCAGTGGGCGCAGCGCGTCGGCCTCGGCCAGCAGCGCCAGCTGGCGCGCATCCAGCCCGGCCCGGCGCGCCAGGTCTTCGGCGCTGCTGAAAGGCGCGGCTTCGCGGGCCGCCACCAGGCGCTCGGCGGCAGCCTGCTCGAAGCCGCTGATGCGGCTGAATCCCAGGCGCACCGGCTGCAGCAGCGGGCCGCCTGGGGCCATCGACCCAGCCGGTGTACCGGCTTCCAGCACGGTGCCCCACACGCTGGCGCGCACGTCCACCGGCAGCACCGTGACATGGTGCCCGCGCGCATCACGGACCAGTTGCGCGGGGGCATAAAAACCCATGGGCTGGCTGTTCAACAGCGCGGCGAGAAAGGCATCGGGGTGGTGGCACTTCAACCAGGCGCTGGCGTAGACCAGCAGGGCAAAGCTGGCGGCGTGGCTTTCCGGGAAACCGTATTCGCCGAAACCTTCGATCTGCTTGAAGATGCGTTCGGCGTACTCGAGCTCATAGCCCTTCTCGACCATGCGCCCCACCAGGCGTTCGTGGAAAGGCCGCAGGCCGCCCTTGCGCTTCCAGGCCGCCATGGCGCGGCGCAGCTGGTCGGCCTCGCCGGGTGTGAAGTCGGCGGCCAAGATCGCCAGTTGCATCACCTGTTCCTGGAAGATGGGCACGCCCAGGGTGCGCTTGAGCGCCTTCTCCACTTCGGCACTGGGATAGTCGACCGCCTCTTCGCCGTTGCGACGCCGCAGATAGGGGTGAACCATGCCGCCCTGGATGGGCCCGGGGCGCACGATGGCGACCTCGATCACGAGGTCGTAGAACGCCTTGGGCCGCAGGCGCGGCAGCATGGCCATCTGGGCGCGGCTTTCGACCTGGAAAGTGCCCACGCTGTCGCCGCGGCTGAGCATGGCGTAGCTGGCGCTGTCTTCCTTGGGAATCTGGTGCAGCGCCATCGGCGTGCCCAGCTTCTGGCTGACGAACTCAAGCCCGCGGCGGATGGCGCTGAGCATGCCCAAGGCCAGGATGTCGACCTTGATCAGGCGCAGCGCGTCGAGGTCGTCCTTGTCCCACTGGATGACGCTGCGGTCCTTCATGCTGGCGTTTTCCACCGGCACCAGTTCAGACAGCGTGTCGCGCGCGATGACGAAGCCGCCCGGGTGCTGCGAGAGGTGGCGCGGAAACCCGATGAGCTGCTGCGTCAGCGCCATCCACAAGCGGCACACCGGCGCTTCGGGGTCGAAGCCGTTTTCTTGCAGACGTTCGGGCGCGATGCTTCTGCCGTCGAACCAGTGCTGGCTCTTGCTGACGGCCTCGATGCGTTCGAGGTCGATGCCCAGCGCCCGGCCGACGTCACGCAAGGCGCTGCGCGGCCGGTAGCTGACGATCACGCCCGTCAGCGCGGCTCGGTGGCGGCCGTACTTCTTGTAGATGTACTGGATGACCTCTTCGCGGCGCTGGTGCTCGAAGTCGATGTCGATGTCGGGCGGCTCGCCGCGTTCGGCGCTGATGAAGCGCTCGAAAAGCAGCATGGTGTGCACCTCGGGGTCGACCGCCGTCACACCCAGGCAATAGCAGACGGCCGAGTTCGCGGCACTGCCGCGGCCCTGGCACAGGATGCCCTGGCCCCGCGCCCACTGCACGATGTCGGCCACGGTGAGGAAGTAGGCCTCGTACTGCAGCTGGGTGATGAGCGCGAGTTCGTGTTCCAGCATGCCGCGCACCGCGGGTGGCACGCCCTGCGGATAGTGGCGCGCGGCGCCCTCTTCCGTCAGCGCGCGCAGCCAGCTGGTGGGCGTGTGGCCCTCGGGCACGACCTCGCGCGGATATTCGTACTTCAGCTCGTTCAATGAAAACGCGCAGCGCCCTGCCAGCACCAGCGTGTGGTGCAGCCACTCGGGCTTGTACAGGCGCGCCAGGCGTGTGCGTGAACGCAAATGGGCCTCTGCGTTCGCCGCCAGGCCCACACCGGCGTTGGCCACGGTGCAGCGCTGGCGCGTGGCCTGCAGCACATCGAGCAGTGGCTTGCGTGAACGTGCGTGCATACGCACATCGCCCACGGCCACGATGGGCAGGCCGGTGAGTGCAGCCACGCGCTGGGTGATGTCGGCCAGCAGCGCGTCGTGGGCCTGCAGCAAGAGCGGCAAGGCGAGCGCGGCGCGGTCGCCGAACCAGGTCTTGAGCCACAGCGCGTGGGCAAAGAGGGTCTGGAAGGGGTCGGCGCCGGGCGTGCCATCGGCGCCGGCCTGTGCGCCTGGCGTGGGCAGCACACACGACACCACCAGCAACGCCAGGCAGCCCGGCAGGCCGGCCAGCATGGGCGCGGCCGGCACCCGGCCTTCCAGATCAGACATCTTCGCCAGGTACTGGCCCTTGGGCGCGCGGCGGCGGCAGACGCTGATCCAGTGCGAGAGATTGGCGTAGCCGCGGCGCGACATCGCCAGCATCACCAGACGCAGGCCGCCGCTGTGGCCGGGCGGCGGCGGAACGTCGGGGTCGTCATCCCCGTCGGGCGACGGTGTGCCCGGCTGCATGAAAGGCTCGGCGGGCGCCGGCCCTGCAGGCGCTGCAGGAGCCTCGGGCTGCAGCGTGAAATCGCTGCCGATGATCAGCGGCAAACCTTTCTGCGTGGCTTCCAGGTGGGCGCGCACCACACCGGCCAACGAACACTCGTCGGTGACGGCCAGCGCCGCATAGCGCAAGGCCTGCGCACGCTCGATCAACTCTTCAGGGTGCGAAGCAGCGCCCAGGAAGCTGAAATTGCTGCGGCAGACTAGCTCGGCGTAGCCAGGCAGGCTGATGGCGGGCGGGCGGCTTGAAACAGCGGCGCGAGGCACGTGAGGCACGGTGTGAGGAAAGACGGCGGGACAGAAGACGGCCAGGCGTAGACCGCTTCGGGTTCACGCGCTCCGGGCGGGGCACGGTGCGGCGAAGGGTTTGACGGCGCGGCCGCGGCCAGGTTGTCCAGCGGGCTGCGCACCGCACCGCCGCCCAGGCGCAGCACGTGGGTATAGATCATGGTGGTGCTGACATCGGCATGGCCCAGCAGTTCTTGCACGGTGCGGATGTCGTAGCCCGACTGCAGCAGGTGGGTGGCAAAGGAGTGGCGCAGCGTGTGCGGCGAAGCCGGCTTGTTCACGCCGGCCTGTTCCACCGCGCGGCGAAAGGCGCGCTGGAAGTTTTGGTCGTGCAAGTGGTGGCGGCGCTTGCCGTCACCGCGCGGGTCTTGCGAAGGCAAGGCTGCCGGGAAGACCCAGAACCACGACCACGACAGGCCGGCACGCGGGTACTTGCGTTCCAGCGCGTGAGGCATCTGCACAGCCCCGGCGCCGGCGGCGCGGTCGGCCTGCCAGAGCGTGTGCGCCACGGCGAGGTGGGCCCGCAGCGGTTGCTCCAGCGCGGCGGGCAGCATGACGAGGCGGTCGTGCGCACCCTTGCCGTCGCGCACGATGATGGCGCGCTGCTCGAAGTCGATGTCTTTCACACGCAGACGCAGGCCCTCCATCAACCGCATGCCGGTGCCGTAGAGCAGGCGCCCGAAAATGCCGTGGGCGGCATGCGCTGCGCCACTGTGGACAGGAGCGTTGCGCTGCGTCTCGTCCAGCACGGCCAGCACACGCGCCACCTCGTCGGGCGACAGCACCACCGGCAAGCGGCGGGTGGCCTGCGGCCTGCCGATGTCTTCCATCCAGGGTACGGGGGTGTTCAGCACCTTCTGATACAGAAACAACAGCGCCGACATGGCCTGGCGGTGGGTGGACGGCGAGACGTTCCGGTCGGCCGCCAGCCAGCCGAGAAACGCCTCGATCTCGGGCTGCGCAAGATCACGCGGGTGGCGCAAGTCATGAAACCGCACGAAGGAACGCACCCAGCCGACATAGACCTCTTCGGTACGCAGGCTGTAGTGGCGGTAACGCACCTGGGCGCGTACGGCGTCGAGCAGGCTCGGCGGCCGCAGCGGGTCGACAGGGGTGCCCGGGGGCAGCAAGGGTGTGGGCATCGCAGACCTCGTCAAGAGCGAAGCAAGACTGTACGTTTATACAGTCTTTTGCGCCACAAGCAAGTGTCAGTCGGTGCCTTGGGCGCGCAGGACGCGTCCGATGCGCCAGACCAGTTCATCCACCGTGTGCTCCTTGCGCAGCAGGTCGCGCACCCCCATGCGCAGCGCCTCCAGGCGCACGTCTTCCGGCAGAAAGCCCGAGCTGATGATGACCGGCAGCTGCGGCAACAACGCCAAGGCCTTGCGCGCCACCACCATGCCCGACAGGCCGGGCATGTTGTAGTCGGTGACGAGCACGTCCACCGCGTCGGTGCCTGCAGCGATGAGGCCCAGCGCCTCTTGGCCGTTGCTGCATCCGGTCACGCGATAGCCGGCGCGCTGCAACAGCTGCAGCACCAGCGTCATGAGCACCTCGTCATCGTCGACATAGACCACATGCTGGCCGTTGCCCTGTTCGATGTCGGCGCCTCCATCGCCCAGCGGCGCAGCTTCGGTGACATGGTCGATGGCTGGCAAATAAACGTTGAACACGCTGCCCTTGCCCGGCTTGCTGTGCATGCGGACGACACCGCCGTGGGCAGTGACGATGCCGTGCACCACCGAGAGGCCGAGGCCGGTGCCCGCGCCCAGCGGTTTGGTCGTGAAGAAAGGCTCGAAGATGCGCGATTGAGTCGCCTCGTCCATGCCGCAGCCGCTGTCGCTGACCCACAGGTGCGCGCACGGGCCTGTGGGCGCATCACCGGCAGGGCCACCGGCCAGCATGCGCGCCGGGGCCGCGGCGAGGCCGATGACGATTTCTCCCGCGTTGCCCTCCAGCGCCTGCCAGGCGTTGATGCACAGGTTCATCAGCAGCTGATGCAGTTGGTTGCCATCGGCCCGCATTTCCAGCGGAGAGTCAGCGAGCATGGTGTGCAGGGCCACGCCTGCCGGCAGGGTGGCGCGCATCAGCTGTGCCACATCTTCGACCAAGGGCGCAAGCGCCACCCGCCGCAGCACCGGCGCGTCGCGGCGGCTGAACGACAGGATCTGCTGCACTACCGCGCGTGCGCGCAGCGCAGAGCTTTCAATCTGCGCCAGCCGCTCGTCCACACCCAGGCCCTTGGCGGCGTCTTGCCGCGCCAACGAGAGGCCGACGAGCACCGAGCCGAGCACGTTGTTGAAGTCGTGCGCGATGCCGCCAGCCAGCGTGCCCAGAGCCTCCATCTTCTGTGCCTCGCGCAACTGCCCTTCCAGCTCGAGCCGGCGCTGCTCAGCCTCGTGCAGCGACGTCAAATCGCGGCCGACGCCGTGGTAGCCCGCGAAGGCCCCACCCTCGTCGATGCGTGGTGTGCCGCTGATGCAATAGACGCGCTGGCGGCCATCGTCGCCCTGCCGTCGCAGTTCGAAGTCGAAGAAAGGCTGATGGCGGTTCATCGCGTCACGACACCGCCACCAGGCACTCGCGTCGCTGGGCGCAAAGGGCAGTTCCCAATACGCGCGCCCCGCCTGCGCGGCGGTGTTCATCACGCTGTCGCCGGTCTCGCTGGCCGTCGTCGCGACGATGCGGTGGCTGGCGTCGGTTGCCCAGTACCAGTCGGAAGACAGCGCCGTCAACGCGCGAAAACTCTGCTCGCTGACGCGCAATGCAGACTCGGCCTGCACGCGCGCGCCGATATCGATGTCCACGCAATACATCTCGGCCTCGCCGGTGGCATTGACCTGCATGGTGTGGCTCGAGATCACCCGCACCGGGTCGCCGTTCTTGTGGCGAAGCATCAATTCTTCAGCGGGCATCCAGAAAGCGCCGCTCGACAGCCAGCCGTTGACCGCCTCCACCACGCCCTCGCGCATGGGCAGCGGAATGATCAGGTCTTCGAGATGCCGGCCCATGGCCTCAGCGGCGGTGTAGCCGTACAGGCGCGTACTGGCGTCGTTCCAGAAAATGACACGCCGTTGCCGGTCATACCCTTGCACGGCGATGGCGTTCACCCCTTCCAACAAACGCTGGAAGCGGTTCTCGTCGGCCGCCGCAGCCGCTGCACCGGCCGCTGCTGCGGATGCCTGATGGCTGATCTGCGCAGTGTCTCGTTGAGTCATAGAACTCCTCCCTGGCGGGTGCATCAGCCGCCGAATGCCGAGCGTCGCCGCATTGCAGTCCAAGGATGGCACAGAACCTGCAGCTATCGACCGCAGGCTGTGCGGTGGCGACGAAATTCAGCCCATCACTTAGGCGCCTCGGCCTCCTGAAAACTTCCTGAGCGCGCGATATGCGCATAGTGGCCACGGTTGCAGAACTCACAGCGCACGCATGAAAGTTGGCGGCGCTGTCCTACATCCATTTCCGGATATCTGCGCTTCAATTCCTCGAGTTACCCCATGGCTTCAGCGAAAGCCGCAGGAAGAGCAACTGTCCTACTGGAGCACTGCATGAACGCACTGAAGATGATTGGCGCCGCCCTTGTAGTGGCTGGCGTTCTAGCCCTTGCATACGGCGGTTTCAGCTACACAAAAGACACGACGGCTGTGAAAATCGGGCCCATGGAGCTCTCGGTCAAGGAGAAGCAAACCGTCAACGTGCCGATCTGGGCCGGCGCTGGCGCCGTATTGGCAGGCGGCCTTTTGTTGGTGATGGGCGCAAAGAGGGGCTGACCTCGGCCTGACCCCTCGCTCAACCGGACCCGTTATGGCAGGCCACCTTGGCCCGGGCAGAGGTACGCTGTACATCACCTCTGCCCGGGCCAAGGTAGCCTGTCGGGCAGCTGATTCGCTCTGTTTGCTCTCAACCTACGTGTCCCGTCCCGTGTGATCATGTTCCCGTTCGAAGCTGGCCGCTGTTCCGAGCGCGGGAGGTGATGCCAGCGCTGATCAGGTCACTCAAACAGGAGGTGCGATCATGAGCCAAGTCCATCCGCTGGCGCGCACCACGCCACATACTCGCGCCGAAATCAAAGCTTCGTCAGCGCCGTTAACCGTGCTGGCGGAGCGCTACAACATCACGGAGGCTACCGCTCGCAAGTGGAAGCACCGCGAGGATTCGCAGGATCACTCGCACCGGCCGCACAAGCTGTCGTCGACGCTCCACCCTTTGAGCCGTTTCGTGTGGAACTTGACTTCACAACCTATGCGTGCTGACGCCTGCCAATTTCGGCAGCGCAGCAACAAACGGTGAGGCTGGCAGATGAGTCAACTTGCCCAATCGCAGGTAGGCAATGGCGATGAAGTTGGCCGCGGTTCTAAATCCGCGTGCAGCCCGTTTGGCCTGCTGCATCATGCCGTTCATGGCCTCGACGAATGCGTTGCTGCGGTGATCGAGCATGCCGCGCACGACCGAATCGAAGTGCGTCTTGAGTG
>Ga0105048_10014238_pt1 | contig 12395 bp, 8 predicted proteins | sample MAT05_FD_78382 | JGI IMG/M metagenome (GOLD analysis project Ga0105048, IMG submission 78382) | Freshwater microbial communities from Lake Fryxell liftoff mats and glacier meltwater in Antarctica - MAT-05 | ecosystem: Environmental > Aquatic > Freshwater > Ice > Liftoff microbial mat | place... | reverse complement strand
GGACCCGAAAAGGACAAAGAGAAAAACGAAGCCGGAGGAAACACCCAGCGCAACGCCGAACACGCCTTCGGTCGTCAGCCACTGGTGTGACATCCCCTTGGCGAACGAGGCGCCCTTGTGGGCGATGACATCGGGCATGTACGGCCCGAGAAAGACGTAGGCCAGAAAGATCGAAGCCAGAATCGCCATCGGCAGACCGACAATGCGGCGGGTTCCTTCCAGCAAAAGGGTCAGGCCGGCAAACGCCACCACAAGATCCAGCGTTGTCGGCTGCCCCGGTCGGCCGGAAAGCTCGACGTAAAAAATAAAAATGTACGCCGCACAGAAGGCACTCACCGCCGCCAGCAGCCAGTCCTGTACAGGAATGCGGTCGCGCGGGGAACTCTTCAGCGCGGGGAACAGCAGATAGCCGAGAAACAGGGCGAACGTCAGATGGATCGAGCGCGACTGGGTATCATTGAGCACGAACACCCCCAGGGAAAACGGCAGGGGTGAGGCAATCCAGAGCTGGAACAGCGACCAGGCCATGGCCACGTACATGACGATCTTCGCTGTCAGGCCGGTCGGCTTGCGCCCCCCCGTATCGCTTTCAGCAACAAGTTGCAGAAGCTCGTCGTCGGTCAGTTCCGACTTTTTGACTTCATCTTGATTCAAGTGCTTCTCCCTGTACTGAAGTGCGTAAATGCGAGACGGCTCCACGAAGGAGCCGTCCCGGACTGGCAGGTTAGTCGATCACGCCAGCCTCGTTGTTACATCCAGCCTTTTTCCTTGTAGTACTTGACGGCGCCCGGATGCAGTGGAGCCGACATGCCGTTCTTGACCATGTCTTTCGGATCAAGATTGACAAACGCCGGGTGCAGTTTCTTGAACTCCTCGAGGTTGTCAAACACGGCGGAAACCATGGCATAGACCACGGCATCCGGCACCTTGGCCGAGGTGACGAAACTGGCCATCACGCCGAAGGTCTTGACGGCATCCGGATTGGCCGGATAGGTACCGCCCGGAATCGTGGCGTGCGCGAAGTACGGCAAATCATTGACCAGCTTGTCGACTGCCGGACCGCTCACCGGAACGAGTTTGGCACCGCAGGTCGTCGTCGGATCCTGGATGTTGGCCGCCGGGCTGCCGACGACGTAGGCAAAGCCGTCGATCTTGTTGTCGCAGAGCGCGGCACCGTGCTCGTCGGGTTTCAGTTCGGAGGTCAGTGTGAAATCGCTGGTCTTCATGCCGAGGCTGGTCAGGAGCAAATTCACGGTATCACGGGTACCCGAGCCCGGGTTGCCGACGTTGAAGCGCTTGCCCTTGAAATCCTCGAATTTCTTGACGCCGGACTCCTTGCGCGCGAGGACGGTCAGCGCTTCGGGATAAACCGAGAAGACGGCACGCAGGTCGGCGTGTGCGCCGCCGTCCTTGAACTGGGCCAGGCCCTTGACGGCGTTGAACTGGACGTCGGACTGGGCGACGCCGAAATCGAGTTCGCCGGCCTTGATCGTATTCACGTTGTACACCGAACCGCCGGTGCTTTCGACCGAGCAGCGGATGCCGTGCTTGGCGCGCTCCTTGTTCATCAGACGGCAGATGGCACCGCCGGCTGCATAGTAAACACCGGTTACGCCGCCGGTACCGATGGTGACGAATTTCTGCTGGGCTACGGCAACCGGGCTGGCCAGCGTTGCGCCAAGCGCCAGAGCGGCTGCAAGAACAGTAAGCTTTTTCATACTCGATATCTCCTGTGATGGTTCAACAACCTGAATTATTTACCGGTGGGAAAACCAGCCACCGTCTTCAGCCCATGACTCCCGACCGTCAGCCCGTGTACCGGGCCGGAAAATACATGTCAAGCATAACCCAAAACTTGCCGTACAGCCCACCTGCTTTTCGCAAAAAATTATTACCGATAGTGCCGGCAAACACACGGGCCACTGTGTGCGCCGCGTTTTTGAGTGTGACCCCGTCCGTTTCGTTCCCGCGACGAGCCGGGCGAAGCACAAAGTTCGGCGCGCGCTTGGTGCGCCTACTCGTGCTACATTAAATAGCCGCAGCGCTCGCGGCCTCTTCGGTCAATCGTTTGCAAAAGGAGGCGCCATGGGCGTCAAAACCGTGCAGCAACTACGCACCGCGATCGCGCGCGGCGAATGGCGAAAACCAACGGCGGGCGTTGCCCCAGGTTATACGCAAGCCAACGTCGTCATTCTTCCGCAAAAGTACGCCTTCGATTTCCTGCTTTTTTGCACGCGCAACGAACGGCCATGCCCGGTCATCGACGTCGCCGAGGCGGGCTCAATTGCCCCGCCGCTCGCCGGCCCGGGCGCCGATATCCGCAGCGATATTCCGCGCTACCGCATTTACCGCTATGGCCAGCTCGCCGAGGAAGTCGCGCACATCCGTGAACATTTCACCGACGACATGGTGACCTTCCTGCTCGGCTGCAGCTTCACCTTCGAGCAGGACCTGCTCGACCACGGCATTCCGGTGCGCCACATCGAACTCGGCCGCAACGTCCCGATGTACATCACCAACCGCGAATGCCAGCCGGCCGGCGTCTTCTCCGGGCCGATGGTCGTCAGCATGCGCCCCATCCCCGAGGCGCTCGTCGGCCAGGCCTCCGCCATCACGGCGAAATACCGCCGCGCGCACGGCGCGCCGATCCACGTCGGCGACCCCGCCGGTCTCGGCATCGCCGACCTGCAGCGCGTCGATTTCGGCGACGCGCCGGAAATCCGCGCTGGTGAAGTGCCCGTATTCTGGGCCTGCGGCGTGACGCCGCAGATGGCTTTGCAGCGCGCCAAACCCGACCTCGTCATCACCCACGCGCCCGGCTATATGTTCATCACTGACATCCGCGACAAGGATCTGGCGCAGTCGTGAGCGAGCAACGACTCAACGCGGCCATCGCGCGCATCGACGCGCTGGCACGCCGTGACCCGGCCGGACGCGGCCTCGCGGCGCTCGCCGCGACCGACGATCTGCGCGCCGCCGCCGCCGAGTTGCTGGCCGGTCAACGCGTTATCCTGGTCACCGGCTTTTGCATCCGCGCCGCGCTGATCGGCGAAAACGACGGCCCGCCGGGGACCCTGGCGCTTGCCGACGCGCTGCGCGAACTCGGCAAGGACGTCGTATTGGTCACCGACGAGTACAGCGCCGGGCTGCTCACTGCGGCAGCGGCCGCATACGGCAAAGACTTTCCGATCGTCGTCCTCGCCTCGGCGCAGGACGTGGCCGACCGCCAGATCGACGACCTCATGGCCGCGTTTGCGCCGACCCAGGTCGTCGCCATCGAGCGCCCGGGCAGCGCGCCCGACGGACACCGTTATTCGATGCGCGGCGAGATCCTCGACGACCTCTCGCCGGCGGCCGACCGCCTGTTCGCTCCGCCGACGCCACGCCGCTACGCAACAATCGCCGTTGGCGATGGCGGTAACGAACTCGGTTTCGGCGGGCTGCGCGCCGCGCTCAAGAACAAGGTGGCGCTGGGCGAGACGATTTTCTGCGCGACGGCCGCCGATTACGTCGTCCCGGCCGGCGTCTCGAACTGGGGCGCCCTGGCGCTCGTCGCGACACTCTCGCTGCTTGCCGGCCGTCTGCTGATCCGCCCGGCCGAGCACGAACACGCGGTACTTACGGCGCTGCAGGCTGCCGGCGCCGTCGACGGCTGCACACTGCGGCGCGCGATCACCGTCGACGGGCTCACGTGGGACAACTACGCAGCGACCGTCACGGCGCTTTACGACGCGGCGCGTTCGGCGCTGGAATCCGGATCTAGCGCGATTCCTTGACGATGCGGCCGAAGGCCGGCTGCGCCGGTCGGGCGTTGGCCGGGTAGAGGCGCTCGAAGATCGCCAGTTGCTCGACGGAGAGCTGTTGCGGCTGCTTCATCACGACCCAGACGACGTCCTCGGTGCACGGCGGGCTGGTCAGCGATCCCATGAAGGTGAAATAGCGCCGATTTTCGGACAGCAAGCCGCTTACGTTGATGCTCTGGGTCGGCGGCAGCACGTCGCCGCCGGGCTCGAGCGGGAGGTTGTTCAAGGCGACTTGGAGCAGCGGGTTCTCGAGTCCTTTTTCGAGCAGAACGGCAAGGATGAGGAGCTTGCCGTCGTCGGCTTTGTGCACCAATTGGGCGTCCATGGCGAAGGTTCTGCCGGCGACCGTCATCTCGGCCGGACGGTGAAAGACGATGCGCACGAGATTGTATTTCTTGCCAAGCAGGCTCAGGCCTCCGCCATAGACCGCCACCTGCAGGTTGCGTCCGCTGTCGACGACGCGAAACGGCGCCGGACGGTAGGCAAAATCGATCGGCTCGAGGTCCACCGCAATGCCGTCGCGCAGGTCGATCGGCGACTGCCGACGCCCGGCGCCGCATTGTGCGTAGTCGGCCTTGAGTCGGCTCCAATTGTCCGGACCGCCGGGGCCGGCGTAAGCCCACGCCGTGTCGGTCGCCGGGCTGGCCGGCGCCCTGGCTGCGGCGCGGTCCGTGCGCGCGCCGACCCACGCCCTCGGCGAGTCCGGCGCGGCGCTCTTTTCGCGGCCGAGTTCTTTGCCGACCAAGGCCTCGTTGACCCGGCGCAAATCGCCGGCCACCTGAGCGACGCGGTCGGCGAGCCGGCTCGCCGCCGCCACCGCCGGCGCGCCGGGCTTCGGCCTGCAGACCTCACGCAGCATGCGGTCATCGGGGCTGCGCGAACGAACCGGCATGCCAAAAGGATTTTTTACGTCTTCCTGACGCAACAGCTCGCCTTCTTCGCGGTAGTAGCTGCGTTTGAGCGTTGCCTGCGTGCGCTCGACGCAATTGTAGCGATTGCTCACCTCGATGATGCGGTAGGCTGCCGAGGTCTTCGGGTCGACGATCGGCTTGTCCATGACGATTCGTCCGCTCGCCGTCAATTCCCCGGTCTTGTCGGCGACGATGCTCTGGCGATCGATGTCGACGCGCTTGCCCGGTTCGCTGACGACCGTCTGCCAGGCGGCTTCGGCAAACGCCGGAGCCGCTACGAGAATCAGCGCGGCGAGTGCCAGGCGATAGCGGACGCCGCTGACCGGCGCCTGATGATTGGCTCTTGTGCTCATCCCCTGATTGACGGATAACGCGCGCAATACTTTAGGCAATTTTCAAAAATAGACCGGGAACCAAGCCGGGCACAACCGCCTCAAAGCTCGGTCCGCCTTGCCTTGGCGGGGCAATTGCAGTAACTTTCGCATTACGTTAGGGGTGCCGCGCCGCGCTCGGCGCAGCTGAGATAGTCCCTTTGAACCTGTACGGGTAATGCCGTCGTAGGGAAGCCAAAAGACCTGGGGTTTTCCATTTCCTTTTGTCGCCGCTCGACCTCCTTGCCTGTTTTTTCTTTTCGCCGTGCGGCCGCTGTTGCGCACCCACCTTCGCAAGGACACACCATGAACGCCAACGACAAATTCATCGCCTCCGAGGCCCACGTCGACGTCGCGGCGATCAAGCCGCTGCCAAACTCGCGCAAGATCTATGTCGAAGGTTCGCGCCCTGACATCCGCGTGCCAATGCGCGAAATCTCGCAGTCGGATACGGACACGGCGTTTGGCGGCGAAAAGAATCCGCCGATTTTCGTTTATGACTGTTCGGGCCCCTACTCCGACCCGCAGGCGACGATCGATATCCGCCAGGGCCTGCCGGCGCTGCGCGCGCAGTGGATCGCCGAGCGCGGCGACTGCGCCGAACTCGCCGGACCGTCTTCCGAATTCGGTCGCGCCCGCGCCGGAAACCACACGCTCGACGAATTGCGCTTTCCCGGTCTTAAACGCCAGCCACTGCGCGCCAAGCCGGGCAAGAACGTCAGTCACATGTATTACGCGCGGGCCGGCATCATCACGCCGGAAATGGAGTTTATCGCCATCCGCGAAAACAATAATCGCGCGGCTTACGTCGCCGGCCTGCGCGCCTCGGGACCGCAGGGCAACAAGCTCGCCGACGTGCTCTGCCGCCAGCATCCGGGGCAGAATTTCGGCGCGGCGATTCCCGACGAAATCACGCCCGAGTTTGTCCGTTCGGAAATTGCGCGCGGCCGGGCGATCATCCCGAACAACATCAACCACCCGGAAAGCGAGCCGATGATCATCGGCCGCAATTTCCTGACCAAGATCAACGCCAACATCGGCAACTCGGCGCTCGGTTCGTCGATTCAGGAAGAAGTCGAAAAAATGACCTGGTCGATCCGCTGGGGCGGCGATACGGTGATGGATCTTTCGACCGGCAAGAACATCCACGAAACGCGCGAATGGATCATTCGCAACAGCCCGGTGGCGATCGGCACGGTGCCGATCTACCAGGCACTCGAGAAGGTCGACGGCAAGGCCGAAGAACTCACCTGGGAGATCTTCCGCGACACGCTGATCGAGCAAGCCGAACAGGGCGTCGACTACTTCACGATCCACGCCGGCGTTCTCCTGCGCTACGTCCCGATGACCGCCAACCGGCTCACCGGTATCGTTTCGCGCGGCGGTTCGATCATGGCCAAGTGGTGCCTCGCGCACCATCGCGAAAGCTTCCTGTACACGCGCTTCGAAGAAATCTGCGAAATCATGAAGGCCTACGACGTCGCGTTTTCGCTTGGCGACGGCCTGCGTCCGGGGTCGATCTACGACGCCAACGACGAAGCGCAGATCGGCGAACTCAAGACGCTCGGCGAACTCACGCAGGTGGCGTGGAAGCATGACGTGCAAGTCATGATCGAAGGTCCGGGCCACGTGCCGATGCACATGATCAAGGAGAACATGGACCTCGAGCTCGAGCACTGCAAGGAAGCACCGTTCTACACGCTCGGTCCATTGACGACCGACATCGCGCCGGGCTACGACCACATCACGAGCGGCATCGGTGCGGCGATGATCGGCTGGTTCGGCACGGCGATGCTGTGCTACGTCACACCCAAGGAGCACCTCGGCCTGCCGGACAAAAACGACGTCAAGGAAGGGATCATCACCTACAAGCTCGCCGCGCACGCCGCCGACCTCGGCAAGGGCCATCCGGGCGCGCAGATTCGCGACAACGCGCTCTCCAAAGCGCGTTTTGAATTTCGCTGGGACGACCAATTCAATCTCGGTCTCGACCCCGACAAGGCGCGCGAATTTCACGATGAAACGCTGCCCAAGGATTCGGCCAAGGTGGCGCACTTCTGCTCGATGTGCGGCCCGCACTTCTGTTCGATGAAGATCACCCAGGACGTGCGCGATTTTGCGGCAGCGCAGGGCATCGGCGAAGACGAGGCGCTCGCCACAGTGGCGAGCGCCGGCATGGAAACCAAAGCCGTGGAGTTCGTGAAAACCGGCGCCGAGGTTTACCGGCGCATCTGAAAAGGGACGGACGGACAGCGCGACGACGCAGCGGCTACGCGGCTTGAATGACTGCAAGGGGTGCGAAATAAAGGCTAGCAGAGGCGTCATGTCGCTTCATAACTTCCTCACGAGGCTGATCCTGCTGTGCATCGCGCCCCTCGTCATCCTCGCCGTCTATCTGACCTTCGCTCAGGTGCAGACGTTGCGCGCCGACCGCGACCTCGAAGCGACACAGCGCGGGCGCAACCTCGCCACGGCGATCGATCAGTACATCGGCGCCCGCGTCGGCGCGCTGCAGATGCTCGCCGCCTCGCCGCTGGCCGGCGACGCACGGCGGCAGAAGGAATTTCGCCAGGAAGCACAGGCCTTTCTCCATAATTTCGGCAGTCACATCGTGGTCATCGATCGCCAGCAGAACACTCTACTGACGACGCGCCCGGGCAAGGCCGGACAAGAGCCGGCGCTGCCGCCGGCTGTCGGCGCAGCGGCGCTCGCGGTGATCGCCCGCGCAGCGCCAACAGTCAGCAATGTTTATGTCGATTCGAGCAGCGGCGAAACGATGGTCGCCATCGCCGTGCCCGGCCTGCGCGACGGGCAAGCTGAATACCTCGTCGCCACGGCGTTGCCGACGCGCCAGTTCGAGCAGCAGATGGAACAGGTTGCATTGCCCCCGGGCTGGTCACTCGCCGTGCTCGATGGCAACGGTACGACGATCGTCAGAACGTCGACAGGCGCGGCGCAGCCGTCCGCAGTCGATGCCTCGGGGCGTTTCATCGTCAACGCGGCGCTGGCGCCGTGGTCGGTGGTCCTTGAAATTCCGCGCACCATCTACCGCGAACCCTTGATCAATGCGGCGACGGTACTCGCCATCGCGTTGACCGGCGCGACGCTGATCAGCGTCCTCGGCGGCATGCTCGCCAGCCGTCAACTGTCCCGTTCGGTGAGCTCGCTGACCGCGCCGCCGGGCACAGCGCCGGCTCCGCGTATCGTCGAAATCTCTGAAATTGCCGCGGCGAAGCGACTGCTGGATGAATCGGCGCTTCACCGGGACGCCGCCGAGGCCGAGATCCGCACGCTTAACGTCAGCCTTGAACAGCGCGTCGCACAGCGCACCGCTGAACTGCTGGCGACCAATTGCGAACTGGACGCCTTTGCCTACGCCGTATCGCACGACCTGCGCGCACCGCTGCGCGGAATGAACGGATTTTCGCAAGCGCTGCTCGAGGACTACGGCGACCGGCTCGACGGCGAGGCAAAGCTGTATCTCGAGCAGATCGGCAGCGCGAGCCGGAAGATGGGGCAGCTCATCGACGGCCTTCTCGCGCTCTCGCGCAGCACGCGTGGAGAACTGCAGCGCGATGCCATCGACCTCTCGGCGATGGCCCGGCGCATCACCGCCGACCTGGCCAGCGCCGACCCCGCTCGCGAGGTCGCCGTCGATATCGAGCCGGGGCTTTTGGTCGAAGGCGACGCGCCGATGATCGAAGTGGTGATGACCAACCTGCTTGGCAATGCTTTCAAGTACACCGGTCGCAGCGCGGCGCCGGTGGTCCGTGTTTATGCCGGCGAGGGCGGCGGGGGCGGCCAGCGCGGCATCTGCGTCGCCGACAACGGTGCCGGCTTGGACATGGCCTACGCGGCCCAGCTGTTCGAGCCCTTCCGCCGTCTGCACCGCCAGGAGGAGTTCCCCGGCATCGGCATCGGACTGGCCACGGCCCAGCGCATCATTCGCCGTCACGGCGGCGAACTTTCTGCCGTGTCAGCGCCAAACGCCGGCGCCACCTTCTGGTTTTCCATTCCTGCCGCAAGCCGCTCACCAGAGAATCATCATGCATAAAAAAAATATTCTGCTCGTCGAAGACAATCCGCAGGACGAACTGTTAGTTTTGCGCGTGCTGAGAAAAAGTCATCTGGCGAACGTCATCGACGTCGTACGCGACGGCCAGCAGGCGCTCGACTACCTGTTCGCCAGCGGCGAGTTCGCCGGCCGCTCGGCGAGCAATTTGCCCGCCATCGTCCTGCTCGACATCAGCCTGCCCCGGCTAAGCGGTCTCGAGGTCCTCGAACGCTTGCGCAGCGACCGGCGCACGCGGCTCTTGCCGGTCGTCGTGCTGACCTCGTCCGACGAAGAACGCGACCGCGTGAAGAGCTATGAGAACGGTGCCAACAGTTTCGTGCGCAAGCCGCTCGACTTCGTCGAGTTCGCCGAGACGGTCAGTCGCCTCGGCGTTTACTGGCTGGCGACGAACGAAGCCCCCTGACGCCAAGCGATGATGAACTTCCTCCATATCGAGGACGAGCCCGCCGATTCCCAGTTGCTCGTCCGCCATTTGCGGCGCCATGACATGCCGGCCGATGTCCGGCGCGTCGACAGCCGCGACGCGCTCGCGGCGGCGCTTGACGAAGCGCACTGGGATGCGGTGCTCGCCGACTACAACGTCCCCGGACTGCCGTTTCGCGAAACGCTCGCCCTCGTCTCGGCACGGCTGCCGGATTGCCCGATCATCCTCGTCTCCGGCTCGATCGGTGAAGAAGCGGCCGTTGAACTGCTCAAGGAAGGCGTCTGGGATTTCGTTCTCAAGGACAATCTTCTGCGCCTATGTCCGGCGATCGAACGTGGTCTGCGCGACAGCCTGCAGCGCAAGAACCGGCGCCAGGACGAGGAGCGGCTGCGCCAGGCGGCGACGGTGTTCGAGAGCACCCAGGACGGCGTCATGATCACCGACCTCGCCGGCCGCATGCTGGCGGTCAATAAGGCGTTTACCGAAATTACCGGTTATCGCGAGGACGAAGTGCTCGGCAAAAAAGCCCGGCTCAATCGCTCGCGGCGGCACGATAGCAAGTTCTACACGGCCTTGTGGTCGGTCCTGCTGAGCCGTGGGCAATGGCAGGGCGAGCTCTGGAACCGCGGCAAGGACGGCAGGGAATACCCGGCCTGGCTGACCATATCGACGGTGCGCGACGACACGGGTCAGCCGTCGCACTACGTTGGCGTCTTCAGCGACATCAGCGCGCTCAAACGCAGCGAGGAACAGCTTGCGCACCTCGCGCATTACGACCCGTTGACCGAGCTGCCCAATCGCCTGCTGCTGCAATCGCGGCTCGAGCAGGCGACGAGTCGGGCGGCGCGCTACGGCAAGCGCGCCGCCGTGCTGTTCATCGATCTCGACCGTTTCAAGACGATCAACAGCAATTTCGGCCACGCCGCCGGCGACCAGTTGCTCGTCGACGTAGCCCATCGGCTGCGCCAGCGGGTACGCGACGAGGATTTCCTCGGCCGCTTCGGCGCCGACGACTTCCTGCTCGTACTCGAGCCGATCGACGAGCCCGACGAAGCGGCACTCGTCGCGCGCACTATCGTCGCCGCTCTCGAAGCACCGTTTCGCCTCGCAGGTGATAGCGAGGTCTACGTTGGCGCGAGTATCGGCATCAGCGTTTTTCCCGATGACGGAAGCAACGCCACCGATCTGCAGCGGGCGGCCGACACCGCGATGCACCAAGCCAAGGACGCGGGACGCAACCGCTTCTGCTTCTACACCGCCGACATGAACGTCAATGCGATGGCCCAGTTCGACCTCGAGACGGCCTTGCGGCGGGCGCTCGAACGTGACGAGTTGCTGCTCTATTTCCAGCCCAAGCTCGACCTGCGTAGCGGTCGCATCGTCGGCGCCGAAGCCCTGATCCGCTGGCAAAAGGACGACGGCGAACCGCTTCTCGCCGGCGATTTCATACCGCTCGCCGAGAAGTCCGACCTGATCGGCGCAATCGGCGCCTGGGCAATCGACGCCGCCTGCCTGCAGCTACGCCAGTGGCGCGACGCCGGGTGGCCCGACCTGCGCCTTTCAGTCAACGTTTCGGGCCGGCAGTTCGCCGCCAGCGATCTGCCTTCGACGGTCGGCAAGGCGCTGGCGCGCCACGCGATCCCCGCCTCCCGCCTTGAGCTCGAAGTCACCGAAAGCATGCTCATGGACGACCCGGAGCAGACCATCTCCATCCTCACGGCACTCAAGCGTACCGGCGTCAAGCTTTCGCTCGACGACTTCGGCACCGGCTATTCGAGCTTCGCCTATCTGAGCCGCTTTCCGATCGATACACTGAAGATCGACCAGTCCTTCGTGCGCAATATCGTCAGCGAACCGGACGCGGCGATGATTGCGGTATCGATCATCGACCTCGCGCATCGAATGAACCTCAAGGTCGTCGCCGAAGGCGTCGAAACGCCGGCCCAGCTCGGCTACCTGCGCATGCGCAATTGCGACGAAATACAGGGTTATGTCTTTGCCGGACCGTTGTCCGCGGAATCGTTCGCCGCCGTGTTGCGCGAGGGTCAGACCCTGCCGATGACGACATCATCGGAGGAGCGGGAATTGGCTGAGCGGCGTAGCACGAGCCCCGTGTCCGCGCCAAGTGCCAGCCGGCACCGGACGATCCTGCTCGTCGACGACGACCGCGACGTCCTCGAGGCGCTGTCGATGCTGCTTGAAGGGGAGGGCTACCGCATCCTGACCGCCGGCAGCGGTGCCGCCGGACTCGAGTTGCTGGCCCAAGAAGCAGTTGATGTCATCGTCTCTGACCAGCGCATGCCGGGCATGAGCGGCACCGAGTTCCTGACCCGGGTCAAGACGATACACCCGCAGACTGCGCGGATACTCGTATCGGGATTCAGCGAACTGGAATCGATCGCCGACGCGATCAATGACGGCGCCATCTACAAGTTTCTGACCAAGCCGGTCAGCGCCCCGCTCTTGCGCGCCAACATCGATGAGGCTTTCCGCCACAAGGAGCTTGCCGATGACAATCGCTGGCTGCGTTCGCACCTGCAGGCGACGAGCCGGGAACTGGCGCAAGCCAATGGCCGCTTACGGCAGATACTGAGCAAACGGGACCACGGCCGGGCCGGCACGCATGACACTGGCGAACAGCAGGCCGGGGAACGACCGAGCGGAGTAAATTTGGATTAACCGAGCACCGAAAGCCGCGTAGGGCACCATGCGCCGCCGCGCGCCGGCGGCAGTTGCCGCCAGCCGGTCGTCTGGCTCAGGAGGCGTCCTGAACGAAGATGGTCATTCCGACGGCGTGAATGCTGGCATATT
>Ga0105048_10014237_pt1 | contig 12395 bp, 14 predicted proteins | sample MAT05_FD_78382 | JGI IMG/M metagenome (GOLD analysis project Ga0105048, IMG submission 78382) | Freshwater microbial communities from Lake Fryxell liftoff mats and glacier meltwater in Antarctica - MAT-05 | ecosystem: Environmental > Aquatic > Freshwater > Ice > Liftoff microbial mat | place... | reverse complement strand
TTCTACTTTTCGGACCTAGTATGTTTGTGTGTGCCTGATTGTTAGGTAGTTTCGGGTCATCACATACGGGTGCATGAACAACGAATTGCAAAGGGATAATTTCTCTAATTTCTTGAACGCCCAATGAAATAACGTGATACTTCTCAGATTGGGGCTCTTGCGCTCCTGCTTCTTGTGTTTTGCCCGGATCACCGTATTTAGACCAATCTGAAGACATAGCGGTTACGCCTTGGTCATCATCTCGGTTCTTAAACGCCAAGGGAATAAACTCTCCGCTTTGTTCGTTGAAGTGGTCAATGTGCACTCGAATAAATACAAGATGTTGATCAGGGATGTCCTCAATCTCCCATCCGGAGCAATCCTCTAGTAGTTCAACCATTGAAGGAGCCATCCATTACCTTCGCGGACATTTAACGTACCATTGATTTCGATTTCCGAATCGCGTGAGTCTTTCCCGACGAAGCTGGGCCTTAGACTCTCCTCTTCAGGAGTGTTGATTAACAAGCTTCGATGACCACTGCGCCAAATGACATCAATGTCGCCATCAATGCCTTGCAAAATTGCGGGTGAAGTCGGCACTTTTTTTGAAACGGACCAGTAATCAATTGCGGCGTTCACGACAACACCTGTTGCCGTCATCCAAGTTGAATACTTATATTTCGGCCCTCCGCATCCATCCCAATTTTCTTCCAGTTCCAGAAAATTATGCGAGCTGGCAACTCTGTTTGCGATATCAGCCAAGTCATGTGGAAGGATAAACCCAAAGACCCTGATCGGATTCTGAAGTATCTTGGCAAGACTCCTAGTATTTCGTATCACTGCACCTCTATAAACTCCCTCAGTGTTTAGGCTCGAAGTATTGTCAGTGCCGACGAGGGAGTTTCGTAATTTGAACGCATCAAGATACGTGATTCTCGAAGACAAGCTTTCACTGAAATCCTCATCCTGATCCGTCAACTGCGCAGATAGTGGGTTTGAACAATCATTGTCCAAACCGTCTAGCGTCCGCTGATTTGTCGCAATCTCATAGTGAGATAGTGCAAGGTCCATGCTTAGCTCCTGTTAGTTACCGAGATGACTTCTGAAACGTTCGTCTTGGCCCGTCCGAGTTCAACAAGGATTGTGTCGGGTTGAATCACATTGTCGGAACCAAAGAACAAATTAGCATGTGCATTTTCGGCTGTTGTGCTCAAAAAGAATCTGTACTGAGACTCATTCGGGCTTTCGATAGACAGCTTTGATACTGCAACCCCTTCGATTTGGTAAATATTGTCACCGCTTCCTGTTATTTGTGTTGGAAGTGGGAACCAAAGCTCAACGCTGTCGAGATGGTATTCGAATTGGAAGCTATATCTGCAACTGAGGGGAATTCCCAATTCGGCCAGCGCGTGAATTAATCCTGCCTCACGCTCTCGATCTTGCAGCGATCTTCGCCGACTCGAGCCGCCCCAGAAAGCGTATTTTATTGAAACGGAAAGCTTCTCTGCTGTTTCAAGTGTCCGCACAGTTGCGCGAATGAAATAGCTTGTCTTCGCAATCGAATAGGTCGCGAGTCCACCGAAAACGATGTCCCCATTTTGTTTCTGAGACGACAATTTTAGCAGACCATTAACCACCGACTCTGCAAAATCATACCTTGCTTGAATCTCGATACTCAGTAGCGAGTTTTTCACCAACGAAATGCGAGGAAGTTCAGCTATTCTTTCACTCATTTCCCTCGTACCTCAAGTTCCAGCGCATTCTAGGCCCATACGTCCAGAAACATCAGACGTCATACCCACAATTGACTACTTAGCCGACCCTGTGTCCTTTGTCAAGCGCAAAGAGGTTTCGTTCCTACAGCCTCCATTTGCTGATCCTACGTCGCGAAGCAGGGATGCCGCGCTGCTCATACACTGTGTTCGATACGATAGGAACCAAAAAGGCGGAAAGATTGCCGCCTTCGAATTATCTGACGCCTCTATCGAACAGGCTGGCCGCGTGATCGAACTAGGTATGAGCGACATCGGGCTTTATTACCCGCTCACACCGGCGCAACTCCCGATGTTTGAACGGATCGCGACCGATGTGCTGCCCGCACTTCGCGCGAAGCATCCATCGATCTAGACGTCGCAGCCCCCTCGCCTGCCGAAGCGGGTGAAGGGCTGCGCGTGAGGTGCGTCTTCAGGTCGAGCGAATTCGAGGTAGTTTGACCCGATTCTGGACGGGATGCTTCTTGCCACTAACGTCGTTACTTCGGGTCGTGCTGACCGAAAACTTCCCACGAGGTCAGATCGCGGGTGGTCACCGGTTTAGGCGCGTTCGGATTGACGACGCGTTCGGCCGGTTCGACGTGGCCGAGAATGATCAACATTTCTGTCGTCACGCTCTCCGGCAAACCGAAGGCGCGGCCGACCCCGGACTTGCTGAATGAAGTCACCGGGCAACTCCCGATGCCGAGCGCGTGCGCCATATTCAACATGTTCTGGGCGGCCGTTCCGACATCCATATAGACGATCATCGAAGGGTCGATCGACATCCATTGCCGTCTGACCTGATCGTGATCGAGCAGAACGGCAATCACCGCGGTTGGGACCGGCAGCATTCCCGGTGAGAACGAGCGGACCAGTGAGATCCGATTGGGGTCCCGGGTGATGATGAAGCGGTGCGGGCGAAGATTGCCGCCACTGGCCGCGAATCTGCCAGCCTGGGCAATCTTGAAGAGATCGTCGTCGCTGATCGGTGCCCCGGTGAACTCGCGCGACACCCGGCGCGACTTCATATTGTCGAGAATCACATCTGACTGGCTCACGACTTCTCCACCTCCGTCGACGCTGCCATGACGCCCTGATTCGCCATTTCACCGGCGACCTTCGCCGGGGTGTCGCGCAGGAACTGGAAATAGGCAGGCAGGTCCCACATCGCCCACAGTTTTTTCGTGTCGATTTCGTCTTTGAGCGACCGGAGAAATCCATTCTCATCCGGTTCGCCACTTTCCAGCATGAATCCGATCAACCGGCTGGTCGCGTCTACAAGTCGCAGGGTGCCGTAGTGCACAGGTTCTTGCAGTGAAATTTCTGCGGAACTGGTCAGGTACGCGATGAGCTGCATCGCCTGATCTTTGGTGAGTAACACCCCGTCGGGTTTGGAGATGTCCGACATCATCTGCCTCCTGTTGTGAGCTGTTCGATCGAGTTGAAGGATGGGATGTGCCTCAAAACTCGGGCAGCCGGTGCAGCACTGCCGGGTCCCGGTAATTGCACTCCGATCACATCTTCAACTGCAGCCGATTGTATTCCAGCGTTACGCCAGAAACGTGAACGGCCGAAATTCCTGAGGCTCAGCGACCTTCTCGTACATACCAGCCCGACGCCAGACGTCGCAGAATTTCTGCGGTTTCATCATCAGCAGGGAAGAAGGATTCGATTGCAAGTTCGGAGAGGGTGACATCGATGGGTGTGCCAAAGATTGTCGTCGTAAGGAAGAGCGAAAGAAGTCCGTGGTCCGTGCGGAGCAGCAAGTCCGAAGCGCTCAACTGTGCTTCCGCGAAGGTGGTGCACGGTATTCTAAGGGATCGATCCAGTGAACGCGTCAAACTGATGTTCTGGTTTGGAGGTGGACGGTACTATCCAAGCCGATTGACTAACGATCGACGTCGTTCGTCTCTCCGTGGGCAAGCTGATCCGCATGGCGTTGAGCTGCGTCTGTACGAATTCCGGGCGAAAATTCACCAACGGCTTTGCAGCCGCGCGTCAAGCATGAAGGATGGAATAGGATACGCCGATTGAAACCCTCCTTCATTTCGAAACAATCTATTCAGTTGCTAACTCAATGATGCTTAAATAGGCTGCTGAAAAAGGCGGAGCCGCCACGACTGCTGGTAGTGAAGTCGGCACTCGATACACGTTGATTGTGGTAGTAGGGAGTTTTGGGCATCTGATAAAACCGCGTAAGATCGACATTTGTTTTAGCTCGTAGATCCGCACTCGCATCCGGTGATATCGAGCAATATGCGAAGCATCCTTTGGCGGCCAGGTCACTTGACTCCTTTCTATCTGATCAGCAAGAGAAAAAACACAGGACCACGACCAGTATGGCGGAGTTGAAAGTCAATCGTTCATATTAGCGATAGCCTATTACCCGTGAAATATGCTGGGAAAACACCTTCGGTTTGAAGATGCTGATCGGGGTTCCGGTCGAGGTGATCCAAAAAGCACTAGTTGTGCGGCAAGCGTTAAGTCTGCAACGCTTGTGATCTTCTTCGACCTTGGAGCCGTCGGTTAAGGCCTCAGCAGATAAAATCGGAAAGCGTCGGTTGGCATCGGAAGAACCGCGATCCGGCTGAATCCAGCGGCGGTTGCGTATTCGCGGAAGGTTTCCGTACGCATGACGGCACCGGTCGCGACGGCATCCACTCCGTTTCTTCCGACCGGCAAGCAGTGAAAGACGCTGAATCCGTACAGGGTGCGCTCATTTTCGTCGCCATTCGGGGTGAAGCGATCGGCGGGTTTTTCATCGACGATCAGTGCCAGTCCATCCGGTTCGATCAACCGCCGGATCGCGGCGAGCGCCGCCACCGGGTTCGCCATATCGTGAATACATTCGAATGCGAGGGCGAAATCGTACGTTCCTGGCAGTTCGGGATCGGCTGCATCACGGTGGTGGAAACGAACGCGATCGCTGAATCCCTTCTTGCCAGGCGTTGGCCTGAGCTGCCAGGATCGAAGCCGGGTCGAGGTCGAAGCCATCAACTTCGACATGGGGATACGCGCGGGCGATTTCGATGCTTGACCAGCCTGCGCCGACTCCGATATCGGCAACCTTCGCGGGTGGTAGTGCAAGCAGGCGCGCATGGACCTCCGGGATGGCGGGTATCCAATGGGTCGCGAGTGAATTGGTGAAGTGGGGGCGGGTAGTGCCAGCTTGCCCGGCAAGCATATCCACCCCGTAGTTTTCATAGGGAATACCTGCACCACTCCGGAAGGCAGCAACCAATTCGTGGAGTGGTGCAAAGACGCCAGCAAGGCATTGCGCGTACGCCCCCATGGGACTTGGACTGGTTTCATTGAGCAGTATTCGCTCGTACCCGGCAGGGAGTGAGAATCGTCGTTCCAGGGAAGGCGCATCCGGGCTGTCGCAAGTGAGAATGCCAGTCACCGCTTGTTGTTCGAGCCACTCGCGCGTGTACCGCTCTTCAGTCCTGGCCCGGCCAGCCAGTTCGGTGCTGGTTGCTGAGCCTTCTACGAAGAGTGAGCGGTAGAACCCGAGACGAACTCCCAGGTACACGCTGTAAACATCGAATATGCCGAGAATCGCCTGCGATAGTCGATCGGCGAGTGCTTCCGCGGTTGGAACGAGGGACGTTGCTGCCTGAGATTCGGACACGTTTCGACTCCTGAAGGTATTGATCGCACTGCAGGTTGCAGCCTACGCTCTCACGCAACCAGCAGACACGAAGAGTGCGACAAGTTCATCGACCATCACTGCCGCGATCGTGCCATCCGGGTCGAGGTCGGGATCGAAGACGGTCAACTCAAGTCCCATCGCACGGTCGGAACAAAGGAGTGGCGTTACCAACTCCGCGAGTTCAGCGTAACTGAGACCGTCCGCTTGCGGGGAATCGACCGCCGGCATGATGGCGCTGTCCAGAACATCGACATCAGGTACAAGCACGTACGGGCGAAGTCCGTCGATGTCCGTCAGCAGATCCGAGCCGCGACCGGTTACGAGCGCGAGATCTTCACTGGCCACCGCTTCGACCTCCGTCCCGTTTCCGGGATGGCTTAAGTCGCAATGACCGTCGATGTGAATCAGGCCATATCTCCCACGCGTTCGGAACGCGGGCATTCCTACTAGCGGGACGCTGCAGTCACCACCGAGCACAACGGGAAAGCCACTGGAATCGATCGTCTCCCCGATCTTCGCGGCCTGTTCGCGGGTGAAGGTATAGATCGAATCGGCATTACGCGTACCGAAACCCGGGCACCATTCCGGCGAGTAGGATGCGGGCGTGACGCTACCTCCGGTGATCGCACCGATTCGCTCGACCTGCTCATGGCGCCGAAGCGCTGCCGGCGCATGGGAGGTACCGGGAATTCTGCCGGCAGCTGGCGGCCGCAGGCCGAGGTCGGTTGGCGCATCAATGACAACGAGTGACCGGAATGACGGCAATGCAGTGTGTCCTAGCTGAAGTAAGGAGTCCTGATGAAGCAGGATGACTCCTCTGCAGGTACCAGCAAGGTCACCGAATTTCAATCATGAATTTGACCTTGTCATAGGATTGGATTCAGATTGGCATTGTATGTGTGTTTTAGGGCAATCTGCCCTTGATGTCAGTTACCCACCAGCAAACGCTCAATTCAGCTGTACTCCGTGCTTATTCCGAAGTAGATTAAGATCACTGGGATACAGATTCCCACCGAAAGGTATCATTCGGCAAATGAGCAATTTTTCTCCTTGTGCTTATGGCAAGGACTCTCACCTGAAGGATCGGAGACTAGTCAAGGCATTAGGTGGGAGTGTATTAGAGCGGAAGGGACCAGAAAATGCTGTGGCAGCAACTGAACGATCCTGAAAATCCTGAAAACAAGAATGCTGGAAATGGCGGAGATCTCTGTAAGCATACCGTTTACCTAGCTGTTGTTGACTACTTATTGACTCAGCCTCCTTGGTCAGAAAATCTTCGCATTCGTGAATGCCATGCTGGAAGGGGTATGTATCGAGTACCCACTGAGGCGCGAAGGTCATTGCTTGAATGTCTTTACAGGCCGATAGACTCCGAAATTGATGTTCTATTACATGACGAGCAACGAGCATCTCAGACTGCGTTGTCAGTATGGCCCGGCCAGACCAGCGCAGTTCAGTGGTATAGCGGGTCGGCAGTTTTGAACGCTTGGAGACTTGGAGATGCCGAAACCGGTAACCATCTTTTAGAGCTCTATGAATACGCTCCAGACACCCGTGCCATTCTGAGAGCATTATTTGCGAGCCCTGCGCTAAGTCTTCCGAGAGTTTCAGTGCGAGTATTGCCGGAACCGGAACGCAGTGGTTCATTCGACGGCGAAGTTTATATAGAAAACAACGTTTCAAAGTGGAACTCGCATGACCTTATACTTCTTGATCCGTTTGCTATGTGGCGTCAGACGCCTGATCAACTCAGGCGTAGCCGCTATCGACGTATTGTGGAAAAGGTGATTGCGCTTGGCGACGATTCTCCCATGTTCATCTTATTCTGGACTTGGGGAAGGGCGTTCCCAGTCGCAGAAGGAGATTTAGATGGGACTCAGGTTCGTGTGAAAGACGGGTATCAAGACCTACGCGATCTTTTACACCGCGCAAATAGACGTATCCTAAGAGTAACTTGGAGATGGGAGCTTCAATTTGCCATGTGGATTGTGGTCGCAGACTCGCACGTAGAAGAGCTTTGCATAAGGATTCAAAGACAATGTGCCGAGTTAAGCCGTCACTTGCAAACACATGGGTACCGAATGTCCAGCCCAGAAATCGATGTAATCATCGATTGACAAATCTGTCGGTACGAATATCGGCCTTAGACGATGGGTGTCCTAAAATCGACCGGTGATAGATACAAGAAATAGAATTTGCAAACTGCGGAAACTCGGAGAAAATTCAGACCAGATTTGCCCCCTAAGAGGATCTGTGCATTCTTCAGCGTTGACTTCGATTGCTTCGAACGGTCACTAAACCGCAGGCAATCTGGCTCCGCATTTGAGTGACCAAATTCCGTTTACAGAATTTTTCCGTGATCCTAGAACGATAAAGTCAGGTGAAATCGAACGCTGAGCGGGATATCGATCAAACGCGGACACGCACGTCCGCAGCCGCGAGATCGACAAGCGCTTCGGAGGCGATCTAACATCAGATTCATCGAGTTTATCTATTCCGAGATTGCGGTTTCTTCACGCCAGGCGCCGATGCGGCGGAATTTGGCGTAGCGGGCATCGAGCAGGCGTTGGGTGCCACCTTCGCCATCGGCGATCACGGAGAGTTCATCCAGGTGACGGGTGACCGCTTTGCCGACCGCGATGATCGAATCGCGCGGTTTTTCGTGGGCGGGAGCTATTTCCGCGATGACTTCGTCGATGATTTCGAAACGCTTCAGATCGCCGGCGGTCATGCGCATTGTTTCGGCCGCTTCCGGTGCCTTCGAAGAGTCCTTCCAGAGGATCGAGGCGCAACCTTCGGGCGAAACAACGGAGTAGACGGAGTTTTCCAGCATCAGCACGCGGTCGGCCACACCGATTGCGAGTGCGCCCCCACTTCCGCCCTCGCCAATGACGACTGCAACGATCGGGGTTTCGAGCGCTGCCATCGTCAGGATGCTCTCGGCGATCGCCGTTCCCTGTCCGCGCTCTTCCGAGCCGATGGTCGGGTCCGCGCCGGAGGTATCGATGAAGGTGACGACCGGGATGCCGAATTTCTCGGCGTGGCGCATTAGCCGATCGGCTTTGCGATACCCCTCCGGTTTCGCCATGCCGAAGTTGCGGTTCAGGTTTTCGCGCGTATCGCGACCTTTTTGGTGGCCCAAAATCATGACGGTCCGGCCGCCGAGTTTGGCGAGGCCGCCGATCAGCGCCTGATCATCACCGTACGAGCGGTCACCGTGGAGTTCGACGAAATCGGTCGTGATCTCCGCCAGATAGTCGAGCGTTTTCGGGCGGCTGGCGTGCCGGGCGAGTTTGACCCGGTCCCAAGCGGTAAGCACACCACTGGTCGTCGTCTCTTCGGGAGCTTGATCGCCGTGACCACGTCTCAGGAGCGTGTTCATGATTCCGCCTCGAAATTGCTCGCTGGATCGTAGAGTCCGTTTCGGATCACGCCATCGACCAGCGGACCAGTTCCATTCAGTGAAACGGCCGGAGCGTCGCGATCGGGAATAACGGCTGGCGATTTCGCGAGCTGGTAGTGATCGAGCAATTTGACCATTGTGGATTGCAGACTGGAACGCTCGACGATCAGATCGACCATACCGTGGTCGAGCAGAAATTCGGCCGTCTGGAAACCCTCGGGCAATTTCTGTTTCGTGATTTGCTCGATAACACGAGGACCCGCGAATCCGATATGCGCACCCGGTTCGGCCAGGATCACATCAGCCACCGTCGAGTAACTTGCGGTGACACCGCCATAGCAGGGGTCGGTCAGCAGTGCGAAGTGCGGCACCCGCGCTTTGCCGAGACGAGAGAGTGCGGCGACGGTTTTAGCCATTTGCATCAGGGAGAAGATTCCCTCGTGCATGCGGGCGCCGCCAGATGAGTTGATCGTCAGGAGCGGTATGCCGAGTTCGGTACAGGCTTCGGTTGCCCGAGCGAGCTTTTCACCGAAGACGGAACCCATGCTGGCGCCGAGAAAATCGAAATCGGCGACGGCAAGCACCAGGGGACGACCCTCGATCGCCGCGCGGCCAGTAATCAGGGCCTCGTTTTCGCCGCTCTTTTTCTGAGTGGAACGCAATTTCTTGTCATACGGTCCGGCGCCATCCGAAAAGTGGAGCGGGTCTTCCGGGCGAATTTCGGTATCCCATTCCTGAAAGGAGTCGCGATCGGTGAGCATGGCGATACGTTCGCGAGCTCGCAAGCGGAAGTGGTGCGAGCACTTCGGGCAGACACGGGCGTTGTGCTGAAGTTCCTTGGAGTAGATCAGCTCCTGACAGGAAGGGCATTTCACCCAAAGTCCTTCGAAATCCTTCAGATCTGGACGATCATCGTCCATCTGTTGGGGCTGAAACTTGTCATCCCGGTGGAAAAATCCACGCATTGAATGTCCTCAGGGGAATCGCGACCGTGCCGCAGGGTATCGCCAACGCACGAAAAGGAAACACCGCACATCCATCCCGGGATTGAAATGGCTCCGGATTCGGGAGAGGAGGAGCGGGCACTCCGGCGTTTGTGAGCATACGTTAGCGATGGTGTCCGTTCAAGGTATTTTCATGTTTGACCGCAAACGGACGCGGGTTGTTGTCCCCTCGTTTGTGGATATTGCCCAAATCGAACGGTCCTAACGCAGAACTCGATCATCGGATGCTCCGAAAACAACATCGTGAAGTTGAGAAGGAGTTGTGACGCCTCGCTTTTGCCTGCTTTTTTGCTCATTCGTGCGTGCCGGATTCTGCAGCCGAGGAGGGTTGGCCGTTTTGCGTTCCAGCCCTGTGTTTCGGGTGAATCGCTTCTTTTTCGAGGGGAAGTCATTTGTCCGCGGTTTTCGGGAAGAAACAGGTGCAATCGCATTCATCGCCGGAACCCCTCCTGCGTGCGACCATTCGACACAACACGTTGTTCAATTGAAAGGACCGTTTCATGACAACCCGACGTGAATTTCTCCTGACTGTCGGCGCGTGTGCCGGCGCCTCGGCACTAGCGCACACCGGCGTGACTGGCGCCACATCATTTCAATCGGCATCGCCGGTCGCTGGAGACTACGCCCATCCGGAATGGTTGGTCAGTGCGCAGTGGTTACAGGAACATGTGGCCGACGAATCCGTGATCGTGATTGCACTGCAGAACGCCGATGAGTTTGCGAACGGCCATATCCCCGGCGCGGTGCACATTGACTGGCCCGAACTGGAGATCGACGACACCTCGGCAGCATCACTTGAGCCATGGCGGTCCAACATTGCCGAGCAGTTTGCTGCCCTCGGGGTGACACCTGCCCACACCGTTATCGGCTACGACAATGACACGCTCTTCGCTGCCCGAATCTGGTGGGTGCTCGATCAGATTGGTCATGCCGACAAACGAACGTTGAATGGCGGCTATCCGGCGTGGACTGACATAGGTGGCGCCGTCGAAACCGGCGCAGGGTCGCCGACCGCGGCCGGGCCTTACGCGGTCACCGCGCACGAAGCGGGAATCGCGACGATTGATGAAGTCAAAGCGGCGGTTGCGGACGCAGGCGTCACATTTGTCGATGCGCGCAGAGCGGATGAATACGCGTCCGGGCACATCCCCGGCGCGATCAATCTCGCCTTTGGAGAGAACGTCACATCCGGGAGTCCGAAACTGTTCAAATCGGCGGCAGATCTGCTCGCGATGTACTCGGACGCAGGGGTGCATTCAGATGGAGTAGTGATTCCGTATTGCACATCCGGCGTTCGGTCAGCCGTCACGTATTTCACGCTGCGATTGATCGGGTACGAACAGGTCTCGCTCTTCACTGGATCGTGGAACGAGTGGAGCAGCGATCCGAGCCTGCCAGTTACGACTGGTGAAGCACCGTAGAATCAACATTCGACATGAATGCGTCCTCGCATGCCGGAAAGAACATGCGGGATGCAGAAATAGCGGTATTCCCCGGGTGTGGTGAAGGTGTAGGTGAAGGACTCATTGGGTTGGAGAAGTGCAGACCCCCATGGCAGGGCGCCGTCAGGGAGTTCGACATAGTCCGGATGACTTTTTGCGACCGGACTCCCCAAGATTGGCGTCGCGCAGGAGGTCGGCGTACCAGGTAACGGAGTCGCGGCACCGGGCTGGTTTTTCGCAGATGCGGCGCCGTCACCTCGTTCGATCAGCGCAGCCGCGACTAGCGTTCCCAGAACAGGCAAAGCGACAGCAACTCGGAGGAGGTCTCGTCGATTCATTCGAAGGAGCGTCAGCTGCTCACTCGCGAGAGCATCTTTGTTCATGATCCATTCCCCCTTAATTGCGACAGCCAGCGCTCGAACTCGAGCGCTGGCTGTCGTGTGCTCGTTTGCGATTTAAAGCAACCGGCAATAGGCAGGTTCACCGCATCGGCGACACGCCTTAATCGTCATGTTGAGGAACGAAACATCTCGCCGGTAGGCCGTGTTCGTTGGGAAGATGACGAGTTCCCAGAGAGCGACGTCCTTCGGAGAGACTCTTCGTTCCTCAGGGTGACGACTGTATGGGCGAAGACGTTGACCTATTGCCGGTCCCTCTTACTCTTCGATGATGACCGTGAATTCAACGTGACCGAATGACTCGAACATGGTGTGGTCGTTCTGGACCGGCTCGATCCAGATCGTATGCTCGCCCGGTCCCCAGGCGGAGAGATCGAGTTCGAATGTGTCCGCGCCCGGCATAAGCACCATCCCGGCCATCGACATCATCGCCATGTGGTCATCCATTCCGGCTTCCGGGGATGCCATCATCCCCATGTCACCCTCTTCTGGCGTTCCCATCATGCCCGCGTCCATCATTCCCATCGGGGTATCGACAAAGACGTGATAGTGGCCATATCCCGGAACGTTGCCCTTGCCTTCAAAGACCTCAGATGGGGCGAAGTTGACCGCTTTCACCTCGACCGTGAACTTCGCGGGAAGGGTGGCACCATCGAGCGGACTTACCAGTTCAACTCCCGGTTCCCCAAGATCATTGGCGGCTGGCAGGGGAATAAGATTGGCTGGTTGGTAGTCAAAGTCGATTTCCTGTGCCGTTTCCATC
>Ga0105048_10014234_pt1 | contig 12397 bp, 10 predicted proteins | sample MAT05_FD_78382 | JGI IMG/M metagenome (GOLD analysis project Ga0105048, IMG submission 78382) | Freshwater microbial communities from Lake Fryxell liftoff mats and glacier meltwater in Antarctica - MAT-05 | ecosystem: Environmental > Aquatic > Freshwater > Ice > Liftoff microbial mat | place... | reverse complement strand
GCTTGATGTTCCAGGACGAAGCCCGCTTTGGTCGCATGGTGCGGATTCGCCGCTGTTGGACACCCAGACCCAAGAGACCGACGGTGTGCAATGGCTATGAGCGGGAGTTCGTCTATGTCTACGGCGCGGTCAGCCCCATCGAGGGCGAGTTGGATTGGATGACCTGTCGGCAAATGAACACCGAGCGCATGACCGAGTTCCTGGCGCAAGTCAGTTCTGCCCACGCGTCGGACTTCATGCTGATGGTGGTTGATGGCGCCAGCTCTCATGTGTCGAAGGACTTGGTGGTCCCTGGGAATATTCGTCTGCTGCGCCTTCCGCCGTACGCGCCAGAACTCAACCCACAGGAACACGTATGGGACGAGGTACGGGAAAAGGAGTTCCCCAACCGCGTGTTCAACGATCTCCCCAGCGTCGTCCGCCAGTTGGAAGTGGGGCTGCCCCGGCTCGCTGCCAACACCGTTGGTCTGCGCAGTCTCACTGCTTGGCCTTGGATAGTTAGTCTCAATTTGAACGCTACTTAGAATTAGGCACTTGGACAAGCTCTCAGAAACTGCCTCAAGAACATCGACGTAAGCCAGGCACCGAACCTCCGGCCGAACCCCGTAGGCCCTATGCCGCCGTCGCTCCGCTCGTCGCTTCGCCGACGCTCCGCTAGTCGCTCCGCCAACCGCAGAGGCCGTTCGAGCAGGTGCGGTTTCCTCGTGTTTGCGCGTGACCTGCTCAGTTTCAGGCCCGTGGCAGGGTCCGGGGCTGCTAAGCGAGCGGGCGGCGTCCTCGACAAGGTCATGTCGGGCACTTCAAGTCGAGAAATTGGCGGCACGAAACGGTCGAATATGGCGTTTGAAATACCTATCCCCACCCGATGAGGCGTTACAGGCGCTGCTGCACAAGATCATCACCCGGCTGATGAAGCTGCTGACGCGCCGCGGCGTGCTCGTCGAAGAGGAGGAGGGATCGCGCTATCTGGCCGACGCCGAGGCCGATTCGTATGAGGCCCGCTCGCTCAGGCCGCTGCAGGCGGCCGCGTGTACTTACCGCATTGCCTTTGGCCCGCGCGCCGGCCAGAAGGTTTTCACGGTGCAAGGTGCGATGGCGCAAGACGCCGTGCTCACCCAAGCGCTCTGCGCCGACCATCAGGGTTTCAGCCTGCACGCGGCCGTGCGCTGCAAAGCGCACGAGCGCCAACGGCTGGAACAACTGTGCCGGACCATCACGCGCACGGCGCTGGCCAACGAACGGGTGCAGATCAACGCCGCCGGGCAGGTCGTGCTCAAGCTCAAGACCGCCTGGCGCGATGGCACCGCCCACATCGTAATGTCGCCGCTGGAGTTCATGCAGCGCTTGGCGGCGCTGGCGAACGAAGGGCGCCTTTCAGGCACCCGTGCCACGACCGCGGCTGCACCTGATCCGCTTCCACGGGGTGCTGGCGCCCAATGCCAAGCTGAGGGCAGTGGTACCCGCAGGGCAGGGCCGGGAGGCCGGCGCGTCCAGGGGCCACCGCCACGGAGCCAGGCTGCGCACACGCCCGGCCAGCGCGCATCAGTTGGGCCCGGCTGTTCAAGCGCGTGTTTGAGATCGACATGGCGCACTGCCCGAACTGCGGTGGTCAGCTCAAGATCATCGCCGCCATCATGGAGGCACCAGGGACAAGAGCGGATCCTCACGCACCTGGGGCTGCAGGCCCGGGCACCGGCGCACGGCGGTTTTGAGCAGGCGGCGTGAAGGCGACCCGGCACCCCGGGCTGCGGGCAGGGGCTGCGCCTGACGCGGGTCGAGCCCGGTGAGGGGCCACGAAGCGCGCGGGTTTACCCGAGGTCGGGGCGGCTTTCGGGTCAGGCGGCGGGGCTGCGGCTGCCCAGCGTGCGATTGGCCAGGCCAAAACTCCCCAGCAGATCAGCCCTGAGCGGGCGAGTCCTTCCAAGTGGACCCGAAAACATGCGAAACATACCGTTTGAAATGCCTATTCCCCGACTACCCCGACTTGTCGCGCTGACCGATCATGTCCAGCCATTTCCGCGACAAGCCCAGACTTGCGATCGCCACAAGGCTCACCAGTCCGAGCACGACAAACGACGATTGGTAGTGACCTTGTTGCGCGTAGGCCCAGCCACTCGCCCAAGGGGCAATGAGCCCTGCTGCGCCCCAGGCGGTGAATACCCGTCCATACACTTCAGAGAAACGCAGCTCGCCATAGTTGATCAAGACGGCAACCGGTATCGCCGCGGAACACCAACCATACATTGATGCAATCAACAACACCGCAAGGTAGGCGGACATTAAACTGCCGCCGACAAGGAGCAGGGTTAGCCCGACGAACGTCAACACCAGCGGAAGTCCGAGCAATACCCAACTCGATGATTGATCGGCCACGGCACCACCAATCAGGCGGCCAATACCGTTGGCACCACCGGCCAGCGCCACGATCGAGACCCCGATGAGCGCGTATTGGTCTTGCGAACCAATGATTTGCAACGCTTGACCTATGACGGTCAGCCCTGCGGAGGCGACCCCGAAAAAAACCAGCCACAGCGTCAGCGTCGGCACCTGCGATCGGCCCGCGGCATGGACGCGCGGTTCGCGTTGCATGCGCGCGGGCGTGTCGCTTCGTCGCGATGTATTGCCGGCTTTGACGAACCACAACGCAATTGCCGCTGCCATTGCAAGCGTCGCCACGACACAGGCCGAATAGAGCAATGTCGCGGGAATGCCCAGATGGTCGATCGCGCGCCGGAAGCCCTGGGCCCAGCAGACGGAACCGGCGGCGAACGCCGCGACGACGATGCCAGTCGCCCGGCCCGGGTATTTCAATGCTGCGTGCGCAAGGCCAGCCAAGGACAAGGCATAACCGAGCCCGGCGCAAAAGCCATAGATTCCCGAATAAGCTACCACCAGAACCGCCAGGCTGGCTTGCCATGCACATATCAGCAGACCGGCCGCAGCCCCGATACCGGCCAGAGCCGCAACGGCATGTGCACTCCGGTAGCGCAATAAACGCGAGCAGGCCCATACCCCGGCCATGAAGCTGCTGGTCGACAATGCAAACACCATGGCGGTGTCGGTGCGTGTCATGGCGCCCGTGCTTTCAAGCGCAGGAACCATGGCGCTGAACGCATACAGGCCGCCAAACGCCAGGTTGAGCAGGATCCCGCCGACAACCGCCGCAATTCCCTGCATGGCAGTTATCCCCCCGTTGCGATCAATTCGAAGTCGCAACATTGTGACGGATGCACCCATTTCCGCGCAACCTTTACCAGGCGTACGCGTTGTCCGGGTTGCAATCGAACGTCCCCGGGCGTGACCCTGCCCAGGCAATGGTTGTCGGCGCCGTCCATCTTCACCAGGCCGAAAGTGAACGTGCCGCTTATCGTGCTCGCGGGCAACAAAGCCCGACCGGTCGTCATGCTGCGCAACTCCCCCGTCCCCGGGAGCGAGTGCCAGTCCATGTCCTGGTTTCGACAGGTGCAGACGACACGCGGTGCAAACCACGTCAGCTGGCAAACCTTGCATCGGCTTGCGAGCGCCTCGCCCCGTGTCAATGCCGAGAAATATGACGCCAAAGCGCCGAACCCATGTGCATAACGCAGCGCAATATCGAGATTGACGCTGAATGTCGGCTCAGTCATCCAGACGCTCCAGAACATGGGTCACGTTCAGCGTTCCAACACCTGCATGGCAATCTGCCACGCCAAAGCGCCCGAGGCCGTCGGGTTGCAGCGCTGGGATGTAATCCCCCCTAAGCAAGGCAGCAACCGTCGCCACCTGGGCGATACCCGTCGCTCCGGGTGGCCCCCCCTGGCCGATCAGCCCGCCGGAAATATTGACCGGCAGACGACCATCGAGCGCGAACTCGCCGGTCAGGGATGCGGGCCCTGCCTGGCCCCGGGAGCACAAACCCAGTGCTTCGATCGACTGCAGTTCGGCCCCGGTGTATGCGTCATAAAGCTCCGCTACCGCGATTTGGCTGCCGGGGGCGTCAATGCCGGCCATCGCATAAGCTTGCCCGGCACTGCGCTGCTTGCCAGCGAACGCGCCAATGTCGGAACGATCGCCCAGCCGAACATGGTCGGTCGCGCAGCCACTGCCGGCGATCCGGATTCCTGGCCGATCCGCGCGCAACAAGGATCGCTGGGAGGTCAGCACGACGCACGCGGCGCCATCGCTGATCAAGCTGCAATCGAGCATCTTGTAGGGGGGGTAGACGGGGCTGGACGCAAGGACGTCGTCGATCGAAATACGCATCGGCTTGTGCGCATTGGAGTTGCGCAACGCATTCCCGTGGTTCTTCACCGAGACGGACGCCAATTGCACCTCGGTTGCGCCCGTCTCCGCCATGTAGGCCTGCATCGACAGCGCGTACAGAGCCGTCGCTGTTGCACCGGCAAATCCTTCCATTTCGGCATCAAAGGACAAGCCGTACAACATGCGGACATCGTCCCCGCTCAAATGGCTTGCGGCGAATTCATAACCGATGACGAGCACCGTCTGATGCATCTTCGCGCGGATCTGCGCGAAGCCTACGCGCACGCCCTGACCGCCGCTGGCGCCACCGGATTCCACACGTATTGCGGGACGCGGTACGAGTCCCAGTTCATCGAGCAGCAGGGGCGCCGGCACCAGTTGCAAGGAGAGGAAATCCGTCTCAGACGCGAACACCACCGAATCGACCTGCGAAGCGTCCAGGCAGGCATCGGCCAGTGCGGCCGCCGCAACCTGTCGGACCCAGTCACGCGGCGTCGAGCCGTCGCGCCGACGGCCAAATGGCGTCAATGCGCCACCAGCGAGATAAACCTGCTGGTCGCTCATGCAATGACCGTTGCCTGCTTTCGCAGAACCTCCTGTCGGCGCAATTCGGCGCGGCGAATCTTGCCTGAACTGGTCAAGGGAAACGCATCGACGAACTCGATCTCGCGCGGATACTTGTACGCCGCCAAGTCCTTTTTCACCATCTGCTGCAACTCCTGAACCAGGGCGTCGCTTGCAGCCACGCCAGCGCACAACCTGACAAACGCCTTGACGATGCTGCCACGTTGCGCATCGGGGCTTCCAATCACCGCAGCCTCCGCCACAGCGGGGTGGCTCAGCAACGCGTCCTCGACTTCGGCCGGACCAATACGGTAGCCGGCACTCTTGATCAGGTCGTCGTTGCGACCCTGATACCAGACGTAACCATCGTCGTCCATCCGCGCCAGGTCGCGGGTCCGGAGCCAGGTTCCGATGCGCATCTCATCCGCAACCCCAAGCCGCCCCCAGTAACCGAGAAACAGCGTCGGGTCGTCGGCCGATACGACGATTTCGCCAATCTCGCCAGTCTTGACATCGTTTCCTTCGTCGTCTACCAGGCGCACGGTGTGACCGGGGTAGACCTTGCCCATTGAGCCGGGCCGAACCGGGTACAACGCGCGGCAGTTACCGATCAGATGATTGACCTCGGTCAGCCCATAAAACTCATTGCACGCCGCGCCCAGGACCCTGCCCGTCCAGTCGATCACCACGCCCGGCAAGGACTCGCCGCCGGTACAGATGTTTTTCAGCCGCAGGCCGGGGATCTGATGCGGGTCATCCACTTCGGCCAGGCGCTTGAGTGCGGTCGGGGTCATGAAACTGTGGGTCACGCCGTGCCTGGCACAAAGGCGCAGCGATTCAACTGCGTCGAAACGGCCCGACCAGGCCAGCACCGTTTGCCCGTGCGCCCATGCCGGCAACACCAGATCAAGCAGGCCACCTACCCAGGCCCAATCGGCCGGCGTCCAGAATACAGACGAGTCCGAGTCCATCGACAGGTCGTAGAACATGCGCACCGTTGGCAGATAGGCGAACAAAACACGGTGCGCGTGCAGCATGCCTTTTGGCAGTCCGGTGGATCCGCTGGTATACATGAGCAAGGCTGGTTCATCTGCACGCGTCTGCACCGGCACGAAGGCCGGATCTCCGTCGGCAATCATCGACTCGAACTCCGTATCGCAGTCGATCACGCGTGGCGCATCCAGGCCCTCGGCCCGGAGATGAGCGCAAGCGTCGGCCAATGGGCCGTGCCGGGCACATGTGAACACCAGCCGAAGGCCGGTGTCGCGCAATATATGCGTCAGGGTGTCTTGGCCGTAAAGGCCCGACATGGTGCAAACAATCGCCCCGAGCTTGTACAGCGCCAGGTGTGCAATGGCGGTTTGCGGTCGCTGATTCAGGTGCACACCAACGGGTTGCCCCCGGTCAACACCTTGGTTTCGCAAGGTGCTGGCGAGCCGATTGGCTTTGTCGTTGAGCTCGGCGAAACTCAGGGATTGCACCGCGCCATCGGACGCCTCATAAATAAGTGCCGGATGATGCCCGCGTGCGGCACGCGCGTGCCGGCCAACGGTGTCCTCGGCAATGTTGGCCAGCTCGGCCACCGTGATGCTCCATTGGCCGCCATGTGGCTCGAATCCGGCGCGGCGAAGTTCCGATTGGTAGTGGGTGTCGCGACTCATATGTTTTCGATATCGACCGTTTCAAGAATTGAGCATTTGCTGCGGTAACCAGAGGACGAGTTGGGGAAAGGCAATCAGCAAGCCGAGCACCAATAGTTCCAGCGCGATGAATGGAAGCACACCGCGCACCATATGACTGAACCTGGCCTTTCCGTCTACGGCACTCATGACGGCGAATAGATTCATCCCGACGGGTGGGGTGATGACCGAGATCTCGATGAGTTTGACCAGCACGATGCCAAACCATATAGCGTCGATTCCCAGGCGCTGGGTAACCGGGTAGATGAATGGCAGGGTCACCACCATCATGGAAGTCGTATCCAGAAAGCAGCCCAGGATCAGGTAGAACACGCTTACCAGCACGAGAAATTCGATCGGTGAGTCAATGAGCAACGTGATCACGTCGACAACGCCGTCAATCATTCCGAGAACGACCAGCATCCGGGAGAAGATCAAGCCGCCGATCAGCACGGCAAACACGATGCAACTGATAGTGGCAGCGTCCAGCAATGCAGCGCCCAATTGCGATCGGACCTGTCGGCGCAGGCGCAGGACGAAGATCACGAATACGCCAAAGGCCCCCATCGCTCCGGCCGCGGAAGGCGGGAATATACCCATGTAGATGCCGCCCATTACCAGCGCGACAAGCACCACGACGCTCCAAAGCCATTTCACGGCCTTGAGTTTTTCTCGCATGGGCACAGGTGCACCGAGCGTAGGCGCCAGGTCGGGCCGGATACGGACCATGATCATGATGCCGACCATGTAGACCAGCGCGGTCAAGACGCCCGGGATGATGCCGGCAATCATCAATTGACCCACCGACTGTTCGGTGAGAATTGCATAAATGACCATCGTGATGGATGGGGGAATCATGGCGGCGAAACTGCCGGCCGCGGCGATCACGCCAAGCGACAAACTGCGCGAATAGCCGTACTTCATCATTTCCGGGAAGGCAATGCGCGTGAAGACAACCGCATTCACGATCGTCGAACCCGAGATCGCTGCAAACACGGCTGATCCGAGGATGACGGCGTGGTAAAGACCGCCCTTGAATTGGCGCAACCAGACATCCGCCGCACGGAATACCTCCTCGGTTATCCCGGCGCGTTCCGCCAATACCCCCATCAACACGAATAGCGGCAGAACCGCGTACGCATAGTTGGCCGTGACCGCGAACGGAAGACTGGATAGCTGACCCGCGAGAAAGCTGGTGCCGGGACCCAGCAGCATTCCCACCATGCCACTTGCGCCGAGGGCGACTCCGACGGGTACGCCAATTGCCAGCGCAACGAACAACAGCCCGATGCAGAGGTAGCCAATGCTGGTGAAGTCCATGAGGGCGTCCTCAGGCGGCGCGACGCAACGCAGCCAAGCACGCTGCCAAGCATTGAGCGCACATCAGCGTCGCGCCCAGTGCGAGTGCCAGTTTAGGAGGCCATAAAGGGAATTGCAGCAGGCCGGAACTCAGCTCACCAATTTGCCAGCTTTCGACCGCAACGGTCCAGCCATACCAGGCGATGACCGCGTACACCAATGCACTGAGCATATCGGCAATCAGGTCGAGAATCGCTTTAGCTCTCCCAGAGAGTCGACTGGCCAGGATTTCGACGCGAATCTGACGCCCCTCGCGCTGGCTCAGCGCCAACGCGAGAAAGACAGTGGCGACCATCAATGCCTCGGTCAACTCGTATGCGCCGGGCAAGGGACGATTCAGCGCGGCGGCACCGATCACGTCCGCTGCGCCAATCAGCATCATTCCCAGCATGGCAATGGCGGCGCAGAGTGCCGCCGCATGCTCGGCACGCAGCAATATCGAAGGACCACCTCCGTTTTTTGCGGCAAGCGTCATTTCACTGTCTGGACAACTTCTTTCCAGATCTGGATCATCCGGGTCGCGTCGGCACCTTTGCCCGCTTTCTCCTGCGCGGCGATGAAATCAGCGAAAAAGTCAGGCAATGACGCCTTCCATTTCTCTGCGTCGCCTGGCGCAAACGCGTGGAACTTCACCCCGCGTTTCTTCAGTTCTTCGCGTGCCGTCTGCTCGGCTGCCAACGTTGCCTCCAAATCGCGCTTGTTGGCTTCGGTAGAGACCTCCATGATGATCTTCTGGTGTTTGGCATCCAGCTTCTGCCATGCCGCCTCACCGATCCAGACGCCCCAGCTGGGTCCAAGCCAGAGCGTGACTTCCGAGATGTTCTTGGCGACCTCGAATATCTTATAGGTCATCACCAGGTCTACCGAAAACGGCGCGGCATCGACCACACCGCGACTGAGACCTTCGTATATCTCCGGCAAGGACAAGGTGACGGGTGTCATGCCCTGCGCTAGCGCCATGCGCGGCATGTCCGAGCCCCAGGTACGGATCTTCTTGCCCTTGACCGCTTCCAGACTGGTCATCGGCTCCTTGGACACCAGCAGGTAGGGGTTGAGGTGATGGAAAAAGAGTGCCCGTACGCCGTTGGCCTTTGCCTCGGCGGCAAATGCAGGTACTTCGGTGGCTAGACGCCGCATCAGGACGTTGGCCTGGGCCACCGTCTGCATGGCCATCGGAATCGAATTCGGAGCGGCGTGAAATGGCAGTTGGGTCGGAAAAAAGCCGGGCGACATCGCCACCATCTCCACCGCGCCTTTTTGTATCAAGGACAGGTTTTCGCTTGCCTTGCCGAGCGCCTCGGACCAGAAGATGCGGATCTCCACTTCCCCTTCGGTACGGCGCTTGACTTCGTCCGCGAACCACTGGTCGACCTTGGACCCCGGCGCCGTCGCCGGCCATTGGGAATTGAGCTTGAGGGTCGTCTTGGCGCTTGCGACCGAGGCACCCACCGCGAGTCCGGCCATCAATGCGGCCAGCAACGTTCGGCGAAGAGGTTTGAACATGAATATTTCCTTAGGAAGTTGAAAGGTTCAAGGCTTGGTTGCGCAGCTCTTTGCGGCTGATCTTTCCCGTATTGGTCAACGGAAACTCGTCGACAAATTCAATGCGTCGCGGAAACTTGTAGCTTGCCAGATTGCTCTTCACGAACTGGCGCAGATCGTCCGCAAGTTGTTCCGACGGCACGTGGCCTTCTGCCAGGCGGACGAAGGCCGTGACGACTTGTCCCCGCTCCTGGTCAGGGAGTCCCACGACCCCTGCTTCAGCGACTGCGGGATGACGGACCAGCGTATCTTCGACTTCTGCCGGCCCGATCCGGTAACCGGCACTCTTGATCAGGTCGTCGTTGCGGCCGTGGTACCAGAAGTAACCGTCCGCAACCACGCTGCCATAGTCGCCTGTGAGCACCCAGTCGCCCAAGAACATGGCCGCCGTGCGTTCGGGTTGTTTCCAATAACCCAGGAACAGCGTCGGGTCGCTTCGGTGTGCCGCAATCTGGCCCATTTGCCCGGCCGGAACGGGTGCGCCCTGTTCGTCCAGGACCACCATCTGGTGACCCGGATACGCGCGCCCCATGGATCCTGGCCGCGCCGGGTACAAACGCTGGCAGTTGCCCACCAGATGGTTGACCTCGGTCAGTCCATAGAACTCGTTGATCGGGACCTGCAACGCCTGCTTGCCCCACGCCAGGACCGCGCTGGGGCAAGGTTCGCCACCCGTTCCAATGGCACGTAACCGTAGGCCGGGCCAGTCCGAGTAGGGCGATGCAATCTCGGCCATGCGTTTGAGCGCGGTCGGTGTCAGGAAAGTGTGCGTGACGCCGTGGCGGGCCATAAATTCGAACGCCCATTGCGGTGTGAACCGGCCTTGCCCTGCTACTACGGTCTGCGCGAAGAACCACCCCGTTAGTTGCACATTGACGATCCCGGCAATCCACGACCAATCCGACGGTGTCCACAACACCTGCCCCGGATCCCGCATCTGCAGTTCATAAAATAGTGAAACCGACGCCAGATATCCCAGCAACAGGCGGTGGGCGTGAAGAATGCCCTTGGGCATGCCGGTCGAGCCGGACGTATACAGCAGCAATGCCGGGTCGTCGGCGCGGGTGTCGACCGGCGACGTGAGCGGTTCGCACGCCGCGTAGCGGGCGAAGTCGACTTCCGCGTCCCGCGCCCCACCTGCAATCACCAGGTGCGCCAAGTCCAATTCCGCATCCAGCCCGTCGAGCGCATCCCACGCATGGCGGGTCGACACAACAATTTTTGCCCCGCTGTCACGAATGGCATGGCGCAGGGTGTCCCGTCCATACAGCAAGGACAGTGGGGCGATGATCGAACCCAGCTTGTAGGCGGCCAGGTGCACGATCGCCGCGTCAAACCCTTGAGGCGCGTAACAAACCACCACCTGTTCGCGGCCAACCCCGAGTTGACGCAAGAAACTCGCGCATCGGCCGGCCTCCCGATCAAGTTCCGCAAATGTGTAGTTGCGATCACGTTCGCCGGACGTGTCCACCAAAGCGATCCGATCCCTTTGCTCGCCGCGCGCATGGCGGCCTACAGCTGCATCGCCCATGTTGAAGTTGTCCGGGACGATGATCTGAAAGCTCTGTCGTAACGCGGCAAACGCGGTCTGCGGCTCCAACGCCCACGCGCTCACATCCGTGGTCAAGGTATCCACCTGCAACATCGCATCCGTCTGATTCATCTGATCTCCATGGACGGTTTTTGTCTGGGTCCGCCTTGTCCGAAGGGCCCTTTTTGACGACGAACAAATTCTCATAGACAAAGTAAATAGAAACAAGCGTTATTAGTCGTTTAATATTGATCGATTTTTCCGATAACACCGCCCATTGTTTGCCATGACCCTCAAACAACTCGAAGCCCTTTATTGGGTCGTTCGGCTGGGCACCTTTGCCAAGGCTGCCGCCAAATTACATGCAACCCAATCAACGATCTCGGCGCGTATCCAGGAACTCGAGGCCAGTTTGGGAACCCAGTTGCTGGATCGCAGTCAGCATAGCTCCCGGCCAACAGCCAAGGGTCGGGAACTGATTGACTTAGCCGAACGAATGCTGGGCATCAGCGCCCAGATCCGCGCGACGGTGGGTGATCCGCGCGCGTTGTCGGGTGTCATTCGTGTCGGTATCGCGGAATTCGTCGCCCATGCCTGGCTACCCGATTGGGTCGCCGCCGCCAATGAGAAGTATTCCTCCCTGACGCTGGAAATGGATGTCGACCTCACGCAGGGACTGATCGACAAGCTCAACAGCGGGCAACTCGACCTCGCACTGTTGCCAGGGCCTCTGAAGGAGCCTGGACTGACCCAACGCTCGCTGGGCGGAGTGCAGTTTGCATGGATGGCCAGCCCATCCCTCGGCGTTCCGACGACACCTATTCGCGGCGCCGATATGCAAGGATTCCCCGTGGTGTTGTTGTCGAACAAGTCGCATCTGTATGCCGTTCTGGAGGGCTGGTTCGACCGGGAAGGTGTCACTGTACGGCGTGTCAACCGTTGCAACAACTTAGCCACCCTGGCTTCGCTGGTGATCGCCGGGCTGGGGATCGCCTATCTTCCTCTGGGCTATCACAAGGGGGATCTGGCGAACGGACGCTTGCAGCTTGTCGACGTGCACCCCGAGCTTGCGCCCTTACAATATGTCGCCGCGCATCGCAGCGATCTGACGGAACCACTGGTGCCGCTCTTGGCCAAGCTGGCGGTTGGAATCAGCACATTCTCGAAATCAGATTCGACATTGCTTGAAAGTTTGTAACTACTCAGGCCAACTTTAGGCATCTGTGCTGGATTCAGCCGAAGAAGGGCTGAGGCGTCGACCCCTTAAATGCCGCCACAAGGGACTCAAAGATATTGGCCCCTTGCTTGTGCATCGTTGCGCAATAGGATCGGATGACGCAGTAGTTCTGAGCACCTTGCGGTGTGCGAAGGCAGCCCGATACTTTTTGCTTCACCTTTGGCATACGCACCGTCTGTTCGGCCAGATTATTGGTGAATGGCACATCCGGCTGAGTCATGAAGCGCCAGACATCGTCGCTGT
>Ga0105048_10014232_pt1 | contig 12398 bp, 7 predicted proteins | sample MAT05_FD_78382 | JGI IMG/M metagenome (GOLD analysis project Ga0105048, IMG submission 78382) | Freshwater microbial communities from Lake Fryxell liftoff mats and glacier meltwater in Antarctica - MAT-05 | ecosystem: Environmental > Aquatic > Freshwater > Ice > Liftoff microbial mat | place... | reverse complement strand
GCTTCCGAGGCGCGGATGGCCAGGCTGCGCACTTCGTCGGCCACGACCGCGAAGCCCTTGCCGGCGTCTCCTGCACGGGCCGCTTCAACGGCCGCGTTCAGTGCCAACAAATTCGTCTGGAACGCGATCTCGTCGATCGTCTTCACGATCTTCGCCGTGGAGTCCGCCGAGCGCTTGATCTCGGCGACCGCTTCAGCCAGCGCCGTCATGCGTTCCACGCCCTGCTCGGTGTCCACGCTCGCACGCTCCATCGCCGCCCGCGCTTCGTTGGCGTCGGCCACGTTGGCCTTCGTACGGTCGTCCACCACCTTGATACGGTTCGACACCTGATCGATGGCACCCGCCTGATCGGCCGCGCCGCTGGCCAGTTCCTGGCTGCCTTCACCGATCTCACGTGCCGCCGAATTCACCTGGCTGATCGCGGTGGTGAGCGAGGCGAACACTTCCGCGATGTTCTCGAGCGCCGTGTTCAACGAATCCTTGATCGCGGCATGCTCGCCGACGTAGTCACCGGTCACGCGGGCCGAGAGGTCACGGGCGGCGACACGTGTCAGCACGTCCTTCGCTTCGCTGATCGGTTCGACCACCGAGTCCAACATCTCGTTCGTCCCCGAAATCAGCTGCTGATACGCGCCACGGAACTGATCGGGATTGCCGCGCTTGGTGAGATCGCCGTGCTTGGCCGCGTCGATCACACCGTTGATTTCGCCGACGATGCCCCGCAGCGTTTCGGCGGCGCCGTTGATGCTTTTCGAGAGCACGTCGTGCTCCGAGCGGACTTCTACCTTCGACGTCAGATCACCAGCGGCGAGACGATCCGCCGCCTGGGCCACGCCGCCGATGTAGGCCAGCATCTCGCGGAAGGCGCCGGCCAGCGCGCCGATTTCGTCGTTCGACGTGATGTTGATCTCTTGCGCCACCTTCCCGCGCGCGAGTCCAGTGGCCGCCGTCGACAGCGTCTGCATCGCGCCGATGATGCTGCGCAACGTGCCAACGGCGAGCAGGCCGAGTGCGACGAGCGAGATGATCAATACGACACTCGTGACCAATCGCGTCGTCGACTGCAACGTGCGCGCCGTTCCGAAGGCAGCGGCGATCGCCGCTTCCCGCTCGGTGGTCTGCTGTTGCAGCGCCTTCGACAGCGCAGCGTACTTGGTCTTCACGCCCTGCATGCCGCCCATCATGTCTTCCATCGAGCCGGAAATCATCCCCATGCTCGTGCTGCGGGCTTGCGTGGCGTAGCTCTTAAACTCGGCGCTGAGCGCGCGAACAGATGTCGAGTCGACGCTCGGGTTTCCGGCCAGCGTGTCGGCGAACGCCGCGAACGTCCGGCCGATGGAGTCGGCGGCGACCACGGCACCCGTGTCGCTGGCGCCAACGGCGTCGCGCAACGCGCGCTGGTAGACGTCGAGCAGCGACTGCAGCTTCTGGCTGGTCTCGAGGGCCGGAGACTCCTGGAGCTCGATGCGCTCGAGCTGTGCTTGCGAGCGACTGCCGAGCACGAACGTCGTGCCGAGCGTCGTCAGAAAGCCAACGGCCGCGACAACCGGGAGGGCCAAAATCTTGGCCCGCAAGGACAGGGTACGGAACATTTGGGGAGTGCGAAGGGCAGCAAAAGGAGTTCAGCGAGGGCTTCGTCGCCCGTGCGCCGTCATTGAGGGGTATCGGAGCGATCCCGAGATCACTTAACCCGTTGCCGAACTCCACCACGCTGCCGTTTCACTCCCGGCACAACCGTCACATCCGGCCCACCGTATCACGACACCGCAAAGCGGGGCGACGGATGAGCCCGTCGCCCCGCTTTGCCGTGCCTCCGCCGGAACTCAGAGTCCGTCGAGTAGCGAGTCGTTGTTCGTGGTACCGGCGATGCGCTTGATGAGCCACTCCATGCCCGCTTGCGGCGGGAGCTGATGTAGCCCGCGACGTAGCAGATGCACCTTCTCCAGCTGATCGGGGCGATAAAGCTTCTCTTCGCGGCGCGTCCCACTGGTGCCGATGTCGAAGGCCGGGAAAATGCGACGGTCGGCGAGCGAGCGATCGAGCTTGATCTCGCAGTTCCCGGTGCCCTTGAATTCCTCGAAGATCACGTCGTCCATGCGCGAGCCGGTCTCGACCAGCGCGGTGGATATGATGGTGAGTGAGCCACCGCCGTGCTGCTGCGCAATCATGCGCGCCGATCCGAAGAACGCCTTGGGCTTCTGCATGGCATTGCTGTCGAGACCACCGGACATCGTGCGACCGGTGCCGCGCTCCACCGTATTGTAAGCGCGCGCGAGGCGCGTGATCGAGTCGAGCACGATCACGACGTCCTTGCCCTGTTCGACCATGCGCCGGGCACGTTCGAGCGTCATCTCGGCCACTTCCACGTGCCGCTTGGGCGGCATGTCGAAGCTGGAGGCCACGACCTCGCCGTAGCCCCACGTGATCATCTCGCTCACTTCTTCCGGACGTTCGTCCACCAGCAGCACCAGCAGCCCTGCTTCGGGATGGTTGATGGCCACGCCCTCCACGATCGCCTGCAGAAGCGTGGTCTTACCGGCGCGAGCGGGTGCCACGATGAGTGCACGCTGCCCGTAGCCGATGGGCGCAATCAGATCGATGGCGCGGCGCGTGAGCTCCGGGCCGGTCTTGGCTGGACGTCCCGTTTCCAACGTCAGCTTCCGATCGGGATAGCTGGCCGTGAGCGTATTGAAGTCCGGACGCTTTTCCAGCACGACGGGCGAGCCGTCGTTGAGCTGCTGTACTTCGATGATGACCTGACGGCCGCGCGGGTCGCGTCCGAAGGTGGCGTCGAGCTTGTCGCCGCGACGGAGCTGATGCAGACGCACCAGTGCCGGCGGTACGAACGGGTCGGTCGGATCGGGCAGGTAGCTGTTGATCGCGCGACGCAGGAAGCCGCCATCGCGCGACGGGTCGAACCAGCCGGACATGGCGCCTTCAACGACCGTGGGCGTCGACGGCGTGGATGGTGCACGCTCTGGACCGCCCTCGCCGCCCGGTGGCGTTCGACCGTCGCCACCGGCTTCCTCGCGACGGAAGCGGCTGCGGCCACGGCGTCCATTGCGGCGCATCGCGGCATCACCGCCGCGATCGGGTCCGTTACGGTCGCCGCGATCCGGTCCTCGATCGGGACCCCGATCGGGACCTCGATCCGGTCTGTCTTGCGGAGCTCCCCGCTGTCCGCCGTTTGGCGCACCGCCGGTCGCGTCAGGACGTTCGCCGCGTGGGCCACGATCGCCGCGTTCGTGACGACTGCGGCCGCGGTCGCGCTGACGTCCACCGCGATCGGGGCGACCAGCACGGTCGGAACGTTCGGGGCGATCCCCGAACGGGCGCTCCGACTGCGGCTCGGAACGTTCCTCGCCGTTGGCGGGCGGGTTGGCCGGGCGGTCGAAGGCGCGGTCGTAGCGATCAGCGCTGTCTGAGCGAGGACGCTCAGCCGCTGGATCAAGGAAGGGGGGCGTGAATCGTGGCTCCGGTCGCGACTCCTCACGCGGGGCGGGCGGTTCCGCACGCGGGGCGATCGGCGCCGACGGGGCCTCGCGGTCAGCGTTGGACGGCGCCTCGCGGTCAGCGCTGGACGGCGCCTCGGGGGTGGCGTCGGCCGCTGGGCGACGAGGGGGACGACCGCGTCGCGGTCGGGGGGGCTCGTCGGGCGCGCCAGCCGCCGGCGGCGGTGGAGCGGCATCCCTCGACGCGGGCGCCGACGGGGTATCGAGATATGGATTGTCGTCCCCACCAGAGTCGGGGGACGGCGCGGCACTGGTGCGGCTGCGGCGAATAGGGCGTTTGCGTTCGGTCATTCGAAAACTGCGAGTGGTACAGTGGGCTCCGTTCCGATCTGGAAAGGAGCGCGACGCCGCCGCACGCATGAAACCATGCGATGCAACAGGCCGAAAGTTCGATGCCCGCGTCGGGCTCGAGATGCGCGGAAAGCGCTGATATTGCGGGTCGCTTTGGACGAGTGGAGCCGTACGCGCCTTCGTACGTGCCTTCCGGTACCGCGGGGGGGGGTGCGCGAGAAGCTCGCGCCTCCAAAGACAAGGGGAAGATCGCAAACTCACGACGGATCCCCGGCCGACCGATTCATCCGGTCTGCATGTAATGCGCCACGTGGTCCGGGACCTTGGCGCAGCCAGCCGGTGTCAGTGGGCTCGTCACACGAACTTCGAATCTCACCGTGTGACACTAGGAGTATTACGATCCTACTCCGATCGCGCAACCCACGAATCGTGACCGTGACCTGACCAGATCGCCGTTCCTGTCTACTTTTCGACCATGATCGCACCTCCTCTCGACCTCCCGGCCGCCCTCGCTGATGCAGTGGGCGCCTACGAAGCTTCCGGAAACGTAGGCGGGCTGATGGAGCGCCTGCACACGCTGCGCGCCACCGTCACCCCCGACGCCCTCGTGGCCGCCGCGGAGCCGTGGCTCCACATGCCTGAAGTCGTCGGCCCGCTCTACGAGCGCGTGGTCGACGAGCAGCCGACCAACGCGCGCGCCCTCGTCATTCTCGCCAACGCCTACTGGCTTTCCGGTCGCGGTCCCGAAGTCGTGGGCGAACTGGCCAGTCGCGCGCTGGCGTCCGATCCGCAGAATCGCGGCGCTTGGCACATGTGGGCGCTGACCGAATCGAATCAGCGCGATCGTACGATCCGCTGGCTGCAGGTCACGCAGCGCTTCCCCGAAGATCAGCTGGCCAAAGCCGCGCTGGCCGACAACGCGAGTTCGCTGGCCACCGCCGAGCATGACAAGGAAGCGTTGGCGCTCGCCATTTCCGCGTACGAGGAGTTGTGGGCCAATTCGCCCACCGAGCAGCAACGCGCGGCCCTCGAGACCGCCCTCACCACCCTTCGCAACTACTCGCTGTGACCGACGCGCTCACACCTGGCACGCCGACCCTCAGCACGCCGACACCCAGCACGCCGACACCCAGCACGCCGCCGCACGATCACGTGGAGAGCGATACGCTCGCCGAGTTCCGCCTGTTCCGAGAGCGCATGAACACGCGCATCCTCGGCGAGAACAATCTCGTCATCAATCGCTTCTTCAATCTCGACGGCCGCGCCTACGAGGGCGGCGTGCTGCAGGTGAAGACGAAAGAACTGCTCGGGCTCGTGGCCTCGCTCGTGTTGCGCTGCGACGACTGCATTACCTATCACATCGTGCGCTGCGCCGAAGAAGGCGTGAGCCGTGACGAAGTGTTCGAGACGATGAGCATCGGACTCATCGTGGGCGGCAGCATCGTGATTCCGCATCTGCGACGTGCCGTGGATCGGTGGGATGAAGCGGAGAAGCTGCGCGGTTAGCGAACCGCTCTACGGCTTTGCGACGGTTTTCGGGTTACCGTCGGAGACATAGCGCGCCCACTTGCCGGGCTTGTCCATCTGATCGAGCGTGGCAGACAGTTTCGTTCCGCCCTGCAGCGGTACGCGCGGCAATGACTTCGGATTGAACTCCGGATCGAACGGGCTGCGCGCCGGACCGCCGGCCACTTCAAACACGGCCTCGTGGCGGTAGCGCACGTCACGCTTGCTCTTCTTGTCGTACCACGAGCCGCTGAACGCCAGCGCCCGGTTCTTCGGCCACAAGCCATAGGGCAGGGCAAAGCCACGCACCTTGTAGCCCGGCACCGCCGAGTCGATCGCCATCGCGCCGCGCGCGAGTTGTTCCTGCACCACGGCGTCGGAGTACTTGCTGAGCTTCGCATGCCACAACGTGTGGTTGCACAGCTCGAAGCCCTGCTGCGCCAGGAACTGCACCTTCTGGAAGCGCCACGCCGTCTTCTGGCCGTCGATGCCTTTGTCGCCGAAGAACGCGTGGCCCGCTTCGGCTGCCGGTAGCATGCAGAACAACCCTTTGGCTTTCCAATCAGGGTGCGCCTTGATGAAGTCGAGCAGGATACCGACCGCACTCGTGGGATCCACCACCAACGCGCCGTTGCGCTCGATGTAGCGGAACTGGCTCGGTGACGCATCGTCGAAGGTGAACAGCACCGGCGACTTGCCGGCCGGGACGTCCATTGTTTTGTCGAGCATCTCCGACAAGTTCACCGGCACGTAACCGCGCGCGTGCAATTCAGTCAACTCCGCACGGAATCGCTCGCGCGACACCTTGTAGGTGCCGTCGGCCGCCACCACCTGATGCCATTCGACAATGGGGATACGCCCCAGCTCGTTGGGCACACGCGGGCCGTTCGTCGGAGCAGTCGGCGCCTTGGCCGCCGGTTTTTTTGCTGGCCTGGCGGGCTGGAGCATGGCACTTTCCGGGCGCTCAGGCCGTAGGACTGCACGAGACCACGCGTGCGCCGTGACCGGAAGTAGCTGCGACGCAACCACTACGGCTGCTCCGACTGTCTGAACAAAGATCGACACGCGTGGCGTGATGCGGACGGTGCAGTTGCGGATGATAGGTTCCTGGCGTGCCATGATCGTAAAGGAGTGTGATGGAGGCTGAAGCTAACAACACGCCGGCGATTGCCGCGACACCGGTCGAGACACCGGCGGTGTCATGGCGCGCACGCCTGCTGAAGCCGCTGCTGTATGCAGGCGCCATCGCTGTTGCCGGCGCATTCACCACGGCATCGTGGTGGTGGTCGTGCGGCTGGCAGGGATGCCCCACGCCGTCGCAGTTGCGTGCGTGGAAGCCCACCGAAGGCGGCGCGTTGCTGGCGCGTGACAGCGCCTTCGTCAGTGCACTCTCACCCGTCAATCGCACGAACGTTCCGCTCGCCCTGGTGCCGGCGCATGTGCAGGCGGCCTTCATCGCCGTCGAAGATCGGCGCTTTCACGCGCATCATGGTGTCGACTGGTACGGTGTGGCGCGCGCAACAGTGGCGAATGTCACAGCTGGTAGCGTTCGCGAAGGCGCCAGCACGATCACGATGCAACTGGCCCGCAACGTGTTCCTGGGCAATCGCGCCACCGAACGTACGTTCGGTCGCAAGCTCCTCGAGTGGCGGTATGCCACGCTCCTCGAAGGCTCGCTCTCCAAGCAGGACATCCTCGAGCGATACCTCAACGTGATCTACCTCGGCAACGGCGTGTACGGCGTCGAGGGCGCGAGCCGCGATCTGTTTGGCAAGTCAGTAAAAAATATCTCACTCGGCGAAGCGGCGATGCTGGCCGGCCTGCCCAAGGCACCGTCGTCCTATTCACCGCGTCGCGACAAAGCGCGCGCGCGCGCGCGCCGCGCCACCGTATTCGATGTGCTGCTCCGCGAAGGCGTGGCCGACAGTGCCACGATTCAGAAGTTACGCAACGCGCCGCTCAAGCTGGCGCGTGCGGAATGGGCGCCGGCACGAGCCGTCGATTCGTGGGCCGTCGAAGCTGTGCGCGTGACCCTCGATTCGCTGCGCGCGGCCGGGGTGATCCCCAAGGCGCTCAACGATGCGCAACTCCGTGTGTGGAGCACCATTGATCGTCGCGCGCAGATCGCCGGTGAGCGCGCGATCGCGTCGGGTGCCTGGCAGATCGATCAGGAGCGTGCGTCCGGCGGCTTTGCCGTGAGCGGCGCCGGGTCGCGCACGCAGGGGGCGCTGGTGGCGCTCGATCCCACCACTGGTGCGTTGCGCGCCATCGTTGGTGGTCGCCGTATCGAGCGCAAAGGCTTCAATCGTGCCCTGCGCGCCAAGCGTCAACCGGGAAGTACGTTCAAGCCGTTCGTGTACGCCGAAGCGCTGCGTCAGGGCTTTACGCTCGCCAGTATGCTGGAAGACGAACCGGTCGAGATCGACATCGGTCGCACCATGTGGACGCCGGCCAACTACGGCGACAACTACGCGGGGCACATCACGCTGCGTGATGCCTTGGCCCGTTCCGCCAACGCGGCTACCGTGCGACTCAGTAGCAAGCTGAGTGTGCGGCGCATCGCCGATCTCGCGCACGCGCAGGGCATTACCAGCGAACTACCCATCGTGCCGGCGCTCGCGCTTGGCGCCGGTGCCGTCACGCCACTCGAACTCACGGCCGCCTATGCCCCGTTCGGGAATGGCGGCACGCGCGTACAGCCGTATTTGGTAGAACGCGTGGAGGATCAGTTCGGACGCGTGCTATGGAGCCATTCCCGTACCGCCGCCGTCAAAGTGCTCGAAGCCACCGACGCGTTTCTCATGACATCGCTGATGCAAGGCGTGGTCGATCGTGGCACCGGTCGTCCGGTGCGCGATGCCGGCATTCGCGGGCCCGTGGCCGGCAAAACCGGCACCACGAACGATGGCACCGACGTCTGGTTTGTGGGATTCACACCCACGCTGGTGGCCAGCGTGTGGTTTGGCGCCGACGATCCGCAGCCGCTGGGCTGGAACGCGTCTGGTGGACGACTGGCGGCGCCGGTCTGGGCCCGTTTCCTCCGCGATGGATGGCACAGCCCTGAAGAAGACAGCGCGTGGATGCCACCCGCCGGCATCGAGACCAAGCAGATCGATATCGGCACCGGCAAGCTCGCCAGCGATTGGTGCGGACCATCGCGTAAAGAGTTCTTCGTGCGCGGCAGCGGGCCCAGGACATCGTGCGAGAACGATCCATATCTCGCCATGCGTGACGCCGAGCCGCCCGATTGGCACGACAGCAGCGATGGCGGCGCTGGGGGGATCGATCCGGCGCAGATCGATCCCGCGCAGATCGCCGCGGCGGTGAGTGGCGTACTTGAAGCGGTGGGTGGCAACGCCACGGCCCGCGCCGCGGCCGATCGTATCATGAGCGAGCTACGCAAAGCGCAGCGCGACGCCGCTCGCGAAGCGAGGCGGGAGGTCGAACGCGTACGTCGTGAGCTGCGGGGCGTGCCGCAAGCGCCGGTGCCGCCGCGGCCGCCTCGCGAGCGCGACTGAGTCGGTAATCGGAAGCTGTCAGAATGCACTGTGTCAGAGCGAAAAAGCGGCAGATCACGCTTGGATCACGGCCAGCTCACCCGCCCGCCCCACACTCCGGTCGAACGCCAGACGCACGATGCCGATGGCGCGACCTCAACCGGAGTTTCTCATGTTCGTTCGCCCGTTGCTCAGCACCCTTGGTCTCGCGTTCTTGCTCGGTGCCTGCAGTGAGTCCCAGATCGCCGACCCGCTGTCTGATGTCCCCGACACTGCGACGCTGATCCGCGCCGCGGAAACGGCTGGCTTGGTGCGGGTCACGGTGCCGCAACCGGACCCCGGCATCCCGGCCTATGCCCGCGCATTTCCGGGCTTAAAACAGTTCTTCCACAACGGGGAATGGCTGGCGATTCCGTTTTATCGGGCGCCGAGCGCGATTCCCGCCGACTTCAATTTGATGACGTTTTTCCACTTCCCCGGCCCCGGTGGGCTCGGCGCCTTTGCCACCCCGATCCTGATGGGAGGATTCCTTTTTGTCGAGCGCAACGCCCCCCTTGGCACCTTCCCGGTACTCGTCGTCTCGACCGGTGATGCCGTACCGATCTGGTTCGTGCGCTGGTCTACTTACCAAGCGGCCATGGCCGACGGTGTGGTCACCATCGGCGACGTGATCGCCATGAACCCACTGCGGGGAACTGCGACCACGTTCAACGAGACCGTGAAGCCGCGACTCGATGATCACCTCGTTGTCATCAATGCAAACGGAAGACTCACCGACGGCCGCACCTTCGACTTTCATGTGACCCACGTCGGCGACGTGTCGCGCGCGCTGCGGATCAACTTCGGCCGATAGACCGCACGCGGTACAGGCCGGAGCAGGCGAAGAACAGCAAACGAGAAGTAAAAAGGGATCTTCGGGGTTTCGTATGGGTGAATCTCAGCCGACTCGTCTTCGCACCGCATCACCGCGGGCGTTGGGCCGAGAGTCACCCATACTGAATCCCGCATTGGTTTTGGACTGTTCCTCTGCGTGCTCTGCGCCGTTGAGTCCTCTGCGTGATCAGTTCAGCAGACTGTCCGTCGACGCGTGATCCGTTCGGCGGCAGATCGCTGGCGGCGATGCTCGGGTCGATCGAGACCTGATCCCGCAGAGAAACGGAGAAAGCAGAGGCGCAGAGGTCTCTTACCGATGGAACGGCTTCACCTCGGCAGGCCGCTCACACGCGTGGACCAACCACAGGCGCGTAGGGAAGCGGCCGACAGTGCAGCGGGCACTGCGGCATGTCAGCGGCCATGTTCGGTGAGGCACCGCAGCGGGCCGTTGGGCCGAGAGTCACCCACACGAAGCCCCGACGCGCCTGTTGCTGTTCTCCGCGAGCTTCGCGCGAACCAGCGATCTTCAGGATCTCCCGACGCTATCCGTTCGCACGCGCCCGAGGCAGCGTACCAATGGCCGTGCCCCTCACCGCATCGTGGCCGCCCACGCGCTGAAGCCGGGTTCGATCGCATCCAGACGTTGTAGCAGCTCGTCGCGCGAAACCGAACGCGTCGCTCCTCGGGGAAACGCCTGCTTCACACGCCGCAGGAATTCCACGCCCTGTGTGTCGTGCACGCGCTGCACTTGCTGCTGAAAGCGGGCCTGATACCACACATAGTTTTGCGCGCCGACACCGAAGTACAAGCGCTCGAACGCCTCGAGGGTACGGTGGTCGGGGTGCGCCGCGTCGCGATACCCCTGCAGAATGCCTTCCCATAGCTTCGCGTCCACGGGGCGTGCCGCACGCAGGTACGTGTAGCAGAAGTAGGTCGCGAGCCACTCGCTGAACCATTTCGACGGCACGTCGATGCCGTAGGCGTCGGCGAAGGCGTGACCCAGCTCGTGGAGACCCACGAGGTCGACGTAGCGCTTCGATGCTTCGGTCCACGTGCGACCGGATGCCGTAACCAACCGCCGCGCCGTATCCGAGATCCCCGTTTCAAGCGAGAGGGCGTCGTTGGCCGCGACGTTGTCATCGGTGGCAGGCAGGAACGCCACCGGCGGCGTGCCCTCCACGCCGGGAATACCATAGGGCTGCATCGTGATCACCCGCTCCCAGCTTGGCTGCTCGAGCACCGCGATCGACAGTTCCGGCGAAATCCCGAGCGAGTCGGCGAAGAACTGCCGTGCGTCCTGGATCAACGTTCGAAGGCGAACGGCCTTGACCTCGTGGCCGGGATTGAAGTAAACCGTGAGTCGATCGGTCGAACTGGGCAGGCCGAGGGCGCGGATTCGTCGCAGGAGATCGGCTGGCGGCGGCGCCGTCGGCGCGCTCTGAGCGAGCGCCGTCAACGGCACATTGGCCAGCATAATCAGCAATGCCGACGCGAGTGAGACACTTCTCACCATCATACGCGAGGTGTGAGAATTCGATGTCAAAACGTTCTCCGGAGTGAGAAAAGGAGCTACAATATTGAGCTCTCAGCTCTTAGCTCTTAGCTCTTAGCTCTCAGCCGCTATCCGCTTGTGACCCCAGCGTGACCTGAGCATCCCGGACGTGCCATTCCGTGCCCTGTGACTGGAAATCGATGATCAGCATCGCCGCGCTGGGTCCGCTCAACGTCAGTGAGCCGACTCGAGGGAGTTTGGCCACCCTATTGGCGCAGCCTCGTCGCGCCGCCCTGCTGGCGTATCTCGCAATCGAAGGAGAAGGCGAATTCGTCTCGCGTGATTCGTTATTGGCGCTATTCTGGCACGATAGTGATGAGCCCCGGGCCAAAGCAGCCCTCCGGCAGGCGCTCACGTTTCTGCGCCGCGCGTTGGGCGAACACGCCATCCTCAACCGCGGCGATGACGCCATCGGCCTCGACCCGGCCCACATCTCGTGCGACGTGTGGGCATTTCAGCGGGCGCTCTCGGCTCAGCGAGATGACGACGCGCTGGCGTTGTATCGAGGCAACTTGTTGGACGGACTGGTCGTCGACGACGCCCCGGCTTTCGAACAATGGGTCGCCAATCGTCGGGAGACGCTGGCTCGGCAAGCCGCCGGAGCCGCCGCCCGGAGCGCCGATGCGCACGCCAGCCGCGGTGATCTCCCACGCGCCGTCGAATTGGCCAGACGGGCACAGACGCTCGACCCGTTCAGTGAATCGCATCATCGTCGACTGCTGACCGTGCTGGATCGATCAGGCGACCGGTCCGGCGCCCTGCGCGAGCACGACACGTTTGCGGCGCGACTTCGATCAGAGCTCGATGCGGATCCCGCTCCCGAGACGCTGGCGGTCGTCGTAGCAGTTCGGGCGCGAAGCATAGCGAACACGTCGCCCATTACCGCGCCGATCGCCTCGCCGAACGTGATCGATGCAACGAGCGGCCCCGCACCCGTCGACGTCCCGCCGAGCACGTCGCAACCCATCGCGCTGCCGGTGCGAAACACGCAGTGGTTGATCGTCGGCGCGGCCGCAGTGGCGATGGCGTTGATCGTCATACTGGTCATGCGCCGACCGTCGTCATTCTCCGAATCGGCGACATCCGGACCAGCGGCGCCAGCTTCAGGGCTCGTCGCGAACCGCATCGCCGTCCTGCCGCTCACGGAATCGGTGCCGGATTCCGCGC
>Ga0105048_10014231_pt1 | contig 12399 bp, 7 predicted proteins | sample MAT05_FD_78382 | JGI IMG/M metagenome (GOLD analysis project Ga0105048, IMG submission 78382) | Freshwater microbial communities from Lake Fryxell liftoff mats and glacier meltwater in Antarctica - MAT-05 | ecosystem: Environmental > Aquatic > Freshwater > Ice > Liftoff microbial mat | place... | reverse complement strand
AGAAGTTTAATTTTTGAAATTCACACCACAACGCTATGTGCTTACTGTCCCTTAATTCAAGAGGAAGAGGAATTAATCCACTACCTCACACCGCCTCTTTAAAGCCTCTCTCCTTTCTAGGGCTGATGCTGATCGGGGTTTTGCTGTCTATCCCAAGCCAGGCAAACGCAGCGACCTCCGCTTCCCAATGGGGAATCACATGGACCTTTTCCGAAGATCGTCCTACTGGCAAATTCGCCAACGGAGACTGGTGGGTTGTTGGTCCGGTAACAATCGTCAACATCAACCCGAAAACGGGCGATGGAGGCGATGCCCTCGGCGGTGGCTCGATGCTCAACCCGATTCCCAATCAAACCCAAGGCCTGTATGGATGGCCCACCACTCCACAATATGATATCAGAAAAAACGTCTCACTTCGCTTGCCCGTCACCATCCAACCGGGGAATTCGCTCCTTTCGACGATCAACAACCCAGATACATGGGCACCGGGGGAGGCTGGAGAGAGTGCTTATTTTAAAGAAACCGCAGTTCTGACAATCCTCGCGGCGGCTCCTCCTACAGGAAGCTTCCGCCCGCCTTACGCAGGGACTAACAAGACGATTAAAAGCAATTGGAACGTGGCGAGCTTGGACTATTCCAAACTCCGAAGCCTTGCCCCTCCTGTGCCGGCAAACATGCCAAACCTCCAATTGATGGAATCCGCCACGCAGCGCCCGCTTTTGGAAATGAATTACGGATGGCTCAATACCCAGTGGAAGGCCTCTTGGAAGCCCAACAAACCAAATGGATATCCCGTCCGCGCATACGGTCGCGAAGTAGCGGGATTCTCTTCAGCTTCAGGCCTCTTGCTTAATACCAACCTAAGCAATGCAGCTAAGGAAAAGCTCCTAATCAATATTGTCCAATGGGGAATTGATAACTACGGTCTCATGGAAGTCGGAATGCAATGGTGGGCTTCTGGAGGCCACCAGAATGGGAGGCTTCTCCCCACCTTCATCGCAGGTAAGGTTCTCAACGATCCAGATATTCTGGGAAGGGCCAGCGGCTTCAATCAGTTTCAGGAACTTACCAGTCACGCATTTGTCACTCAGGCCCTGATCAATCTTCCACGCAACCCGCAGAATCCACCGCGCAAGCCATACTCTCAAGATCAGCTCGGGATGCCCGAATGGAGCTCAGAGGGAAAATTCGACGGTGATGCCTCTTCCGAATGGTATCCAAACTCCGTTTACTGGGGTTCATTTTATCGGTTCATCAGTGGCCCTGCGAACTGCGGAACGGTCGCAACCATCTTGCTCATGGGTGGGCGTGGGGACGTGAAGCAAGAAGCGTTTTTCAGATACATCATCGAGAGATATTACCCCCGAGATAATCCGGGCGGTTTTACTCGTGATATGTGGGACGCTTATATCGGTAACAATCCCGCCGCACCGATTGATTTGAACTCGATCTTGAATCCCTCGATCTTACCTTCACTCGCCAGCTATTTTGCAGATGAGTCCGTGGAAGTTCGTCTTACAGCGGAGACGGGGGCAACCATCAGATTCACAACGAATGGATCAAATCCGACGGCCACGTCGCCCGTTTACACTTCACCTTTTAGAATCTCTACCAACACAACCGTCAAGGCAGCTGCCACCAAGGTGGTGAACAACGCGACCCTCACGAGTTTGATTTCCGAGAAAACCTATCAGTTCTTGCCCATTACATTAAGGCCCATCGCCAAAACGAATTGGACCATCACGGCGAATAGCCAAGAAACAGGATATAACGCGGTCCAGATGATCGACGGTAGAAACGATACGTTCTGGCACACGAAATTCAATCCACAGCCGGTACCGCCGCCTTATATCGTCACCCTCAATCTTGGTGCAACCTATGATATCACAACAGTCCGATATCAGCCACGAATTGACAGCGAGAACGGGCGCATAAAATCCTATAAATTTTTCGCAAGTAGCGATGGGGTAAACTGGGGCAATCCGATTGTCACCGGAACCTTGCTCAACAGCCCTCTGGAACAAGTGGTCACTCTGCCCAACACCGTTCGGACATCTTTGATTCGAATGACTACTGAAGAAAGTGGTGTTGCGGCCACCGGCACCTATGCTTCAATCACGGAACTCGGAATTACAGGAACCTATGTTTCAGGTGGCACCACTCCACCGATCATCCCTCCCTCCAGCGGATTCGTCTTGGGAAACCGCATTCAGGTCATACGCAACACTTGGGTGAATAGCACGGCTTCCGTTTCGACACGCATCGGCTCACAACCTACGAGTTCCTTTGGCACGATCGTCGAAGGCCCTATAGGTCCGGGGAGTGATGGAATTACCTGGTTCAGGGTAAACTACGACACGGGTGCCGATGGCTTTAGCGGAGCGGACAACTTTGCCGTCACGACAGTGCAACCTCCAGCGGCCCCTCCTGCGATTCCCACGGGACTCAGGGTTATCCCAAATTGATCCAGCTTCAAGTCCGCCGCTCTTAAAACCATAGACGTGGCGCCCTTTATGAAGTTTCCTCGAATCAGCCTGGCTTTCGTCTCTCCGTGACGCGGGCAGGTTTTTTGGAAATCAGGCTCTGCCTTTACTCAAGTGTGGAAGCCTTCGGATTCAAAAATTTGTAACGAATACAAAGTGCCCTTCTTCTTGGTGGTCGATCTGTGACGGTGCACATACAGGGGGCTAAGAGGCACGATTCGGGAGAAGGAACCTAGCATTTAAGAGTCAACGGCCTCAACTGTAGTGAATCCTCTTGCCGCCATCCTGTTCTTTGCTCTAGCCGCCATGATGCTTTCCGCCCCGAGGAAGTGGGCGCTCGCGCCCTTTCTCGCCGGGTGCTGTCTGATGACGACAGGCCAAGGACTTGATCTGGGTTTCATCAGTCTGCCGATGTTCAGGCTTCTGATCTTGGTTGGGGTGGTTAGAGTAATCATCAAGGGTGAGAGAATCGATGGAAGCTTCAATGCGATCGATAAACTCTTAATATTCTGGGCTGCTTGGTACCTCTTCGCGAGTTTCTTTCACGATTGGCAGTTGGACGCGGGCCCGATTTTTGTGAGCGGGGTTATTTACAACCTGCTGGGGTTCTATTTCTTGGTAAGAATTTGGTGCTCGGATTTGGATGATACCAAAGACGTGGTGAAAATCATTGCTCTTCTTTTGGTTCCCGTCGCCATCTCAATGCTTGGCGAAAAATATTTTGCGAAGAACCTCTTCTCATACTTTGGTGGAGTGCAGGACTACATCATCATCCGCGAAGGAAAAATCCGAGCCCAAGGGCCATTCCTCCATCCCATTCTCGCTGGAACGGTTGGAGCCACTTGTATTCCCCTTTTTGTTGGCATCCTCAAAGAGGCAAAGACCATCGCGATCCTGGGAATTGTTGCTGCAATCATCATGGTCTTCTCCAGTGCTTCAAGTGGTCCGATCATGAGTTTGATGGCGGCGATTTTCGCAATTATGATCTGGCGCTACCGTGATCACACCCGAAAGATGTGGATCGGGGCCATCGTAACTTATCTGCTGTTGATGGTCGTCATGGAACGCCCTCCGTATTATTTAATTTCGAAGATCGATCTTTCAGGGGGTAGCACAGGCTTTCATCGCTCATTTCTAATCGATCAAACCCTTCAGTTTTTCAATGAATGGTGGCTGTTCGGAACGGATCATACCCGCCACTGGATGCCGGACCAAGGAACGGCGTCCTCACCCAACCACACGGACATCACCAATTATTACATCGGCATCGCGGTCGGAGGCGGCCTGTTGTCGCTGCTTTTAATCGTCGGAATCTTAATCAAATCCTTCGGATGGGTGGGACAAATCTGGAGAGAGATCCATGATGATCGGCCTGATAATGCCTTTATGATTTGGTGCATGGGTTCTGCGCTCTTCTCCCACGTTGTCACCGGTATTTCAGTCTCATACTTTGATCAATCGGTGTTCTTTTTTTGGCTGAACGTCGCCGTCATCTCGTCCATGTATTCCTCAGTCCTGTATCGTGAAACGGCAGAAGAAGGTGCAGAAGAGTCTGATGGTTCCGAAGTCACTTCCCGCGCCCTCGATAAAGCCTTTCAATAAAATGCCGTCGTTGTCAGCAGGAAGATGTGTTTTGGGACTCTATCGTCTTGGAACCAACTTGAGAAACAGGATTTTCAGCAATTCAGTTGCTTCTGCTTTTCATGAATTTGGCCGAGGAAGTACTCTTCAACTGCCCACCACGGTATGGGGTGAAGCGGGAATCTCGGTTGGAAAAAAAGTTCATATCGGCCCTGCATCATGGCTACTTTGTCTCGCCGACCCTATCGAGTCAGGCAAACCCGTCATTGAAATTGGCGATGGTTGCTCAATGGCTGGAAATATCACAATCACTGCGATCTCCAGTGTTTGCATCGAAAGCGGAGTCCTGTTTGGACGAAATGTTCATATTTCGGATCATGCGCATGAATTCAGATCGCTCGATAAACCCATTCTGGAACAAGGAGTCACCACTGCGAAGCCGGTGCGGATCTGCCAAGGAGCGTGGTTAGGCCAAGGAGTGGTGGTTTGTCCTGGAGTAACAATTGGCCGTAATAGCGTGATCGGTGCAAACTCGGTGGTGAAATCTGATATACCAGCCGGGGCCGTGGCTGCGGGGGCGCCTGCCAAAGTGATCCGTATGATTTCGCAGTGATTGATCGGTTTTCCTATGCTTGTTTCCATCATTATTCCAACTTTCAACAGGGAAGCCATCATCGGAGCCGCAGTGGAAAGCGCGCTTGGGCAAACCTATCCAAACAAGGAAATCATCGTTGTGGATGACGGATCAAAGGATCGCACTCTCGAAGTCCTGAAAACTTATGGTTCAAGCATCACCGTCATCGCGCAATCAAACGGAGGTCCTTCAAAGGCACGCAATCGCGGAGTGATGGAATCGAAAGGGGAAATTGTTTCCTTCCTTGATTCAGATGATTTCTGGCATCCCGAAAAAATTGAGAAGCAGGTCCAACTCATGACACTGGCGGGCATTGTGATGCCCTGTTGTGTGTGCAATGCGGAAATCCGTGGGATTTCTGGACAGGTGATCAGCCACTCCTTCAAGGATGCCGGAATCTGCACACCGGTGCCCTACGGAGAATGGCTCAATCCAAGTGAGGTTCTGGCGACGAGCTTTCTTTTGTTCAATCAGGTCGTCGCGGTAAGGCGTGCGGCGTTTGACGCAGTAAAGGGTTTTAACGAAGATCTTAGACTCCTCGAAGATTACGAGATGGCGCTCAAACTATCATCTCTCGGGAAGTGGGGTATCATCAGTGAGCCACTGGTCGTTAAAAAAAACGACACCGAGGGCATCGGCGTTGAGTGTTTGAAGGATCATGCGAAGCACCTGGAGACTTGTATCAATGTCATCCATGGATTTCTGACAAGTAATTATCTACCTCAAGGTAGAGCACGGAAGTTACTAGAAGATTCCCTCAAAGATTTGCGCTCCGAATCCAAAGCCGCAAAACTGGCTCAAGAATCCAATCCTTTCAGTAAGATCGCAGGCAAGGGCCTAGGTTTTATAGTACGGGTAAACAAAGCTTTAAAACGGCGGCAAGCCTCCTGGCCGTGCCCCGTGGTCCGTCCACTTTGATAAAACACGGCCTTCTCTTTAAAAATACCACATTATGAATGAAATCACCATTGAAGCCGGACGCGCGGAACGCCAATATTGGAAGGATCTCTGGCGCTATCGTGAATTGTTCTACTTTTTGGCCTGGCGTGATATTCTGGTTCGCTACAAGCAGACGGTCATTGGAATCGCATGGGCGGTGATCCGTCCTCTGCTCACCATGGGCATTCTCACCTTTGTGTTTGGAGGATTGGCCAAAATGTCTTCAGGGCAGACCCCTTATCCGTTGTTTGTATTCTGCGCCTTACTCCCTTGGAATTTCTTCGCCACCGCATTCTCGGAAAGCGGCAATAGTCTGGTGTCGAACGCGGGAATGATCACAAAAGTCTATTTCCCTCGTTTGGTGATTCCGGTAAGCAGTGTGATTACCAGCTTCGTGGATTTCCTGATCTCGGCGGTTCTGCTGTGTCTATTGATGATCTACTATCAGTTCCTTCCCGGTCCTACTGTTTTTGCTCTTCCGCTTTTCGTAATGCTTGCATTTGCAACGGCTTTTGGAGCGGGCCTCTGGGTATCGGCATTGATGGTGAAGTATCGTGATTTTCGTTACATCATTCCTTTTGTGGTCCAATTCGGCCTTTATCTTTCTCCCGTCGGGTTTGGCAGTAATCAAGTGCCCGAGAAATGGCGCTTGCTTTATTCCCTCAACCCGATGGTGGGAGTGATCGATGGGTTTCGCTGGGCTATTCTTGGCGATAGCAATCTCTATTGGCCAGGTCTTTGGGTATCGATCGTGGGAGTCATCCTGATGATCATTTCTGGAATTTGGTATTTCCGCAGAACTGAAAGAACCTTCGCGGATGTGATTTGAGTTTCTCCCACCTTTTCAACCTTTACCAAATTATTCTGCAATGAGTGAAGCTGTAATCAAAATCGATAATCTATCAAAACGCTACATGATCGGCCGTCAGGGCGAGAAGGGCGACGGCTTACGGCATGTCCTGGAGAGGGCCGCACGAGCACCATTTTCGATGTTTAAATCGAAAGCCTCCCGGGGAAGTGCGACGACTCAGGAGTTCTGGGCCACCAAGAATGTGAGCCTTGAAATTCATGCGGGCGAAATGGTGGGAATCATTGGTCGCAACGGCGCTGGCAAATCCACGCTGCTCAAGTTGCTCAGCCGGATCACGGAGCCGACCTCTGGAAGCATCCGCATTCGCGGGCGGGTGGCCAGTCTGCTGGAAGTAGGCACGGGTTTCCACCCGGAACTCACAGGCCGCGAGAATATTTTTCTCAACGGGGCGATTCTCGGAATGAGCCGCGTGGAGATCAAAAGGAAGTTTGATGATATTGTGGAGTTTTCAGAGATAAGCAAGTTTCTTGATACCCCGGTCAAGCGCTATAGCAGCGGGATGTATGTCCGGCTTGCGTTCGCGGTCGCTGCGCACTTGGAACCAGAGATTCTGATCGTAGATGAAGTTCTGGCTGTGGGAGATGCTGAGTTTCAAAAGCGATGTCTCGGCAAGATGGAAGACGTTGCGATCAATGAAGGCAGGACTGTTATTTTGGTAAGTCACCAACTTTCCGCTATTCAAAACCTTTGCAAACGCTGCATCCTGATGGATAGCGGGCAAATTGTCTTTGATGGGAAAACGGCAGATACCTTGGAACGTTATACCTCACGCGCGGTCGGTCTCACCTCTGTGGAACTTTCCGAGCGAATAGACCGCGATGGCAAAGGCGATGCGATTCTTACCTACCTGAAGTTCTTTGATGGTAAAGGACAACCCGCGAGCGAAATCATCTCCGGTCAGAACTTGGTGATCAAAGTGGGTTTCCAAGTCCATGGCGATCTGACACTCACAAACTGCATTATTGGTCTCACGGTGATGAAGGATTCTCAACCTCTCATCGTGCTTTCGACCGATCTGGCGGATAAGGCACCGCTTGTGTTGAACGGTGCAGGGGAGGTCGAGTTCGTGGTGCCGGACCTTCCGTTCTCTGGAGGATGCTATCATATCAGTTCCTATTTAGGCAGTGAAGGAAGCGTCACCCAGGATTGGGTGGACGATGCGGCCTCTCTCGACGTGGTGGATGGCGACTTTTACGGAAGTGGAAAAATCTATCGTGACGGCTGGCAGGGTAAAGTGGTTTTGGTCCATCATTCTTGGAGGATATGTTCTTCATCCGAATCTGATGGCAGCATTCCTCTCGGAAGCAAGGTTCCAGTACCTGCGATGAGTTGATAGGTTTCTTGAATAGCAATCTTTCACCCGCACTGGTTCTCTTTGAGTCTCTGGTTTTCGATATGAACGTTCGTCCTAAGATAGTCTGCCTCACCCCAATCAAGAATGAGGATTGGATTCTTGAGAGTTTCCTCCGCTGCACCAGCACCTGGGCGGACCATATCATCGTCGCCGATCAAATGTCGGACGATGCATCGCGACAGATCGCGAATTCGTTTGAAAAAGTAACACTGATTGATAACAACTCGGTGACGTTTAACGAGCCGGAGCGCCAGGCATTATTGATTAACGAAGCCCGAAAAATTCCTGGACCCAAGGTTTTCGTGGCTTTGGACGCAGATGAGTTTTTCCATGCAGATTTTATCGGTAGCGAGCAATGGGAAGCGATGATCGCGGCAGCTCCTGGAACGGTTTTCAATTTACAATGGGCCTGTGTTCGTCCGGGCAAGCAGCACTATTATGTTTTTCCTGCAGAGTTTCCATTGGTCTATGTGGATGATGGTTACGAGCATCAAGGGAAGGAAATCCATAGCCCGCGCTTGCCGCTGCCGCCAGGGTCTCCCCGAGTTTCATTGGGCGTAAAGACTTTGCACTTATCAACAATCGATATTGACCGTTTTCGTAGTAAAAACCGGTGGTATATGACATGGGAGTTTCTCAACCAAAATGGGGACGGACGCACCTATGAGATCTACCGTTTTTATCACTATGAGTTCTTCATTACCCCCAGCCGGATCAAACCCCTACCCGCCGAATGGGTGGATGGTTACAAACCTGCGGCGGATGCTCTTTCGTTCAAAAGCCAAAAGTATTACCGGTGGGACTCGATCATGCTGGATTTCTTGATTGAGCACGGTCCCGAGCGTTTTTGTAAACTCGCGATCTGGGATACGGATTGGGATGAAATGCATCGGGAGCTACGCGGTTCCGAACCTCCACGGTCCTTGAAAGATCCCCGTGCCCCCTTGGACAAAGCAATCCATGGTTGGCTTGAGCGGACTCAGCCCTTCCATAGTGAAGGCGCTCCTCGCAGGGGGCGGATCGCCAATCGCCTTCACAACATCGCGGCGCGGTGCGTCAAAAGACTTGGCTGGTAATCCTTAGGGACCTGTTTGAAGAAGACGAGGATGTAAAGTTTTGCAATTTGATCTTAAATAGTCCTTTATTTTAAACATCCTTGTTTTTTGCTTCCCTCGCACCTGATTTTTAGTAATTTTCTTCCGTTCCCGCCCCCCACAATGAACCATCCCCCATTTAGCATTCTTGCAACTTTTGGAAGATTTACTTTTCGCAAATGTCTGCGCCGAGCCTTCAAGTATTGTTTCCTGGGGATAGGGTTAGGCCTTCCTTGGGTAGCTAACGCAGTGATCCTTCCCAAGGCGGGATGGTCGGTGCGCTATGTGAGTAGCCAAGAAACCGTCGGTAGCAATACTGCGGCAGGCAAGGCCATCGACGGCAGCGCGAGTACGTTTTGGCACAGTAAATGGTTCAATGGCGCAGATCCAGCGCCCCACGAGCTCCAGCTCGATCTTGGTGCGACTTTTTCGATCAATCAATTTCGCTATCTGCCGAGGCAAGACAGTGCCAACGGCCGCGTGGCTGGCTATCGGCTGTTTGTGAGTCAGAACGGCATCAATTGGGGTGCCCCGGTAGCGGAAGGAACCTTCCAAAACACTGCCTCCGCCCAAACAGTGAGTTTTCCTGCCACTGCGGGGCGTTTCTTCTCAATTTTCGTCCTCAACGATGTGGGTGGCGGCTCGGTCGCGTCGATCGCTGAGATTGACCTATTCGGCGATCCGCTCAGTCCATCAAGAAACGAAGCTCCCGATAGCATCATTGTCTCAAATCCTGGCTTAATCTCGCTTCCCGTAGGTGGGCAGGCCGACTTTTCGGGACTTGGACTCGATGTCAACGGTGGGCAGCCATTCACATTTCTTTGGAACTTCGGTGCAGGCTCGGGGATTCCAAATTCGACTCTCGCGGATCCACTGCCCGTAGTTTTCAATACAGCGGGTGAATACCTCGTGACCTTCACGGTTACCGACTCAAGCGGACTCCCTGATGCAAGGCCGGATGTCGTGCGTGTGAAAGTAGGTCCGAGCCTGTTGGATCGTTCCCCATGGAGTGTTTGGTTCGTGGATTCAGAGGAATCTGTAGGAAGCAATGGTCTCGCGGAAAACGCGTTTGATAACAAATCGAACACCATCTGGCATACCAAGTGGTTCAATGGCACCACCCCTATTCCTCACGAGCTACAGATTGATTTGGGATCTGCATTTACGTTGAATGAATTCCGCTACCTACCCCGCCAGGATAACTCCAACGGACGCATCAAGGATTTCCGCTTCTTTGTAAGTCAAGATGGTCAGAACTGGGGCGCTCCCGTGGCATTCGGCACTTTTCCAAATGCAGCGGGCGAGCGGATTGTAACATTACCTCCCACTTCGGGCCGCTTCGTGGCGCTCTCGGCGGACTCGGAAGTGAATGGCGGCCAAATCACCACTGCTGCTGAGATCAATCTTTTTGGTCAACCTGCCGTCCCTGCCCAGATGAACCTCGCCCCGGATGGCGTGATCACCTCGCACCCCGCCACTTCTGAAATTGCCATTGGCCCCGGTGGGGTGGTGGATTTCTCGGGAATTGGTTTGGATTTGAATGTGGGCCAAGCGCTCACTTACTCGTGGAACTTTGGCGCAAAAGGTGGAGTTACCAGTTCCACCCTCGCCAATCCTCCACCCGTGCAATATCTCAATGAGGGAACGTTCACCACGACTTTTACGGTCAGTGATGCTTCGGGCGCCTCTGATGTGACTCCCGATATTCGAGTGGTCAAAGTGGGGGTCGCCTCGATTCCCATCGCCGCTTGGTCGCTTGTTTCTGCCAGCTCACAAGAAACCGTAGGGAGCAACACAGGGGCCGCGAATCTCTTTGACGGAAACCCGAGTACTTTCTGGCATAGCCGCTGGCTCAATGGCGCGGACCCTGTGCCACATGAGGTGATTCTGGATCTAGGCTCCACTTACACCCTCTCTGCCTTCACCTATCTTCCGCGCCAAGACAGCTCTAACGGACGGATTGGAAACTATGCTTTCTATATCGGACAAAATTCCACGAACTGGGGTTCTCCGGCGGCTACAGGAACATTCCCTGCTGGATCGGCCTTACAGACTGTTTCATTCGCTCCCGTCAGCGGCCGCTTCATCCGGTTCCTGAGTTTCGGCGGTCTCAACGGCAGCCCCTATTCCGCCATCGCCGAGTTGGGCCTGCGCGGGTTCCTTGCTGACTCAGCGGTGAATCAGGCTCCAGACGGGATCATCACCTCCCCCCCCACGCCTCTTGCTCTGCCACCTAATGGCGCTACAAACTTTACCGGACTTGCACTGGACCCAAACAGTGGGCAGGCCCTTAGCTACCTTTGGAGCTTTGGTGTTGGCTCGGGTGTTCCTAATTCCACCAGCCTTAATCCCGGCTTGATCAGCTTCCCGAATCCAGGAAACTACGAAGTCACCTTCACGGTGACGGATGCACTTGGCCTCAGCGACCCGACACCCGCCAAAGTGCAAGTGACCATCGGCACGGGGCGGATTGATCGTTCCTCATGGACCATCCATAATGCCAGCAGCCAACAAACCGAGGGCATCGATCTCTCTGCCGCAAGAACGATTGATGGCAATCCCGCAACCTTCTGGCACAGCCAATATTCACCCGTCTTTGCCAAGCCGCCGCATCGGTTGGAATATAATCTAGGATCTAACAAGACGATCACCGGGCTGGAGTATCTCCCACGGCAAGATTTACCCAATGGTCGAGTTTCCAATTTTGAAGTCACCGTCAGCCAAGATGGTATCAACTGGGGCGCTCCCACCGCCACCGGAACATTTGCAAACTCAGCAGCGCGCCAGACGGTGTCTATCCCGCCTACCTCCGGGCGATATGTCAGGCTGGCCACCTTCAAGGATGTGAACGGTGCCGATGTCTCCTCCATCGCCGAGGTGGACTTGCTCGGCTACGATGCCAGTCTCGCGTCCAATTTGCCTCCTGATAGCATCATCACCAGCCCGGGTGGAAACATCTCCCTTTCGATTGGTGATTCTGTCAATTTCACCGGCTTGGGTCTGGATCTCAACTCCGGCCAATCTATCACCTATCAATGGAACTTCGGCACAGGTTCGGGAATTCCCAATTCGACGTTAACCTCTCCCGGTAGCAGACAATTCAACACAGCTGGCACTTATCTAATCACGTTCACCGCAACCGATAGTTTGGGCCTTTCCGATCCTACGCCCGCCTTCCTTACCATCACGGTCGGTGACATTCCACTCAACAAGGCGAATTTTACTATTCGTTCTGTAAATAGCGTTGAAACGGTGGGAAATCTCCCTGCTTCAAATGCAATTGATGGAAATCCTAACACCTTTTGGCATACCCGCTACACCGGTGGCATAGATCCGCTTCCCCATGAAATCGTTGTGGATCTCGGTAGCAATTTTACCATCAGTGAAATGAGCTATCTGCCCCGCCAGGATTTGCCTAATGGCCGCATCGGCACCTACCAGGT
>Ga0105048_10014230_pt1 | contig 12399 bp, 8 predicted proteins | sample MAT05_FD_78382 | JGI IMG/M metagenome (GOLD analysis project Ga0105048, IMG submission 78382) | Freshwater microbial communities from Lake Fryxell liftoff mats and glacier meltwater in Antarctica - MAT-05 | ecosystem: Environmental > Aquatic > Freshwater > Ice > Liftoff microbial mat | place... | reverse complement strand
TCAGTCTTTAATAAAGCGACACTCTTCCTGATGTTTTTTGTGATCCAACACTTGACACTCGCGAGAGCAGTACGACACGATTTTGCACAATCCACAGACGGACATTTTCTGCGTTAGGATTTCTCCATTAAAGTTGCTGGTCGTCATCAGTTGTTCGTCGTTCGGCCCCAAGGGTTTCATCACTTCTTCGTACCCACCGATTTGGTCGCAGATTTCCTTCCCTAGACCCAGGTACGAAAGGACCACCAACGGCACGCAACAGTCATTCCCTTCGAGTTTATTCCACGAAGCGCCTTTCACCACCAATGAAAACACCACATATCGACACCGTAGCCATCGGACGTAGGATATGTCACAATTCATGCAGTTTTCGCCGCCCTTGAGTGACCCCTTTATCGCATGATCGATGGTGGCATTGATTGTACATTGCTTCACATCGTGCAACGATTTGTGAATCTTGGCGCACATGTCCGAACACACTTGAATGTGACACGCTTCACACACGGTTTGTGTTTCGTAGCACGGCAGAGCGCACTCTGGGCACAGATCCGGGTGTCGTATCGACTTGAGATATGCTCCAGCGCCGGATTTCTGGTTCGGCGTTATCATCGATGCCGCAATCTTGTGAACGTCCAGAGCGCTCTGGCATGCGTTCTGCAAGAGAAACGTATTCATGTCTCTTTTGAACAGTTTTTTGCCTTGGAGTTCTTTGAATAATCCGGAGTGCAGTTTTGCTTCGGCAAATTTCAGGGCTTGGCCGGTTTTCTGGTACAGAGTTAACAAACTGTGTTCCAAGCCCGGCTTCGATTTGCGGCCTTTGTTCGGCCACATGACGTAAAAGAACGGTTTGCTCTTGCTGATCATGAGATATCGCACCATTCGATTGAGAAGCTTGATTTCGATGACGAGCTCTGGTTCGTCGAGGTCCATCAGGATCGACTGAAGCAACAGTAAACCTTCCCGACTGAGTTCGATGACTCGCTGCATTGCTGAGTAGTTGAGATGATGAAACGTGATCGTAAACCGATAGGCGGTGAAGTTGCCTTGGCTCAGAACTTCGACTTCTTCGGAACCATAGATCTGTTTCTTCAACTCCAAACACTGTTGTCGTCGATCGACAATGGGTATTTCCTCCTTCATTTTGTCACAGTCGTGGATAAACTGTTCTTCGATTTCCTTGTACGATTTCTGCTCTTCCTTGAGTTGCGCTTGGTCCTTTCGGAGTTGCGCTTTGTCGTTTCGAAGTTTGGTTTGGAGGTCCTTGACCTTGGCTTCGCAGTCTTCAATCAGGGACTGTTTGGCTTCGAGAGTTTCATGCTGCATTTTGATACGTTTATTCTCTTGAACGATTTGTTCTTTGACGGTTTCGCGTCGTTCGAGTTCCTTTTCGGAGAGAAAGAGACACTCTTCGGCCAGAGCAAACTGCGCCAAGAGGACTTTCTTCTTTTCGTCTTCGGATTTGGTCTTCTTGTTTTTGTTCTTCTTCTTCTTCTTCTTCGTCTTTGATTTCGCCTCTTCTTCTTGTGGAACGCTGTCAATCTCCATGGGCTCTGGGCCAGTATCTTCGACGGGTTGGATTTCCTGAACCGGTTCGATCTGCAGTGCCAGTTCCTGAACCGGTTTGATCTCCTGAACCGGTTTGATTTCTTGAACCGGTTCCTGTCGCACACGTTTGATTATGGGTTTAAGCGACGGAGCCACAGTGACGGGTTCCTTCTTCGATTGGCTCACCACCGTTGCCCAACTGACTTTCGCTTTCGCTTGTTCTTTCGGTTTCCCCGATTGCTTCTCATCGTCCTTGCAACCATCATTATAATCCCACCAGTCGATCTTGCGCGGCAGTGTCCAATAGGCCAGCTTGTTGTTGCTCATCTGCGTGAGTTAAGATTGCATGAGCTTCACAAGTTTAAAAGTTTGACTTTTGATTTTGCTTTGAAACCAAAACAGTCATACCCCAACGATAAGTTTCTTTGTATAAAAAGTAATTTTATTAATTTGTAAATGGATTTAAAAATAACCGCGCCGAAAGGGTTTCGAATTGATTGTGCGCATGGGAACAAACTTTACTCGTTTCAAGATCAAGAAATGTGGGAGTTCGATTCCGAAACTCAAATTTGTATCAAAGTTACTTGTCAACTTCATTCGTTCCCGAGGGTGTTTTGGCACCCTCTGAAAATGATCTATAGTGAGTTCAACAACTCTCTGTATATATTGAATGGTTATTATCTAGCCCAATACTCTCTAGTTTCAAAAAGGCTGGTATCTGTGATTCCAACCACGGTACCGCTTTATTTTCTATATCAAAATTGGCAGCCGATCATTACGTTTCATTCGAATCCCACTTACATTGATTTTATATCCCGATTGCTGCTTCCGGAACTGAGTGTTATGGTTTGTGAATACCTTTCGCAGCTTCATATTGAAGGCATGAATCGTGTTCTAAAGGTGTTCGAAAACGAATCGATTATCGCAGAGAACACAATTTGTGATCAAGATGATGATGATATCGACTTGGTGACCTTAAATATAAAACGGCATTTCAATAGTATTTTGATCGACTGTTCCGGAAACACGACCCTCATCGAAAACACAATGAATGTTTATGTGGACAAGAATCGAGTTTGGTATCAGGATATCAAGGATGGTTCGATCAAATATTTTGATTTCTAATAATTTCGTGAAGGATCATCTCTGAAGCCGCCGATATTTTCTTTCTCTTTCGGCTTTCTTCGGCCTCGTGGTGGGTTCATTGGAGCCAAGACTTTGTCGATACCGCATATGTTTTTTGGCCTTGTTGTCCAATTGGGATTGAAGGTTCGCATTCTTGACTTTGAAAAACTCTTTGCGTTTTCGATTCAGCTCTAGAAAGTAGCCGCGGCTTAGCGGATGGTTCTTTGCGCCTTTCATGATTTGTTGGAGCATCTTCTTGGTGTCCACGGTTTGGCTTTCCACTCTTTGTTGAAATATTCTTGGCGCCATCGAAAGAATGCTTCTGCGCATGTAGTAACTGATAAGTCGTTGTTGTTTGGGTTGAAACAAAATGGAGCACAAGGTAAGTTTGTTCAACGACGTCGCAACGTGGCTTTGGAGGGAGGAGGAGTATTCCATAAAGACGGACAGAATCGGGGTGATCGACATAATCCAATCCGGCAGAAACGGAGCCAGAAAGAGTTGATACATTAGCAGTTCGGATCCTTTCATGTTGTTTGTCGTTTTGTGCAAAAGTGTAAATTTTTTGTTCGTGATGCGTCGGGTCCGAATCATTCCTAACCTCGACGGACTCATATCATATCGCATCTCCATCATGGCCAGAATCATTTGATACTCCGACCACTGCATCAATCGACCAAACTTGAATTCGTTCATTTTGTTGTTTGTCGAATGAAAAGAAAAAAACAATCCATTTCGAAATCAATCTCGGGGTCAAGTAGCTCAGTTGGCAGAGCAGAAAGATTTTGATTGCATGATGTTTCTTTAGGGCGATGGTTCGAGTCCATCCTTGACCGACCATTTTTTTTTTATTTGGGTCTAAGATGGGTCTCTCGACTCCACATATAAGTAAGTTCGTGAAAGCTTAAAAAAAGAAATGTCTGATTCTGTTGTTCGTACTGCAGGTGCTGTTGCTGGTAAAATTCCGGCTGTGGGCTCGCGAGCCCAGGTGTTCCATGGAACTGCCAAACACACCCCGGGTGGTCTGGTGAAAACTGACTTGTTCAAGGGCAAAGACGGTCGCATCAAATCCAAGAAAGCTTCGGCCAAAGCCAAGAAGTTGGCCTCCAAGAAGCTCGGTTCTTATTTGGTTAAAAAGGGATCCAAGGGGTTCGTTAAAGCGGTTAAGCGTGCCGCTTCGAAATCGAAATCCCGATCGGCTTCGAACTCGAAATCAAAATCGAAATCGGCCTCGAAGAAAGACAAGAAACCGTGTGCCAAAGGCAAAACTCGTCTGAGCACCGGTCGTTGTCACACTCCGAAGAAATCGTGTGCAAAACCGAAAGCCAAACGCGAAGGTGGTGCCGATGTCTCACCGAAACCGAAAGTCGAGGCCGCCGAGTTCCGTTACGCCGGTTCGGAGCACGAGATGTATGACCGTTTCCAGCAGCAGCAATTTGCGCAGCAGCAGCAGCAGCAACAGCAGCAGATGCACGAGATGTACGGTGGCGCCGCGTACCAGGTGCCCCAGTACCCCCCGCAGCAGTCTCCTCAGCAGCAGCAGCAGTTCCAGCAGCGCTACGGTGGGTTTGCGCAGCCTCAGTATTTCTAAGTAATTTATTTAGTTCTCTGAATGTTTTTAAAACTTTAAAACTTGGGTTTTTGATTTGGCTTTCTTTTTCTCCATCATCGCTGCCCATTCTCCCGAACATTCATAAAACACGGTCCTTATGTTTTTTTCTTCATTCTTCAATCTTTGCCAGTCAAAAAGGTCTAAGTCGGGGATGCTATCCGACTTTTTGCACGAGACACATTCTTTTAACTCGGCATAGTTTACGAGAGAAGATAAGGAAAAGCTACAAAAATAATAATAATAATGGAAGACGCCATTTCTCAATTGCTTTCTGATTTAAGAGGAAAACCGAAGCGGAATCGAAAATTGATTCAATTGCCAGAGGAATGGACTTCGTTGAGTGGTTGGATGCCTGAATTTTTGGAACGAGAAGTGGTTTTAAAGAATCAAGGGTGTGAGGCGTGGTCGGCTTCCAAACTCAAGTACGCCGTTCCTGCGTTTCAGCCGGAGGAATTTGATTCTCCGAATCAGTTTAAATTGGAAGTGGTGGACCAATGGCCTTCGGGTTTAAAATTGTCGGATTTTGTTTCGGGGTTGAAAGACATTCGCTTTGCCGTAATCTTGCGATCGAAACGAATTGACGTGGCCTTGGCGTTTTACGGGACCAAGATGAATTGTCGGGATGGGCAACAAAAGGTGTTGCAGAGACAATTGGATTTAAGTGATTTTGTCAAACAGATGGTTTTGGTGAATAATCCGTTTATAAGTGGGACGAGTGTAACGAGTGGAACGATTGCAATGAGAGAGTCTTTGTTTCCCACCATTTCTCCCCAAATCAATGACTTTTTATTGGAAAAGATTTCGGATTTGCAAAGCTCCTTGACGGAACTGCAGGAGATCAACAAAGAGCTGATTGTTGACAAGAAAAAATTGAAGGAAGAGAATGAAAAACTGGAAAAAGAGAAACAGAGTTTACAACAGAAGATGCAGGTTGTTGCGACGGTTCAGTCGTCGGCGCCGATTCAGGTTACATCGCCAGTTCAGGGAACATCACCAGTTCAGTCATCCGCGCCAGTTCAGTCATTATCGTCGGTTCAGGCTTCTATTGCAAATTTCTTAGCTTCGTCACCTGTTGTTCAGGCACCTGCATCTTCACCTTTGGCTTTGACTGCATCTGCACCTGTGGGTTTGAGTGCATCGGTACCCATAACTGTTAGCCCTCCAGTTCTCGTCTCCGAAGTCTTATTGAATCCACCTGCAAACATTAAAAGCGTCAACGACCAATTAAAAGAATTAGAAGATTTGTCGAGGACAAAAATCGGTGGAAACGTCTCAGAAGACAGCTTACATCAGCTTAAAGCTGATTTTTATGGAGCGATTCGTGCGTTAAAGGTCGAGGATTATATTCCGTTCGATTTTGGTACACTCTATTCAACCGTCGGCTGGATTGATTACAAAGGAGATACACAGATTTTGAAACAAATAGATTCCTCGAAAATTGAGCAATCACGATTGCCTTCTATTTATAGTTCAAAAGGTGAATTACTTCAAGTAGGTTACGACAGCCTGAAACTTGACAAAAGAATTGTACCAAAGACATCGTTATTATCGCAATTCAAAACACTAGACAATGATAATTCTTTTAACAAATTTGTAGAAGTTTTAATCAACGGCGTCAACACGGCGGCCCCGGCAACCAAGAAGCAAACGATTCTTTTTAATTTACCTGTCTCCGATGTTTTACCGTCCTATATCAGAAATGGAAAAGCCCGACTTGTAACGGACGTTGGGGCCTTGACCTACTTGTTGGTGACTTCCAATAATTATTATAGACAACAACCATGTGTTGCAGTTTCTTGTGGAGCTGCTTACCTCTCGGCTGGATACTTTCAATATGATGCTGCGAATAACACCGTGAAATTGACAGGCCTTGCTCAGGAGAACTACGGTTCTCGGTACATGATTGAAACTGTTTTGGATAAACTCTATCCCAATCCCAGTGACAAAAATATGGATGCGTATTTGATTTCGGAGCAAATCGTTGATAAGTTTCTCAAAGGCCAAACAGATATTCTTTACAAGCAGTTATTGGTGGACATGGACAACATAGTCAAATATGTTGTCCAGCTTGTTCAAAATACCTTTGTGAAAGCAAACATTACTAACGCATCAACTCCGGTTCTTTGCTTTGGAGGAATATCAAACTCGAGAATGTTTCAAGAAAAACTAAAACAGAGTTTACCAGGGTACGGAATCTATTTTCTAGAGAAAGAAGGCATGAACACCGCCACGTTTCGTGGTTGTGCCGCGTTAGCAAACGGCTCTCGCACAATCAAACTGGATGGAGACCATTATTGGTCTCCAATTAAAAAATCTGGTATTGAAAACAAAGTTCAAGCTGAATCTTTGCCTGCGGAACCTTTGCCTGCGGAACCTCCACTTTTCTCCGCTGTTACATCAGGGATTCCGCCAGCTGAAACGGAAGTTTCTTCGCCGCTCACACCGGGCAACTCAGTTCCTCCGCCGCTCACACCGGGCACCTCAGTTCCTCCGCCGTTCACTCAACCAACTGTTGATGATAATAAATCGGGGGGCCCACCACCGGCGGCACCGGATGCACCGGCGGCACCGGCGGCACCGGATGCACCGGCGGCACCGGCGGCACCAGATGCACCGGCGGCACCGGATGCACCGGTGGCACCCACGGTGGCACCATCGGCACCGACAGCAAAGCCGGCACCGAGAGCGGCACCGACACCGAATGGTGATGGCATCTTGGCACAAATTAGAGAAGGTAAAAAACTTAAAAATGTAGATCTTAAACAAAAGGTAGATTCTAAACAAAAGGTAGATTCTAAACAAAATGCCAAAAATGTTAAACCTAAAGATAGTACTTTAGGTGAAATACTGAAAGCAAAGACAGCTGAAGTTTCTGAAACACTTATAGCGCGCGCCGAAGCAAGGAGAGCTTCCATCAATGGTGACGACGAAGAATGGAATGATGGTGGTGGCGTCAAGATAAAAACGGTGGGAGGTTTTAGTCGGATTAGTCAAAGATTTTAATCTAAAAGAAATGTCACTCTTCTTTACTCTTTCGAGCTCTCTTGCTCTTCTTTACCCCTTCTTCTTTACCTTTTCCTTCTTTCACCTCCTTCTTCTCTGGAACTTCCTTTCTCTTGTTGCCCGACGGTCGGCCCCTCGGTAAAGCCGGCGCCCCCTTCTCCAGCATCGACAACGTTGGCTTATCAATAATTTCTGGATCGGAACCGTGTGCCAAACGACCGGCTTCCACAACGGATTTAAATAGAATACCACATTTTCCTTTCACATCTTGTAGCTTTTCCCAACAGTGATTTAAACCTTGACTTTGTTTTGTGAGTAGATCAATTGCTCCCTGTGAAAACAGTTTGACTTCTTCGGACACTTCTTTTTCTTTCTGCGATCTGAAACCCAAACCAGAATCATGACTTAAACCTAAACCTCTACTTTTGAGAACAATCTCCAGAATGGATTCCAACAGCAAATCCGTGGCCCCTCTTCCAATCTGATAGACCATTTTCCCGCCCCTCTCCGTCACAATGAGAGCTCCGCTTTTATCGTTGGTTTCGCCCACAAGAGGACACGATGCAAACAAGATGCAACCTTTCACCGCAAAAGGCATATTGTCGACGTCCCTATAGAATTTCGTCATATCTCGCTGCGGTAATGCCTTTTTAAAATCCTTGGTATCAATCCGAACCACTATGCCATCGACTCTTGTTTTCACTTCAATGTCCATTTGGCCCGGTTGGGATGCGCAGCTGCTCACGGTCGCAAAGTGTCCCAATCCCTTTGTTAACGCTTCGATAATATCATCTTCATACTTTCGACCCACATGTGCCGATTGGTTTTTATTCAATAACTGTGAGTATTTGCTTTCGTTTGTCTCGGACCGTTGTTTCCATTCCAAAAGCGATATTTCCAACGATTCTAATTTCCCGGTCAACTCTCCCTTGACTTGGGCCAACTCGGCCACTTGTTTCAAGTACATATCGGCCATGACCTTTGTGGCGGCCGATTCCACCTGGATTTGGTAATATTTGTTTTCGAGTGATTGAACAAGTTTTTCTTTTTCTTGATTGAGATGCGCTTCAAATCCTTTGGATGATTCGATAAGATTATTGATTTCTTTCAGGTTTTCTTTAATTTTTCGCTCGTGTTCTGCCGTTTTTTCTTTTTCGGCCTGCAGATCCCGTTCCAAGGATCGATTTTGAGTACACAAGTCATCCTTATTAACTTGTTCAGACTGACGAACTCCGATTTCTACAAACAAAGCCACTGCTTCCTGTAGCGTCTTCTCCGCTCTCAAAGACAAAGTCTTTAAATTCTCATTCATTACTTTTACTTCTTGATTATCAAAAAATATAAACTATCTTTTTAAGTCCAAAGCATGATGATGCGTGATTATCCGTTTCCGACCCCCATCGACATTTTTTCGATTTCCTGAAACCATATTCAGTCGACTTCTCTTTTGCGTTTGACTTCAATCGGATCTTCCATTTTCAGTTTCATCGCATCCGTATTCATCAAAATAATCCTCTGGTTTGATCATCAATGTTTCGTTGGGGTTTTGTAATTCCTTCCCATCATTTTCATTTTCTTCTTCCTCTTCCTCTTCTTCCTCTTCCTCTTCCTCTTCTTCCTCTTCTTTCTCTTCTTCTTCCTCTTCTTTCTCTTCATCCTCTTCTTCATCTAAACCCTCTTCTTCTTCTTCATCTTCTTCATTTTCTTCCTCTACAACCCCTTCGTTTTTCTTTGTTTGATCCTTTAAATTCTCCAACTTCTCCAACTCCTCCAATTCTTCCAATTCTTTTTTTGTCTTTTGGGCCAATTGAAACAGGTGTGTCAACTCTTTCCTCGTGTCGTCGTCTAGTTTTTGTGTTCGTTTTTGGCTTTGCGTCCACCCGGCCAATCGCAAGGCTTGAGGGTAGATCACCGAAAGGAACACCGACGTGGCTTTATCTGATACGGTTGAAGCTCGTCGATTTTTATGGGTGTGTGTGTTGGGCAAGGCCAAACAAAAGTCATACAAATCCGTCAACGAGTGCAAAAACTCTCTTCCTTTTTCTTGTGACAACAAACTTCGTTCTGTGACTTCCTTTTCCACGCATGACTCGTGAACCCACGACCAAAATCCGTTGACTCCAAACCATTTGGGTGGTGACCAGCAGTCGTTGCACTTGGCCCACCCTGGGAGAGGCAGTGAACACAACGTACATCGGGCCTTTTGGTTGAGCCATTGTACAGGGCCGCTGTTGTGACCTATTTCTGGTTTCTGGAGAATGGTGATTTTCGTGGAACCCTCTTTCCTCTTGACATTGTCCATGGCCATGTCGATTTGAAACTCGTTTCCTGTTTTCGAAACCGCTTTCGTTAGTGTCTGAATCAATAAATTCGAATTTTTCTTTTGTGGATGACATAAACAATGCACGCACAGGCAGGAGTAGCTGCGACTGTTTTGAATTTCCAACGGTAACTTTTGTTGACACAGTACCGCAAAGTCTTTCATTTCGAGTTCCAAACCACATCCCATCGGCGGGGCGGCGCATCGTTTTGAACCCCGTTTAATGTCGCCGGTTCCGATTGGCTTTTGTGTGACTTTTTGAATTAGATTTTTGCACGTCACAGCCAAGCAGATGGATTTCATCATTTTCGAGTTGGGTGTGATTTTATTTTGAATCATGGTCTGCAGCTCTCCGATTGCTTTCGTAAACAGCTTAATTTCCGTTTTCACTTTGTTTTCTTCGTCCTGCGATTCTTTGCATTTTTTGTGGACAATGGCGTTCTGTTTTTCACTGGGCACAAAACCGTACGGTTCCAATATTTTTAACTCTTTTTCCTTGTTGGATACCATCGGATCTCCACAATAGAAACATCTTCCTTTCTGCGTCTGATAAAATGCATTCGGTTCCATCGGATCAAAATCGAATGGTGTTGGTTTGATGTCGCTGTTGTTTTCGACGAGTACAACTGGAAAGATTTGGTTCGACATGGAAGCTTACCTTTCCAAATCCATAATTTTAAAGATTAAGAATCTCATAAACGAATAACCATGTCGTCAAGAGAAGCAAGATTTCGAGCACGATTGGATTTCAAAGAGGCCAAACGGAGAGAACGGTCTCAATCAGAGCTGGAAGCTGATTTGGAGGCCATCGAAGAACTCGAGCAAAAAATTGCGGAGGTGGACGATTTCCCAGAAGAAGGTGATTTGGACGACGAACAGAAGGAGAGGATGATTGACATCGCGATTGATGATTACAATGATAATAATGAGGAGGACGACCCGTCATGGGAGGACGATGAAGAAGAAGAAGAAGAAGAAGAAGAAGAACCGGAGTATACCGACGACGATCGTTCTCCCATCGATTTTAACAGCTATCCGATTTTGTATCCAGCGAACATTCTTCCGCCCCCGTTGCCTGTCGAACCCTATGATGATGAGAACGACGAAAACAACAGTTTCTTTCAATTCATCGAAAAACACGGCAATCCGAATCCGAACTATCCGGTGGACACGCTCTTGTTTATTGGTGCATACTTTCGCGATCGGTTGGAGCAACAGGGCATCGAACAACTTCAGGATTTGATCGATTTCGTCCGCGGTGCAGCCAACCAATCGGTTGTGTCTGACATGTTGAACGACGTGTTTACCAACGAACGACCCAATATGTGCATCGGGCCTCGAAACCGCCGAAATCAAAGAAGAAATGGGTTTCAATACAAAACAAACGAAGTAAATAAAATGGCGTTTAATTCGGTCGTGCTCTATTTACGAAAACGACTCGAAAGACAACATCAGTGGTATTTGGTGAACGAAAACGAAGATGATATTGAAGGAGACGATGAAAATGCGGTTTGGTTCAATCGTATCCCGAACTATATTCCGGCGTTGTCTCGTTTGGAGGATGATGCGTATCCGGATGAATGTGCTTAGCTTAGTTTTCATACGATAAATCCACATTTAACCCCCCAATCGTTCCAACAAATGCATTCACGTCCACGTCCACACCATCTCTTCGCAAAAAGATCGATTCATCATACGACAATAGAAATTGACTTCGAATCTTTTCCGCCAGTTGCCACACCGTACAATTCTTTTGAACAACAATCGTTTGTTGTGTTTTGTTCACCTGATTGTTGATGGTCAACGAAACTTTTTGTCGGGCCAGAAGCGTGTTGTTGTCGTACGACACAACGAACTCTTTTTCTTTCCAGAATCCTTTCATCGCTTTTACCTTGAAGTTTAATTTGAACATTTCTTTCCTTGCCACCATGAGGTCCCACAAATAATCCGTTGTCAGAAGCAGCAAATTCTCTTCGTGAAACTGAAGTTTCAGTTCATCTCCTTGAACAGATTCAATAACGTCTCGAATCTGGGCATAGATAGGAAGTTTAACGGTCATTTTTATACCTTGTGTTTCTCCGTCGATGAGCTCCAATTCGACTTGACAAGAGAAGCCACCAAACAGGGTGAATTCCACAAACGGCAGGGTTCCGACTCGAGTTTGATTGCTCAATGATTCAGTTAATTGATAAAATGGAAACACATCTTTATATGGTTCACCACAGTAAGCAACGTGTGACTTCATCTTGGGGTAGATTTCGATCATTTCTGCTGAAGAATCGAGTTTTGTTTTTGTTTCTTCCCCAATGATTTCGACACACCTTTCTTTGAGTCGTTGAATCGTGTCACTTGATAAAGCAGGGACAGCATACATAAACCCATGACAGAACACCTGTACATCTTTCGGAACACTTCGAAAAATAGTAAATGTTTTTTGAGATCCTTCCATGAGGAAGGGGCATTTGTCTGCGAGAAAATATGGCATCATATCCTTTTGTTTTTCTAAATCGTTTTTGAGTTCAGTTAATGTAGTCGTATTCGTTTTGTGGAAGACCGACAGACCATGGTCAAAGACGAGTTTTACGACGTTGGGTGAAAATACAAACACTGGTCCTTCCTTTCCTTTTTTTGTCCAATCGGGAACATCGTTGTTTTTAAGCACGACATTATTTTGTTTGATGGTTAGATCGTGCATTCCTACGGATTTCAGCGCATGTTTCTTGAGAAAGGCGTGCTTGGTAAAGCCGACGGAAATGGGTAAGGTCAACTCATCGCAGCCAAACATCTGTTCTTC
>Ga0105048_10014228_pt1 | contig 12401 bp, 11 predicted proteins | sample MAT05_FD_78382 | JGI IMG/M metagenome (GOLD analysis project Ga0105048, IMG submission 78382) | Freshwater microbial communities from Lake Fryxell liftoff mats and glacier meltwater in Antarctica - MAT-05 | ecosystem: Environmental > Aquatic > Freshwater > Ice > Liftoff microbial mat | place... | reverse complement strand
GGGGGGGGGGGGGGGGGGGGGGGGGGGGGGGGGGGGGGGGGGGGGGGCGGGGGCGGGGGGGGGGTGGGGGGGGGGGGGGGTCGATGACCCGCCGGTAGTGGTCGGCGAGGGTCAGGACCTGGAGGTTGTAGTCCGAGGAGCGGTTGTAGGCGAACACCGCCCGGGACGCGTTGGCCTGGTCCGAGATGGGACCCCGCGCCGAGCTGCAGAGGTAGTTGCCCGCGGCGACGGCGCTGTCGTAGATGTTGTGCGGATCAGCCACGCCGTCACCGTTCCCGTCCGCGGCGAAGGCCCGCCACGTGCCGGGGATGAACTGCATCGGACCGACGGCGCGGTCGACGACGGGGTCGCCGTCGAGCGCGCCTCCGTCGGTGTCGAGGATGCGGGCGGTACCGGAGGATCCGTCGAGGGGGATGCCGATGATGGTCGGGGTCGTCGAGCCGTCCGGGGCCAACACCGCGCCCCGGTAGGTGCCGTGGTTCGACTCGACGCGACCGATCGCCCCGATCAGCGCCCAGTCGATGGCGCACCCCGGACGCGACCCGTTGGTGATCACGGCGGCGCGGAAGTAGGCGTCGAGCGCGGTGCGCGAGATCTCGCCGCCGAGCAGGGCGATGATCTCGGCTCGGACGGTCGGTGACGGGACGACCCCGCTGCGGAAGGAGTCGGGGCGAGGGGTCGAGGCCCGGACACGCTCCTCGGCCTCCCGCCCGGTCTTCTCGGCGGCCTCGGCCTCATCGCGGGCCCGGACCCGCGTGGCCTCGAGCCGGGTGTTCTCGATCTCGGCCGTCAGGGACTGGCGGCGCCCTTCGCGATCGGCGAGGTGGGCGTCGAGCCCGGCGGCGGCGGCCTCGTTGCGATCGAGCTCGGCTTCGATCTCGTCGAGGTCACCGGTGGCCCGCCTCGCGCCGCCGGTGAGCTCGCGGTGCACCGTGGTGGCGAGGACGCGCTCGCGCTCGAGCTCGAGGTCGCCGGCGCCGGTGGTGAGCAGGGCGTTGGTGATCGCCGGTGGGATGATCTCGCCGGCCATGTACACCGCCACCGCGTAGCGCGACAGCGTCGAGCGGGTCGCGTTCTCCGCGTCGAGCCCGACCCGGTAGGCCTCGCGGCCGGTGGCGATCTCGGCCTCGAGCCGGGTGCGCTCGAGCGTGCTCCGGGCCAGGTCGTCGTCCACCCCGCCGAGCTCGGCGGTGAGCGATGCGACCGTGGCATCCAGATCGGCCGCGGTCATCCCCGCAGCGGTCTGGGCGCCGGACCGACCGCCGAGGGCGATGGCCACGAGCACGACGATGGTGATGCCCACCACCCCGCTCCGCCGCACGCGCTCGCTCACGGGTCGACAGTGTGCCAGACCGAGCGCCGGGACTCCGGACCACGCGTCGTGATCGTGGCGCCGGGCGCCTCGGGGACAGGTCGGCCAGAGGCCCGATGACCCCCCAAAAGTGCCGGGTGATGATGATGGTCCCGGACACCGCACCGGTGAGACCCGCCGGGTCTCCGGGCGGCAAGACCCCGTCGCAGCCAATCCGAGACGTAGGGGTATCCCCCGCGAGAGCGCTTCTCTACACTGTCGGGAGACGAGGAGGTCGTTGGGACTTGCTCGCAGACTCAGGAGCAAGTGCATGGCTACCGGTACCGTCAAGTTCTTCAACAACGAGAAGGGCTACGGCTTCATTTCCCGTGAACAGGGCGACGACGTGTTCGTCCACTACTCGAACATCCAGGGCGACGGCTACAAGTCCCTCGAAGAGGGCCAGCAGGTCGAGTTCGATGTGGCCCCCGGCCGCAAGGGTGAAGAAGCCCAGAACGTCCACGTCGTCTGAACGCAGCCGTTGACAGGAGGGCCACCGGCGAACGCCGGTGGCCCTTCGTCGTTCTCCGAGAAAGGTCGACGGACCTGCGGCCGGCGAGCTCGCGGCTCCACCGGCAGCCGTGAAGTGGCCTACTCCCAGAGCTCGGTCTCGCGCTTGGGCGGCTTCCACGTCTCGCGCCGCTCGTCGTCGCGAGCGTCTCGCCGCCGCTGCCGGGACGTGCCCGCATCGCCGGTCGGTGCCGCCGCGTCGCCGGTGCCGGTGGTGGTCACCGCCTCGTCGCGCCGCCACGGGGCCCGTCGGCGCGATGCCTCGCGGGCGGCGTCGACCCGTCCTCCGCCCTGGTCGGCGGCCGGGTCCGGCGTCGCGTCCGAGCCCGCCGGTGCGGCCGACGAGGCCGAGGAGCCCTGGACCACGACCAGCGCCGCGAGCAACGTGGTGAGCGGAACCGACGCCACCAGGCCGATCGACCCCACCAGGGTGCGCACGATCTCCTCGGCGACGATCTCCCCGGACACGACGTCGCTCAGCCGCGAGTCGCCCAGCGTGAAGAGGATGAGCAGCGGGAGGCTGGCACCGGCGTAGGCGAGGGCCAGGGTGTCGACGGTCGAGGCGATGTGGTCGCGTCCGATGCGCATGCCGGCGCCGTACAGCCGCCGGACCGGCTGGGTCGGATCGGCACGGTGGATCTCCCACACGGCCGCGGCCTGGGTGACCGTGACGTCGTTCAGCACACCCAGCGAGCCGATGATGATGCTGGCGAGGAGCAGGCCCCGCAGGTTCAGCGTGACCCCCTCGGCCTGGATGAACGAGGCCTCCTCGGACCCGAGTCCGGTGAGCTGGGTGAGGGTGACGAAGATCCACGCGAGGAACCCGGTGAGGGCCAGGCACACCAACGTGCCGATGAGCGCCGTCGACGTGCGGGCGTTGAACCCGTGCGCGAGGTAGAGCAGCACGAACATGATCAGTGACGAACCGGCGATGGCCACCGCCAGCGGGCTCTGACCGTCGAGGATGGCAGGGATCACGAACTGCACGAGGATGAGCCACGTGAGGCCCAAGCCGACGATGGCGGCGACCCCTCGCCAGCGGGCGACCCCGATGACCACGACCGCGAACAGGAGCGCGAGGGCCCACAGGGGCTGGGCCCGCTGGTAGTTGGCGAAGCTGTAGGTGATGATCTCGGTGAGGTCCGAGCTCACCCGGGCGACGACGATCTCGTCGCCGACCTCGAGGTTGTCGACGGCCGCGCTCACCGACATGTCGGGGAGCGGACGGGTCTGGCCCTCCTCGGACCCGCTCGTGAGGCGCACCTCGACCGCTCGGCACTCGATGGTGGGTCCACAGGTCGTGGCCTCGACCCGGGTTACCGTCGCGTTGACGTACTCCGTGTCGACGAGCGAGTTGTTCGGCGGGGGAGGGTTCTCGGGCCACAGCGCGAAGACGGCGAGGAAGGTCGCGATCGCGAACGGCACGACGGCGGCCACCAGGATGCGGCGGACGCGCGGTGACGCAGGTGCGTGATCGGCGTCGTCGCCGTGGTGGTGCCCGGATCCCATTCGCTCCGAGTCTGGCCCGAAGCCGGTCGGGATGGGCGCACCCCCGTGTGCGGGTCGCGCCGGCGCGGTCGGCCCCGATCGCCGCGCCATCTCTCCTGACGGGGCTCCGGCGCACTCCCCGACGACGTAGTCGTGCGCGACGGCGCGTTCGACGCGCTCGCCCGCATCGGGCCTGGCAGCCCGGCTACGACCGGCGCCGCGCGCGGCCGCGCCGCCGCCGATCACCGGCCGCGACGAACCGACCGGGGTCACCCGGTAGCGTGGCCCCCGTTCGAGTCCCGAATCCCGAGGCATCCGTGAGCGATCAGTGGTCACCGGACCCGGGGGCGTTCCCTCCCACGCCCTCCTCGGTCCCAACCGGTTTCCAGACCCAGCCCGGTCAGCTGGCGCCCGACGGACCTCCCGCCTTCGGGTCGGGCCCGGCCCTGCCCCCGTCGCCCCCGCCGCAGCGTCGCCGACCGCAGCAGACGACCCGCAACCTGCTCATCGCCGTCTCGGTGCTGACCGTGCTCCTGCTGGTCGCCACGGTTGCTCTGGTGGCGGTCGTGCGCAGCGACGACGGCGACCTCGCCACCGCCACCCCACCTGTCACGGCCGCCACCAGCACGACCCGGACGCCCGCCGGCAACCCGTCGACGACCGCGCCGTCATCGTCCACGCCACCGAGCACCGTCGACCCGACCCCGCCCGGCCCCGCGCCGACCCAGGAGGAGCTCGACGCCGAGATCGCCGAGCTCAGCGACTTCGTCGAGCGGGAGCGGGGCCTCGAGTTCCTCGCTCCGGTCGAGGTCACGATGGCGAACGAGGCCACCTTCGACCAGTTGCTCTTCGCCGACTTCGACGCGGAGGCCGAGGCGCGACAGGGCACGGCGCGCATCCTCAAGGCCCTCGGTCTCGTGGACGCCGACCTCGACATCGACGAGACCCTGCGGCGGTTGCTCAGCGGCGGGGTGCTCGGCTTCTACGACCCCGAGACCGACCAACTCGTCATCCGAGGGCAGGCCATCACGCCGTACATCCGCCAGACCCTCGTGCACGAGCTCGTCCACGCCCTCGACGATCAGAACTTCGAACTGAACCGGCCCGAGTACGACGACCTCGACGATGAGACCTCCTTCGGGTTCAGCGCCGTGCTCGAGGGCAACGCCCGTCGCATCGATGCCGCGTTCGTCGACGCGATGTCGCCCGCCGACCAGGGTCGCCGCGACACCGAGGAGCAGGAGTTCGCCGCCGCCACGCAACCGCTGCTCGTCGGCATCCCCCTCATCCTGCTGAAGCTTCTCCAGGCGCCCTACGAGCACGGCCAGCTGTTCGTCGACAACCTCCTCGACCTCGGCGGCCAGGCGCTGCTCGACGCAGCCATCGACGAGCCGGCCACGACCTCGACCCAGATCCTGCACGTCGAACGCTTCCTCGAAGGGGTGGGTGCGCTCCCGGTCGATCCGCCGGCTGCGGACGGCGAGGTGCTCGACGACGGCATCTTCGGCGAGCTCATGACCCAGTACACCCTCGAGGACAGCGAGGACCTGTCCGTCGCCACCAACGCCGCGTCGGGCTGGGCCGGCGATTGGTTCGTCACCTGGGAGGACGGCGAGGACTCCACCTGCATCCGCATCGCCTACGAGATGGAGACCGCCGCCGACCTCGACGAGCTCCAGGACGCCTACACGAGCTGGGCCGAACCGCGCGGCGCCACCGTCGAGCGCATCGGCGACGACCGGGTCGAGGTCACCAGCTGCTCGGCCACCGCGGCGGCCTCCAGCCCCCTCTGACGCTGACCGAAGGGGTCATGCGGGGATGAGGACGTCCTCGCCGGCGCGGGTCCGTTCGACGAACCCGCCGTCGGGCAGCGGGGTCACGGTACCCAGCGTGAACAGCTCCTCGAGGACGTCGTCCTTGTCGGACCGCCCGTCGAGGGCGTGTTCGATCTCACGGATCGCCAGCTTCAGGTTCTCGCTGCGGCGGAGGAAGCGGGAGTCCTCGAGCTGCTTGTCCCAGAGCCGACCGATCATCTCGGCGCCGTCGTAGGTCCGACCATCGGCGCCCACCCAGGTGCGATCGCGCATCTCCGAGAGGGCGACCTGCAGGTACGCGACGTGCGGGGTCTCGTCGGCGCGGATGTACGAGACGATGCGGGCGGCCTCACCGTCGCCGGCGCACACGTCGGTGTCACCCAGCACGCCCTCGGCCCAGATGAAGCCGTGGAAGGCGGAGATCTCGATGAACAGCAGCGAGATCATGCGGTTGAGCATCGACTCGAAGTCGAAGTCGATGTCGTCGGGCAGGATGCGGTTGGCAACGGCGGCGGCGCGCATCTTGGCGAGGTCCGGCGGCGGGCCGCCCGGGGTGACGCCGATGCCCATGCGCTGCAGCATCAGCTGGGTCTGATCCTCGGTGACCGGGTTCTCGAAGGCGATGTCGCGTGCGGCGAACCACATCTTGTTGTGGCCGGCCTCGTCCTCGAACCCGGCTTCGTCACGGGCGTGGGCCTCGAACAAGCCCTTGCGGATGTGGTCGGTGGCGGTGCCGACGATGCTGTCGGTGAACAGCGGCTGCATCGGCGGGAGCGTGACGTAGCGCAGCATGGCGCCGAAGCCCTCGATGGTCCCGATGCGGGTGAGGGCCGAGATGGTGGGCTCGGGCGCGCCCTTGCGGATGAGGAACTTCGACTGCTCGATGTTCGGGAAGTTCTGCGGCCAGGTGTCGAGGGGGATCTCGAGGGGCGCGGTGCCCGACTGCTCCAGCCGATGCTCCTCCCAGGCCTCGATCGCCGGCGCGCGGAAGCGGGTGCGGGGCGACACGTAGGTGCCCTCGTCGTCGAAGCCGCCGTGGCACCGCTCGCCGTTGGCGAACAGGGGCTCGGCGAACGCGTGGTCCATGAGCAACTCGGTCTCGGTGAACTCCACCTGCTCGGTCGTCATCGCGACCTCCCCTTCGTTCGATCGGGCGGATCGTGGAACGGGTCGTCCCGTCACGATCCTCCCGTGGTTCCCCAAGTGTAAACTCAAGCGTATACACCTGGCAACGGGTCGATCGGCCACGATGGGGTCGACCGGCGGGCGAGACAGGGGAGCGCGGTGACCACAGCACCTTCGACCGGCACCACCGCACCGACGTCCGGCGCGCCCGGCGCGCCCGGCGGCCGCCAGCTGCTGTCGCGGGCCGATCGCCAGGCCCAGCTCCTCCGTGCCGCGGCCACGGCGTTCGCCCGGGCCGGGTTCGCCGCCACCTCGATGGACGACGTCGCCGCCGAGGCCGGCGTCACCAAGCTCATCGTGTACCGCAACTTCGACTCCAAGGAGGAGCTGTACCGGTCGATCCTCGACGGGGTGTCCGAGCGCCTGCGCCAGGAGTGGCTGCGCGAGATCGACCTCCCCGACGCCCAGCGCTACGGCATCACGTCGCGCGCCATGCTGCGGGTCGCCCGGGACAACCCCGACGGCTTCCGCCTGCTGGTGGTCCACGCTGCTCGCGAGCCGCAGTTCGCCGGCCTGGCCGAGGCCTACGCCGAGCGTTCGCTGCAGGTGGCCGATTCGCTGATCGGCGCCATGATCCCCGATCCCTCCGTCAAGGCGTGGGCCGGGCAGGTCATCGTCGACTACCTGGTGTCGGGCGTGCTCGCCTGGCTCGAGCTCGGCGACCCCGAGCGCGACGACGAGTTCATCGACCGCGCGACCAAGGGCATGTTCGGGATGTTCCTGTCGTGGGCCGATCCCGCTCGCGTCGACGACCGCCTGCGGGACTGGCCCACCACCGCGCCCTGACCTGTCGCCGACGGCGGACCGTGGCCCAGGTGTCGACCATCGTGTTCGGCGCGATCCCACCGAACGGTCCCGGGTCCACGTCGAGCCGCGACCGTAAGCTCGCCCGCATGGAACCCATCGCCGTCGCCGACCTGTTTCGCCTCGACGATCGCGTGGCGATCGTGACCGGAGCGTCGGGCGGGTTGGGGGAGCGCTTCGCCCGGGTGCTCCACGCCGCAGGCGCCCACGTGGTCATCGCCGCCCGGCGGACCGAGCGCCTCTACGAGCTGGCCGACGACCTCGAAGGGGCGCTGGTCGTCGGGTGCGACGTCTCGGTCGACGACGAGCTCGCCTCGCTGACCCGCCAGACCATCGACGCGTTCGGTCGGATCGACGTGCTCGTGAACAACGCGGGCATCGGCACGCCGATCGCGGCCGAGGACGAGGACCTGGCCCACTTCCGCCAGGTGGTCGACGTGAACCTCACCGCGCTGTTCGGGCTGTCCCAGCTGGTGGGTCGCCAGATGATCCAGCAGGGGAACGGGTCGATCATCAACATCGCCTCGATCCTCGGTCTCGTCGCCTCCGCCCCGATCAAGCAGGCGAGCTACACCGCGACGAAGGGTGCGGTGGTCAACCTGACTCGGGAGCTGGCGGTGCAGTGGGCTCGCAAGGGGGTGCGGGTCAACGCCATCGCGCCGGGGTGGTTCCCGAGCGAGATGACCGCCGAGATGTTCGAGTCCGGCCCCTCGCAGGAGTTCCTGCGCCGCAACGCTCCGCTCGGCCGCGGCGGCGAGGCCCACGAGCTCGACGGCGCGCTGCTCTTCCTGGCCGGCGCGGCATCGACCTACGTGACCGGCCACATCCTCACCGTCGACGGTGGCTGGACCGCGCGTTGAGCGACGTGCCCGGCGTGGACCCCAGCGCCCCCGGCCTCGAGCCCCCGGACCCGCCGCTCGCCGACGAGGTGATCCGGCTGCGACCCTGGACCGAGGCGGACGTCGCGCAGATCGATGCGGCGTGCCAGGACCCCCACATCCAGCAGTTCATCCCGATCCCGCGGCCCTACGCCCGGGCAGACGCCGAGGCCTACGTCGCGCGCACGCAGCGGCAGTGGGCGACCGGCGAGAAGGCGGCCTTCGCCATCAGTGACGTCGACGACCCCACCGTGGTGCTCGGCGCCGTGAGCCTGGCGGTCGTGCAACGGTGCGGCAACGCGGCTTACTGGATCGCGACCGGCGTCCGCGGGATGGGACTGGCCACGAGGGCGCTCGGGCTCCTCACCGACTGGGCGGTCGAGTCACTCGGCATGGGCGTGATCCTGCTCGAGATCCACCATCGCAACGAGCCGTCGAGGCGGGTCGCCGTCGCCGCGGGCTACCGCCAGGTCGGCCAGCTCGAGGTGCCCACTCCCGACGGGCGCCGGACGCACCTGATCTACGCCCACCTCTCCTCGGACCGGACCACCGGCTGACGGCAGACCCTCGGCCCTGTCGAGCGGGTCGGCTCGTGTCGTGTCGTCGCGGACACGGACACGGATACGGTCGGTGCATGGACCGTGAGCCGAGCACCAATCCGGACCCCGACGACCTCCTACCCGCCCGCCCCGCCACGCGCATCGAGCACGACTCGATGGGCGAGATCGAGGTGCCGGCCGCGGCCAAGTGGGGTGCCCAGACCCAGCGGGCGGTCGAGAACTTCCCGATCTCGGGGCTGACGCTCGAGCGGCGCCTCATCCGTGCGCTGGCGATGATCAAGGGCGAGGCCGCGCTCGTCAACGCGTCGCTGCGCGCCGTACCCGCGGTGACCAAGCCCATCGGTGCGGCGATCGCGGCTGCGGCGGCGGAGGTGGCGAACGGCGGGTGGGACGAGCAGTTCCCCGTCGACGTGTTCCAGACCGGCTCGGGGACCTCGTCGAACATGAACATGAACGAGGTGCTGGCCGCGCTCGCGTGCGAGCGCCTCGACGAGCCGTCCGCCGTCCACCCCAACGACCACGTCAACGCCTCGCAGTCCTCCAACGACGTCTTCCCCTCGGCGGTGCACATCGCCGTCGTCGAGGCCATCTCCGACGATCTCATCCCCGCGCTGATGGTCCTCGAGGGCTCGTTGCGGCGCAAGCAGCGGCAGTTCAAGACCGTGGTGAAGGCCGGGCGCACGCACCTCATGGATGCCACCCCGGTGACCCTCGGCCAGGAGTTCGGCGGCTACGCCACCCAGATCGAGCAGTCGATCGCCCGGCTGCACGCGGTGCTGCCCCGCGTGGGCGAGCTCCCGCTCGGCGGCACCGCGGTCGGAACCGGGATCAACGCGCCGCCGACGTTCGCCCGCCGGGTCGTGGCGGCGCTCGTCGAGCGCACCGGTCTGCCCCTCGTCGAGGCGGACGACCACCTGGCCGCCCAGTCGGCCCGTGACGCGCTCGTCGACGCGTCGGGTGCCGTGCGCACGCTGGCGGTGGCGCTGATGAAGATCGCCAACGACCTGCGGTGGATGGGCAGCGGCCCCCGCACCGGCCTGGCCGAGATCCGTCTGCCGGATCTGCAGCCCGGTTCGTCGATCATGCCCGGCAAGGTCAACCCGGTCCTCCCCGAGGCCGTCACCCAGGTCGCCGTCCAGGTCATGGGGAACGACGCTGCCATCGCGTTCGGCGGGTCGCAGGGCAACTTCGAGCTCAACGTGTTCGTCCCCGTCATCGCCCGCAACCTGCTCGAGTCGATCCGGTTCAGCGCCGCGGTGTGCCGGCTCTTCGCCGAGCGGTGCATCGACGGCATCGAGGCCAACGAGGAACGACTGCGCGGGTACGCCGAGTCGTCACCGTCGATCGGCACGTCGCTCAACCCGTACCTCGGCTACGAGAAGACCGCAGCGATCATCAAGGAGTCCATCGCCAGCGGCCGCTCCATCCGCGAGATCGTCCTGGCCGAGGGACTCATGACCGACGTCGAGCTCGATCACGCCCTCGACGTGCTGGCCATGACCCGCGGCGGTCTGCTCTGACCGATCGTCAGGTGCGGGCGGGGGTGCCCGGGAAGGGCACCGGATCGCTCGCCACCGGGATCTGCGGCGCCCGCCAGCTCATGACGGTCGCCAGCTGCGTGGCGACCTTGCGCCACGCCTCGGGATCCCATCCCTCGGCCTTGGAGTCGACCTGGTGGAGCTGGTTGAGGTGCACGAAGGCCGGGAGGGTCTCGAGGCCCAGCGCCTCGACCGCGGTGCGATCGGGATCGGCGAACGCCAGGAACTCCTTGGCCAGCGGGCCGATGAACTGGCGGGCCTCGTCGGTGTCCCCCGTGATCAGGAACGCCACCCGGCAGTCGGCCTCGGTGAACACCCGGAAGATCCGCACCGCGGTGTCGATGATCCACGAGCTCTCGTAGGTGAACGGGTCGAGGACGACGAGCGCCAGGTGGAACGTGGTGGTCCACTGCTCCAGCGACTTGGCTTCGCCCTTCAACGGAGTGAGCACGACATCGCCCGCGACTTCGGTTGCCACGGCGCAGACCGTAGGCAAGCCGGGTCCTCCCTGGCAAAGCGGGTCGTGGCGCCACCGCGGCCCAGGGTGCGCCCGGCGGCGGTGACGGTCGGCTCCGCGCCGGTGGCGGTGCGGTACCTTGGCGGCCGAGCGGAACCCCGTCGGCGGCTCTCGCCGGGTCGGTGTCGTCGGGCCCCGCTCCGTCGAACCCACCAACCCACCAACCCTCCCCGGACGTCGGGGACCACCGGGAGCAGCGCTGCGCATGGGCTACGGGTCGTTTCCCTACCAGGTCACCTACCTGATCCACCTCGCCGCCGTCGTGGTGGGGTTCGGGTCCTCGTTCGTCTACCCGCTGCTCGCCGCCCGGTCCAAGAACCTGCCGCCGCGCGAGGCGTACGCGGTCAGCCACACGGCGCTCGGGATCTCGCCCTACCTCACCACCTATCCCATCTACACCGCCGGGGCCACCGGGGTGCTCCTCGTCATCCTGAGCGACCAGGCCATCGCCTTCTCATCCACCTGGATCTCGATCGCCTTCCTCGTGTTCTTCCTGGGCGTGCTGGTCTCGGTGTTCCTCCACACGCCGAACCTCAAGGCCATGGACGCGCTGCAGGAGAAGCTGCTCGACGCGCCGCCGGGCGATGCGCCCCCCGAGGTCGCCGAGCTCGAGGAGCGGGGCCAGAAGGCGGCGATGTACGGCGGGCTGCTGCACCTGTTCTGGCTGGTGCTCATGGTCGACATGGTCTGGAAGCCCGGAACCACCTCCAACTTCTGAATCCTCGAGTCGTCGACGGCTGCTCCCGGCCGTTGTCCGGGCGGATCGGGTGACCGCCGGCGCTAACGTCGTCGAGATGCACCCGATCGAGCGATTGCGCTACGTCGCCCGGGCATCGGGCGTGCCCCAGCGGGTCATCGTCCAGGAGACGGCGGCGGCGCTGGCCAGCTTCGGTTCGGACCCCCAGGGCCTGGTGACGGCGTGTCGGCGCATCGTGTCGCGCCAGCCGACATCGGGTCCGCTCGTGTGGTTCGCGTCGCGGGTGCTCACCGCCGGTGATCCAGCGTCGGAGATCTGGGAGGCAGCGGGCGCGATGCAGGCCGACCCCACCGCCGCCGAGCTCGCCCACGCGCTGCCCGACGACGCCACGGTCAGCGTCCTCGATTGGCCCGACGAGCTCGGCGACATCCTGCCCCGGCGTGGAGATCTGACGGTCCTCGTGATCGACACCCTCTCGGAGGGCTCCGGGTTCACCAGCCGGCTGCTCCACGCCGACGTCGAGGCGGTCGACGTCCCGTCGGCGGGCCTCGGCGCGGCGGTGGCCGCCAGCTCGCTCGTCCTGCTGGAGTCACCGGCCATCGGCCCCGATGAGTTCCTCTCGGTCGCCGGCTCGCGGGCGGCCGCCGCGGTCGCCCGCCACGCCGGCGTCCCGGTGTGGTTGGTGGGCGGCGTCGGTCGGTTGCTCCCGCAGCGGATGTGGGACGGGCTCCGCCTCCGCGTCGAACGGGGCGGCGACCCGTGGGACGCCCACGAGGAGGTCGTCCCGCTCGACCTCGTGGATCGCATCGCCGGTCCCGCCGGCGTCGAACCGGTGGCGGCCGCCCTCCGCCGCACCGATTGCCCCATCGTCCCCGAGCTCTTCCGCGGCGACGTCATCTGATCCGCCCGCCCCTCGGCACCTCGCTCTCGCTCCATTGCGGGCGTGGCGGCTCGTCGGGGAGGGTCACCCAGGCTGCTGCGTGGGTGTCCGTGCGCCCGAGGGACGGCGCTCTGGTCGCCGCCCTGTTCGGTCAACGGCCACGTCTTGCTCGAGGGGGT
>Ga0105048_10014227_pt1 | contig 12401 bp, 11 predicted proteins | sample MAT05_FD_78382 | JGI IMG/M metagenome (GOLD analysis project Ga0105048, IMG submission 78382) | Freshwater microbial communities from Lake Fryxell liftoff mats and glacier meltwater in Antarctica - MAT-05 | ecosystem: Environmental > Aquatic > Freshwater > Ice > Liftoff microbial mat | place... | reverse complement strand
TCGTCGTGCGGATGCAGCGCCTGTCCCACGATCCGCTGAAGGATCAGCAGAAGGCGGCGGCCGTCACACCACACTGGCAGCGCTACATGAAGAAGCGCGACGAGCTCGAGGCCAGAGGTCATCTCACCCCGGAGGTCGAGGAGCTCGGCTGGCTGCTCGAGGAGTTCCGCGTGCAGACGTTCGCACCGGAGCTCAAGACGGCGGTGCCGGTCTCGGCGCAACGCCTGACCGAGCTCTGGGCCCGACTCTGAGGAACGCTCCCAACGTACGCTCGTTGCACGCTCGACCTACGCGATATCGTTGGAGACAAGAGGGACGCTCCCAACGTGCGCTCGTTCAGCACTTCCCGATCGCAACGAGCGTGCGTTGGGAACGTCCGCGGCGCCGCCGCCGGTCGCAACGAGCGTATGTTGGGAACGTCCCCGGTGCCGCCAGGGATTCCAACCACTTCACGCTCGTAACGAGCGTACGTTGGGAGCGTCCCTGTGAGCCGCCGCAACAATTTGGACCGCTGCGGGGAGTGCCGGATGCACTCGACGCTGTGTATCTGCGGGTTGCTGCCGAAGCTCGTGACGCGCACACGCCTCGCGCTGATGGTTCACTACCGCGAGATCCGCAAGCCGACGAACACGGGGCAGCTCGCGGCGCAGTGTTTGCCGAGCAGCACGATCGAGATCATCGGCGAGGAGGATCACCCTGCGGTGTTGCCGCGGATCGAAGATCACGACGAGCCGCTGCTGCTGTACCCGGCCGAGAACGCGATCCCGATCGAGGTCTACGCGAACCATGCGTCTCCGATCGTGCTGATCGTTCCCGACGGTTCGTGGCGTCAGGCGCACAAGATGCGAAAGCGGATCCCCGGTCTCGCGGAGATTCCGTGCGTGACGTTGCCGGACGCAGGGCCGACCGAGTATCAGCTCCGCTCGGAGCACCACCCCGGCGGCCTCGCGACGTTCGAGGCGATCGCGCGCGCGATGCGCATCCTCGAGGAGCACGGCCCTGCGATCGAGGACGCGATGATGAACGTGTTCCGGATCATGGTGGATCGCACGCTGTGGTTGCGTGGCCGCCTCGCTGACAAGGACGTCACCGGCGGTCTCCCCGATGCAGCGCGCGAGCAGAATCCGCGCAGCACGCCCGCACCACGACGCGGCGAGCCCGGCTGAATTCGGGTTGACGATCCGCGCCGTTCGAGGAACGCTTCGCGGGTCATGAGAGCGCTCCTCGTCGCCGGTCTGCTCGCGGCTGGCTGCTATCAGCAGCCGGCTCGACGGGCAGCGACGGCCTGATCTACTGCCAGACCCAGCGCTGAGCCTGGATTGTTCGCGCTGACCCGGGCGTTGGATCGCAACGATGAAGCGCTGGATGGTGATCGCCGGGCTCGTGAACGCCGCTCCTGCGGCAGCGGACAGCGCGTACGCCGCCGGCGCCCTCGATGTCTGGGACTGGGGTTTCTCATTAGCCTGCTAGGCGCAGGCAGCGAGGAGCGCGGCTCCCCAGTCGGTGACACGCCACTGCCGGATGCCTTCGATCTCGGCGAGCTCGTCGAGCGTTCGCGGTGCACCGAGCGAGAGGCGCTCGATCAAGCGCTGCGAGAGGACGACCGACGGATCGAGCTTCAGGCTCTTCGCCTGCGTGTCCCGCCAGGTGCGCAACGCCTCGGCGCGCCGGTGAACTGCGGCGGAGTGGTTCGTGCGCTCTCCCACCGGGCGTGCCGGCAGCTCGCTCTCGGGGAGGTTCAGTCCGCGCTCGATCGCGGTGAGGATCACGTCGCTCTCGGGAACCTGGCGCGGATGGGAGGCGAGCATCTCCTCGACCTCGTCGATCGTCGTCGGGGATCGCTCGGCGATCGCGATCAGGACATCGGGGGCGACGATCCGGAACGGGGGACGATCGGCGGCCGCCGCGCGCTCCTCTCGCCACACGTGGAGCTCGCGGAGCACTCCCTGCTGGCGGCGCGACAGCTTCGCCGAGCCCTTGATGCGGCGGAACTCGTCGGGTCCGCTGCGCTTCGCCCCGGCTTGCAGATTCGCCAGCGCCGCGAACTCCTCGCGAGCCCACTCCGTGCGTCCCGTGGCGGCGAGTCGCTCCGTTAGCCGGGCGGCGAGCTGCATCAGGTGCGCGACGTCGGCGAGCGCGTAGGCTTCCTGCTTCGGCGTCAGCGGACGCTTTGACCAGTCGTCCTTCTGGCTTCCTTTCGTGAGCTCGACGCCGACCTCGTTGCGCACCAGTGCCTGCAGGCCGAGCTCGGTGTCGCCGAGCAAGCGGGCCGCGATCGAGGTGTCGAACATGGTGCGAAACGTGACGCCGAAATCGCGGCGCATCGAGGTCACGTCGTTGTCGCCGCCGTGCACGACCTTGAGGATCGACGCGTCCGCGAACACCGGCGCGAGCGGCGATAGATCACGGAGCGCGATCGTGTCGACCAGCCATGCGTCGCCACCGAACGCCGTGACCTGGAGGAGGCAGACCTTCTCGGTGTAGTGGTGCAGGCTGTCGGCCTCGATGTCGAAGCCGATCGCGCGCGATCCCGAGAGCTGATCGGCGAGCGAGCCGAGCTGGTCAGCCGTGCGTATCCAACGGGTCGGTGCGGAGGTCACGGCCGACCATAGCAGTCACGGTCCCGTGACCACGATCGCTTGCCGCCCCTGGTGGTACGTCACGAGAACGCCGCACGGGCCGCTGTACGAGATTGGCCCCGTGGTCTTGTGCTGGGCGAGCACGCGTAGCTCGTAGTCTCCGCGGTAGTGCGAGGGGACCGCGACCAAGACGGAGCTGCCCTCCGTCGCCCGGCCGACCTCCTGCTTGTAGCCCGTCGGCGAGACCAGGTATGCGATGAGCTGTCCCGTGTCCGCCGGGAGATTCGTCACCTGAACGGCGGTGCTCTGCCCGGCGGGGAGCGCGCCCGGGACGGAGAGCGTGACTCTCTCGAGCGCGTCGCCGAGGTCGCACGTGCGGTTCCCCGTTCCGGAAGGATCCCGGATCACGATGGTCGCCTTGTCGGCCGTGGGCAGGTCGGTCAGCTCGAGTTTTGGATAGTCGCAGCCGGGCGTCTGCGTGTTGTAGCCGCCACGCGTGACGACGTCGAACGGACTGCCCCCGAGCGAAGCGGAGACATCCTCGGGGAGGATCAGGCAATCGGGCGAGTCGAGGTTGTCGCCGAAGTGCTCGAACGTGATCGTCGCGGTGTCGGCGACGCGCGTCATGAGGTTGAACTCGGTGAGCCGGGCGACGCGCTCGTTGTCCTCCGACAGGAGGCAGCCCGTGAGTGGAAGCACGATCGCAATGAGCCAGCGCATGGGAGCCGAGGACGAGCAACCTGCGTGCCGACGCGCCGCCGCGGACTTGGCTGGGTCAGGTGGGTAAAGCCTGACAGTTCTCGTTCAAAGCTCCCCGGCCTGGCATGCTGCCGCCCATGCGACTCGGGATCGATTTTGGGACCACGCGGACCGTGGTTTCCAGCGTGCAGGACGGTCGTCACCCGGTGGTGGTGTTCGACGAGGGTGGCGAGTTCCGCGAGTACATCCCGGGGATCGCGGTGCTCCGCGGCGGCGAGCTGATCGTCGGCTGGGCAGCAGCACGGGCGCTCGCCGACGGCACCGCCGAGCACTCGATCCGCTCGGTCAAGCGCGTGATCGGTCAGCTCGCGCCGGATGCCTCCGTTCCCGGGTTGCCGGGGATCACGGCGCTCGAGCTCGCGACCGGGTTTCTCGCCGGTCTGCGCACGCAGCTCGTCGAGCACTCGAACCTCGAGATCGAGGACGGCGAGCCGCTCGAGGCGATGGTCGCGGTCCCGGCGGTGTCGTCGTCGCGGCAGCGCTGGATGACGCTCGAAGCGTTCCGCGGCGCCGGGTTCGAGCCGATCGGCATGCTCAACGAGCCCACCGCGGCGGCCGTGGACTTCGCGCAGCGCCACCTCGATCTCGCCAAGAAGAGCCCGAAGAAATACGTCGTCGTCTACGACCTCGGCGGCGGGACATTTGACACCTCGGCGGTCTCCCTCGAGGGCCGGCGGTTCGAGCTGATTGCTTCCGAGGGACTCGCGAGCGTCGGCGGTGACGAATTCGATCAGCTAATCCTCGACGCGGCGGGCATTCCACCGACCGCAGCCACGCTCGAGCGCGCGCGCGAGGCCAAAGAGTCGCTGCGGCCGACGACGCGCAAGCTCCTCCTCGATCTCGGCATCGAGGGCGAGGATCCGATCGCGATCGACGTCGCCGCGCTGTACACGCGCGCGCAGCCGCTGATCGATCGGACGCTGGCGCAGGTCGAGCTGCTCTTCGAGCGGCTCCGTGCGACTGGTCTCGATCCCGATGATCCGCGCGAGCTTGGCGGCCTCTACCTCGTCGGCGGCGGCGCCGCGTTCCCGGCGGTCGGCCGGGCGTTGCGGGCGCGGTTCGCCAAGAAGCTGCAGCTCGCACCGCAGCCGTTCGCGGCCACAGCAGTCGGGCTCGCGATCGCCGCGGATCCCGATGCCAACGTGATCATCAAAGAGGCGATCACGCGCCACTTCGGCGTCTGGCGCGAGGGCGACGGCGGGACCGACAAGATCTTCGATCCGTTGATCGGCAAGAACACCGATGTCGACACCGTCGTGAGCCGGCGCTATCGACCGACTCACACGATCGGTCACCTGCGCTTCCTCGAGTGCGGTGCCCTCGATGCCGAGGGCCAGCCGATCCAGGACCTCGTGCCGTGGACCGACGTCTACTTCCCGTACGACCCGGCGCTCGCCGATCGCGCCGAGCTCGCGTCGGTTCCGAGCAAGCGCCGCCCCGAGCTGATGGCGAGCGTGATCGCCGAGACCTATACGTACGCGGCTGACGGAACGATCTCGGTCCGGATCGAGAACGTCTCGCACGGCTACGCGCGGACCTTCTCTCTCGGTGCGCTGCGCTAGATGGATCCTGTCTCCCTGATCGTGAGTGCGGTGGTGGGCGCGGTCGTCTTTCCCGCCTGGTACTTCTTCAGCAAATGCGAGAAGCACAAGCACAGGCTGCGCAAGGCCAGGCGGTGGTCGCTCGCAGCGTTGTCGGACGACACGTTCGGCAAGATCGTCGGCACTAGCAGGTTGCTGAAAAGCCGACTCGGCGGCGCCGCAGAGCGCAAAACAGCAGGAGTGAGCAGGCTGTGGACTCGAGCGACACATCGTGGTCCTCATGACCTCGGTGTCGGATATCGCGCATTGAGGCAACCTGGAACGCGAGTCTCCACAGGGGTGACGGTAGTGCCCTGGTTGTACTGTCGTGTCCGGTAGGCGCTTGTTTGTCGGGAAGCTTGGAACGTGCAGCCCGTGTCTACCTGGTCCGATCGGTCGGCGCGGATTATGCTCGGACCACCTCCAATAATGAACACCATTTCGAGATTCGCCCAAATCCTCGCCATGTCACTTCTCGCTGCCTGTGGAGACTCCGATGTAGGCACTGAAGGCAAGGTAGTGGGCGGTAGCTGCACCACGTCCGGCGGTCCATCGGGGTCCTGCGCGGACGGCTCGAAGTGCGTCGTCGAGTCGGACTTTCCGGGTGGAAGTTGCGTCAAGGACTGCACGGCGCAAGCGGACTGTCCCGACGGCGCAGCCTGCATTCAAGAGGACGGCGGGATCTGTGTGCTCGAGTGCGCGGACGCGGGCGATTGTCGCGATGGCTACAATTGCGTCGAGAAGAGCACGCTCAATCCAGCCGGCTCGGCCAAGGTCTGCCTGCTCCAGTAAGGCTCGCGCACTCGCCCTACGTGATCCGGATCGTCTCGATCACGGTGGCCATCGCCTGGTTGACCACCTCGACGTCGGGATCGGCGTTGACGGTTCAGGGCTTCCACAGCGGGAACTGGGCGGCTTCGATCGCCTTGCCGTCCCTGGAGTGGAGGACGACGAGGTGTCCCGTGCCATCGGCGACGTCGACCGTGACCTCGAACAGCGCCGGCGACGTGCACGCCTTGTCACTCATGTTCGGACCGGACGGCCACTTGTGAAACGTGAAGGTTGCCTTGCCCGGTGGCAGGTCGTGCAGCGTCGGCTGCGTGCCGCCCAGGATCGCGGCCTGGAAGCCCTTGTCCTGTACGCGCTGGTGGATGCACGCACCCTTACCGTCGCCAACATAGAACGACCGCGATCCGAGCGCGGTCTCGAGGGTCTTCTCGTGGTGCATCAGCGGCTGCGCCGTGAAGTACACCAGGCCCTTTCCGGCGGGCGGTGGCTCCGGCGCGTCGTTCTGGCCCGCCGGCTTCGTGTTCATCAGCGCCGACACCGCGCTGCCTTCCTTCCAATAGAGCAATGTCGTCGCCTCCTCTCCATCCTTGTTTGCCCAGACGCTGCCGATCGTCGCCTTGGTATCGGCGCTCGCGCCAGCCTCGACGACGACCGTCGATTGACCGTTGGGGATGCCGAACCAGTCGGTCGCCGCACCGTAGGCGATGCCCTTCGCTTGCTGGAATGGACCGAACTCGAACGAACGCTTGCCCCACACGTCGATGGTCAGCGGTGTCGTGCCCCCCTTGAGCAACAGGTTGATCACCCGGACGCTGCCCTTGAACGACTCCTTGGGCGGCGGCGGAAGCTCCGCCTTCACAGGAGCGACCATCGCGGCCGACCCAGCGGGCTTCGAGTTGTCCGTCTCGGAGGCGTCCTTCCCCTTCGAGCATGCAGCGAGGATGGTGACGACCAGTAGCGGAGCGATGCGCATCCGCCGACCGTAGATCATCCGCGGGGGGAACACCGGCGCGCGAGTGACGAACTTCAGACCATAGGGACGCTTTCAACCAAGGCAACTTACGATCGCGAAGCGCTTGGATTCACGTCGTGAAATCGGGACGCTTCAACATGCGCAACCCTAGGTTCGCGACGGCCTGAATCCCTGTCGAACAGGTTGCTCACGATGAAAGCGGCCCGAGTGGTCGGATCGTTCAGCAACCTACGAACCGTATGTTGAAGCGTCCCAGTTTCGGCCGCTCGTTTAGGCAACTTACGAATGGTAAGTTGCCTAAGTTGAAAGCGTCCCCGGCTCTTGAGCCCGCGTTACCCGTACTCGATCCGGATCGTCTCGATCGCGGTGGCCATCGCCGCCTTGACGACCTCGACGTCGGGGTCGCGAACGATGACGTAGCCGTCGCCTTCGTAGCTCTCCGATCGCATCGTCCCGAGCGAGGGCAGGCGCGAATCGACGACGTGGCGTCCGATCTTCACGCTCGCCTCCTCGCCTCCGGAGACCTTGATCACGCGGCCGTGGCCGATGCCGCGGAGGAACGCGACACCGACCGCGTACTTGCGCTCGAACGGACCGTCGTACGCATCGTCGACGACCGCGCGCGCCCAGGCCCGGTACATGTCGGCGTCATGAGCGTAGCTGTTCGCGAGGACGATGTGCGCACCCGGTGGGCGCGCGGCGATCTCGCCGATCGCGAGGGAGTTGTCGTCACGCCGGAACCACTCCATGTGCGTGAAGCCAGTCTCGAGGCCGAGCGCCTTGACCGCGCGAACGCCGAGCTCGCGGGCATCGGTGTACTCGGGATTGTCGATGTCACGCGGCAGGACGACGACCCACTGGATCCACGGCGTCTCCATCACCTCGAGCGGCGTGGGGAAGTACCGCGAGCACGACTGGAACATCACCTCGCCGCCGATGGTGATCGTCTCGAAGCTGAACTCGCGGCCGCGCAAAAACTCCTCGGCGAGGGCTGGGTGATCGGGGCCGGCGTGGAGGGCCCGCAGCGCGTCGCGGAGCTCGTCGAGGGAGCGGATTCGCCACGTCGACTTGCAGCCCATGCCGGCGGGCGGCTTGAGCACGAGCGGGAACCCGACCTCGGCGACGAACGACTCGGCGTCGGCCCACGTTCGGATCAGGCGGTGGCGCGCGCAGGGGAGGCCGTGGCGGCGGAGCTCCTCCTTCATCCGGGCCTTGTCGCGGAACAGGTCGGCGGTCGCCGGATCGGTGCCGGTGATGCCGAGGTCGCGCCGGACCTCGGCGAGCTGGACCTGGAGGGGCTCGAGGATGCCGAGCAGGCGGTGGATCTTGCCGTGACGCCCGATCAGGACCTCGGCGGCCTGCCGAAGCTGATTCGTGTCGAGGGCGTCCTCGACCTGGACCATGTCAGAGAAGATCCGAGCGTCGTCGCCCGACGGGGGCTTCTGGGCGATGCCGAGAAGGCGGACACCGGGGAGTCGAGAGGCCGCGCGCGCAAAGCGCATGGTCGTCTCGAGTGGGAACGGTGCCGCGAAGATCACGTTCCGCATGGCGCGCGTTGTAACATGACCGACGGAGCCACTCGGTGAAGGTTGTCTTTCTTGCGCCGAGTTATCCGCCCGAGATGCAGCAGTACACGCGCGGCCTCGCGGAGGTCGGCGCCACGGTGTACGGCGTCGGCGACCAGCCGGTCGGTTCGCTGTCACGCTCGCTGAAGGGCTACCTCACCGATTACCTGCAGGTCCCGAAGCTCCTCGACGAGAACGACGTCGTCGACCGGGTTCACGCCTGGATGCGCGGCCGCACGGTCGATCGCGTCCTCGCGAACTGGGAGATCATGGTGATGACCGCCGCCCGCCTGCGCGAGCGGATGGGCGTCCCGGGCATGTCGGTCAACGCCGTCAACGGCTTCCGCGACAAGCAGCTGATGAAGGATCGGGTGGCGGCCGCCGGCCTTCGCGTTCCCCGCGCCGTCCGCGTGCGCAGCGCGACCGACGCCCGCGAGGGTGCAGCGAAGCTCGGCTACCCGCTCGTCCTCAAGCCGATCGCCGGCGCCGGCAGTGCCGACACCTACGAGGTTCGCAGCGATCAGGAGCTCGCCGACGCACTCGCCCGCATGAACCACGTCACCGAGGCGAGCCTCGAGGAGTTCATCGAGGGCGAGGAGCTCACGTACGACACGGTCTGCATCAACGGCAGGCCCGCGTTCGCGAACGTTGCCCAGTACCTGCCCAAGCCGCTGATCGCGCGCACCAACGAGTGGATCAGCCCGGTGATCGTGACGGTGCGTGACCTCGCGCAGCCCGCACTTTCCGCCGGCGTCGCGCTCGGCAACAAGGTCCTCACGTCCCTCGGCATGGGCGATGGCTTCACGCACATGGAGTGGTTCAAGAAGCCGAGCGGCGAGGTCGTGTTCGGCGAGATCGGGTGCCGCCCCGGCGGTGCGCACCTCGTCGATCAGATGAACTACACGTGCGACATCGATCTGTTCCGCGAGTGGGCGCGCTCCGTCTGCTGGAACACGTTCGAGGCGCCGACGCGTCGCAAGTACAACGTCGCGATCATCTTCAAGCGGGCAAAGGGCCAGGGCCGGATCTCGAAGATCACCGGGCTCGGCGAGTTCATGCGCCAGTACGGCGACCACGTCGTCGAGCAGAAGCTCCTGCCGATCGGCACGCAGCGCCGGAACTGGAAGCACACGCTCGTCTCCGACGGCTACATCATCCTGCGCCACCCGGACTGGGCGACGGCGTGCAGGCTCGCGGACATCGTCGCGAACCACGTCACGATGTACGCCGAATAAATGGGGTCTGACCCCATTTGTTTCGCCTCACGCTGAACGCGGCTTAGACTTTCCCGGTCGGCGGCTTCGCGGGCGGTGCCGTCGGCGCCTCGGCAGCCGGCATCCTCGGCACGGGCATCGTGATCGGACCGCTGTGCTCCATCGGCAGCTCGATCTGCGGGCTCGGCCCCGTGTCGGCGAGGACGGCATCGGTCGCGAGCTGGTGCTCGAGAAGCTTGGACGCGATCTCGAGGAAGTTGCCGTCGGTAACGATGCCGACGAGGCGATCGTCCTGGACGACCGGCAGGCTCGCGACCTTGCGCTCGCGCATCAGGCGGAGCGCGTCGAGCGTCGGCGTGTCGGGGCCGACGGTGGCGATGTCGCGCCGCATGATCGCGGAGACCGGCGTGCGCAGCGTCGAGCCGCCCCCGAGCACGAACCGCAGCACCGCGCGCTGGGTCACGAGACCGACGAGGCGGTGATCCTGATCCTCGACGGCGACCTGCCGGATGCGCTCCCAGATCATCAGATTTGCGACCATCTCGATCGCGTCACCCTCGCGGACCGTGAACAGGTCCGTCGCCATGTAGTTCTCGACGCGCGCGTAGTTGCCCTTCTGCGTGTTCGCCTCGTCGAGCCGGGCGCGCTCCCACTCCGCGACCGGGCGGCGGGCGAGCTGGCGCTTGGCGGTGGCGGCGACCAGTGCGGTGGCACGCTCGGCCTGGGTCGAGCGATCGCGCAGCGAGTTCCACGACGACAGCTGCCAGCGTGCGCCGGTGCGGCCGGTGCGGACACGCTCGTCGATCACGGTGAGGTAGCGCTTGATGTCCTCCTCGGCGATCGCCTGGCGGCGGAGGCCGGCCTGCGCGAGCGGCAACAAGCGCTCGAGCACGAGCTCGCGGCACGAGACATCCTCGCCGTCGAGCCACGTGAACGTCGAGCCGACGCCCTCGCGTGCCGCGGTGTAGAAGTTCGCGGCGGCCTGATCGAAGTCGATGCGCTTGGTGATGTCTTCTTCGCGCGCACCGATCTCGACCATCAGGCCGCACCAGAACGCCGCGTTCGCCATCTCGTCGAGCGTGCTCGGGCCGGCGGGGAGCACGCGGTTCTCGATCCGCAGGTGCGGCTTGCCCTCGGTGATCCCGAAGCACGCGCGGTTCCAGCGGTAGATCGATCCGTTGTGCAGGCGGAGCGCCTTGAGCTGCGGGATCTCGCCGCGATCCAGCATCTTCATCGGATCCTCGTCGAGGTCCGTGCCGACGAGCGCGCGGAACCGGGCGATGTCCTCGCGGAAGATCTCGAGGACGCTCTGCCGCACCCAGCGCGTGCCGAAGCTGACGCGCGCCTCGGTCTCGCGGATCTGGTGGTTCTTGTTGCGGTCGTCGACGGCCTGGCGGAACAGCGCGATCCGCGTCTCGGCCCACAGCCGGCGGCCGAACAGGATCGGCGAGTTGCACGCGATCGCCATCGTCGGACCGAGGACGACCTGCGCGATGTTGTAGAACCGCGCGAACTCGGCGGGCGTGACCTGGAGGTGGACCTGGAAGCTCGAGTTACAGGCCTCGAGCATCACGGAGTCGTGATCGATGATCAGCTCGTCGAGGCCCTTGATCGAGAAGTTCAGCTTCCCGCCGCGGAGCGCCGTGATGATCTTGTTGAGGTGCATGTACCGCGCGCTCGGCACCATGCCCCCGATGTCGAGGTCGGCCTTGCGCATCGTCGGCAGGATGCCCATGAGCACGACGCCCATGCCGAGCTCGCCGGCCGCGGAGCGCGCTTGATCGACAAGCTCGTCGAGCTGCGCGTGCATGCGCGAGAAGCCGTCGCCACTCATCGTCTGCGCGTCGCAGTTCGCTTCGAGCTGGAACTGACCGAGCTCGGTCGTGTAGTGCGGGTCGCGCAGGCGATCCATCAGCTTCAGCACGCCGCGCGCGGGGCGGAAGTGATCGTCGATCAGGAACATCTCCTGCTCGGCGCCGATCCGGCGCGTGCCGGTATCGAACATGTCCTCGGAGATCATGCGTTCGAGCGCGCGCAGATCCGCGAGGATCGCGCTCATGAACTCGCGCTGACGCTCGGCATCGTTCCGGCCGTCCACGTCCTTGTGTTCGCGGGTCGTCATCCGTTCATCCGGGTTTCTGCTCGCGGGTCCACGCGTCGAGAATCTGCGGCAATTTGCGGCGCCATGTCACCCAGTCGTGGTGCCAATCAGACCCCCAGGAGTCGACCCGGTTCGGAATCCCCTGGCGGCCCAGCACGCTGGCCATGTTCCAGGACTCCCCGATGTCCTCGGCTTTGCCTTCCCCGGACGCCAGCAGGATGAACCGGGAGCGGAGCACGTCGAGGTGGTGGCCGCCGAGCCCCGGGACGAAGTGCAGGGGGGACGAGACCCAGAACTCGTCCGAGAATTCGTACGGTTGGGCGTCGTAGAACCGGCGCAGGTCGTAGGTGCCGCTCATCGCGAGCGCCCGGGTGAACACGTCGGGGAACCGGCACACTGCAGCGATGGCGTGAAATGCACCGATCGAGGCGCCCGCCGTCCACAGGTCGATGTCGGGGGACTTGCAGTCGGCCCGCATCGCGGGAGCGACCTCGTTGCGGATGTAGTGGTGGAACTGGTTCTGTAGCCACATCTGGTGGCGGGAGGAACCCTCGCGGCTGACCAGCGCCTTGCCGGCGACCGAGTCGCACGAGTAGATCTTGACCCGGCCCGCGTCGAGCAGCGGCGCCAGTGCACCGATCAGGTGGAACCGCTCGATCTCCTCGGCGTCGCCGCCCGCGGTCGGGAACAGGAGGATCGGCTGACCGAGCGAGCCCCAGCGAACGAGCTGGACCTCGCGCTGCACACGCTCGCTGTACCAGCGGGCGACGATCTTGTCTCCGCGCTCGCCCATCAGCTGGCCTGCTGCGCAGAGTTGTCGGCGCGCCACGCCTGCACGCGA
>Ga0105048_10014224_pt1 | contig 12402 bp, 10 predicted proteins | sample MAT05_FD_78382 | JGI IMG/M metagenome (GOLD analysis project Ga0105048, IMG submission 78382) | Freshwater microbial communities from Lake Fryxell liftoff mats and glacier meltwater in Antarctica - MAT-05 | ecosystem: Environmental > Aquatic > Freshwater > Ice > Liftoff microbial mat | place... | reverse complement strand
TGAAACGGACAAAGTCATCATAGCGACAGGATCCAAACCCATCACACCGGATATGTTCAACTACGATAAAGTCAGGATCATCACCTCTACCGAAGCGCTCAATATAGATAAAGTACCTGCCAAAATGGTCATCGTAGGTGGTGGGGTCATAGGATTGGAGTTGGGATCAGTATTCGCAAGACTGGGTACTTCCGTTGACGTTGTGGAATTTATGGATAGGATTTTGCCGACGATGGATAACGATTGTGGCAAAGAACTGATGCGTTCGCTGAAGAAGCTGGGTATTAATTTCTATCTGAGTCATAGTGTGACGGGCGTAAAAGCCGGCAAAACCTCATGTACGGTAAGTGTTCAGAAAAGAGACAGCGAAGAGAAGTTTGATATCAAAGCAGATTATTGTCTGGTAGCCATAGGAAGAAAACCATATACTGAAGGACTTAATCTGGAAGGCATTGGAATCCAAAAAGATGAGAAAGGACGCATAGCAGTCAATGATCATCTCGAGACCAATGTACCAGGTATATATGCCATAGGGGATGTGGTGCAGGGAGCTATGCTTGCGCATAAAGCTGAAGAAGAAGGTATACTGGTGGCTGAGATCATATCCGGGGCCAAACCGCATATCGATTATAATCTCATCCCGGGCGTGGTCTATACCTGGCCCGAAGTGGCAGCCGTGGGTAAAACAGAAGAAGAATTAAAAAGCGCAGGCATACCTTACAAATCAGGAAAATTTCCCTTCAAAGCATTGGGAAGAGCCAGAGCTAGTATGGATACGGAAGGTATGGTAAAAGTATTGGCACACAAAGATACCGACGAAATATTGGGTGTCCATATGGTAGGACCAAGGGTGGCTGATGTGATCATGGAAGCGGTAGCATTGATGGAATTCAGGGCAAGTGCAGAAGATATGTCCAGAATCTCACACCCGCATCCCACCTATACTGAAGCAGTAAAGGAAGCTGCACTCGCTGCTACCGGTAATCGTGCGCTGCATGTGTAAATTTTTTTAAAAATCATTCCTTATTCCAAAAGATATTCTGCTAAGGACATTTAATAATTATATTTTTAAGATTATACATTGACATTATAAAAATTCTGCCAATAAAAATTCTGAATATTGATTTAAATATGTTTTTATTATTTTGATCAGTAATATGTTAAAATTTTAGGAAAACTTGACAAATAAATAAGAACCATATATCTTTGAAAAAATCTTCGAGTATAACTTCAAGATCGTTAATTGTTCCCTGCACCTAAAAAAAGAGATAAATATGGATTTTTTATCTATTTTATAACTTTTTAAATTATTACAGTGAAAAATGTAGCTTTATTTTCTATGAAGCTGGTGGGGCAAAATTTATTTTTATTATTATTACTTTTTGCCTACAATAGATCAAATTTTGCACAAAGTGTTAGACAATATTCAGATATGAATTCTCCACCTTCCCAACAACAGATGTCGCCCATGCATCAAGCTGCATATATAACGACACTATTTACCTTGCTGGAAATGGTACTCCAAATAATAATAAGTCAATAATACATAAAATTTCCTTAAACGGAAAAATAATAAGTACCCACGATTTGATCGATTCTAAACAATTATACAGCCATTTTAACTTAGCGAATCTTACAAAGTTTAAGGACAAACTCATTTTAACAGGACAATGTTTTATTGAAGAAAAAAGTAAGGGTATTATAATGTCAATAGACGCATCAATGCACATTGACACCATTATAATTGATACAACTCAAGAAATTTCAACCATTTGGGATGATTTTATTGGCCCAGATAGTTTATTAACATGCTTTTACCATCAAGTCAATAAGTTTTGGCCAAATCAAGCCCGTCGTATCATAAAATATGATGCTGATTTCAATCAAGTATGGTACTACACATCAGATACCTTAGGAGTTAATACTTCTTTCCCATATGGAACAATATTGCGTGATGGCCGCCTAGCATTTGTAGATTTTAAACCTGGTTGTCCTACAGGATTAAACGCACTAAGATGTCTTGATACCATCACCAAACAAAATTCTTGGATGTTTAGCTTTCAAAATGTACAGTCTTGGGGTAGAAAACTGCGTAGTGTGAAGCAACTCAGAAATGGAGATATCATCTGTACTGGAGAATATACTACAAAAGCCACAGAACCTCGTATCGAAGGCTCACCTTATATGATGAGACTAGATAGTACTGGAAAACTTCTCTGGGAGCGGGCATACGTAGAGATCGCACTTGATGGAGAAGATAAAGGTGGAAATCTCTGGGATGTGATCGAGCTAGACAATGGTGATCTAATGGCCGTAGGTTTTGTCACAAATAATAGGAAATGGGATCCGCTCATCATCCGCACCGACCATCGTGGATGTATGGATGATGGCATGACCAATTGTCCTACCGTGAGGAACATTGATCTCACGAGTGGCGTAGAAGATGTCATTACAGGTGATACGGCAATAAAGATATATCCTAATCCTACAGACCAGCAAAGCTTCACCATAGAAATGTCAGATTTTGACCCAAATGTGTGATATCAATGTACCATTTTAGATGTCTTTGGTCAAGTGATTAGCCAAAACAGTATATCTAATAACAAACAAGAAATTAATTTACAGCATGTTGTTACAGGTATGTATATTGTTAAAATTTCAAATCTTGACAAGATAGTTCATGTTGAAAAATTGATTGTTAAATAAATTTTTGAAACAATTCTTTGTATTTCATGCAGCATTGTTAAAATACGCTGTATATTCAATCCAATAAATTCATTGAACCATTTTTTTGAATTGCTTGTTTATAGCCTTGGTAAAGAATTTTGGTTATGAAATTGAGCGCTTTTGTCATTTGGGCATTTTTACTTTTCAGTCAGGTTACTTTTTCTCAAAAAGGCAGTTTGAGCGTAAAAGTGGACAAAGACACGGTCTATCAGGATGAAGTGATTAAAGTAGAATTCCTGCTGGACAATTTATCCGGAAATTTTATTGCACCTGATTTTGATGGTTTCAGGATTGTGTCGGGGCCAAATACATCGTCTTCATTCAGTATGATCAATGGCGTCGTAAGTCAGAAAAAGTCTTATAGTTTTATGCTGGTACCTCAGGCAGCCGGCGATCAGCAGATCGGTGAAGCTGTAGTCATAAGCGATGAAGCTAAACTCATTACGGATCCGGTCACAGTATTTGTTTTGCCTACGGATAAACTTTCGCCATCGAGCAAGTCAAGACAAAGAATATACAAGTATGATACTCTCGGAATGTTGCAAGATACCACCACGAAAGCTCCTGTGAAAAAAAGAGTATTGAAAAAAATCTGATCAGCAATGATGCAAGTCCCAATTTATCCAAGATGGGTAAAAAATCTGATATCACTTCTCTTATTTTTTGGGATAAGTACAATAGCATTTACTCAAACGCCCAGATTTATCCTGCAGACGGACAGAATGCAGGTGCAGGAAGGAGAAACATTTCTGCTGGAAGCAGTACTCGAAAATATAAATGGAAAAAATATACAACTCCCGGATGTTTCTCCTTTTAAAGTCGTACAGGGTCCATCTACATCCACGTCTATCAGCATTGTAAATGGTAAAAGATCGAGTACCTTTTCATATCAATATCTACTTTTGGCTACGAAAAAAGGTAATTTTACCATCCAGCCAGCCACTGTAAAAATGGGAAGTAAAGTGTTGAAATCAAATACTTTAAATATCGAAGTATCGACTTCAAAACCAACGGTGATCACAAAGGGCGGATCATCTGATCAGCAGACATTTATCAGATTGGAAGCGTCACAAAATAAAGCTTATATAGGGCAGCAGATTATACTCAATTATGTGCTCTATACCAGACAAAATATCGAATCCTATGACTTGCTGAATGAACCTGATTTTGAAGGGTTTTATGCGCAACCGATATCAGATATCAGAGATCAGCCCCAACGCAAAGTGGTCAATGGCAAAGAATATTATGTACAGACCATCCGCCGTGTGGTATTATTCCCGCAGAAGACCGGAATATATACCATCGGTCCTGTCAACTGTACTTTGGCCGTTCCTATTGAAAATAGCCAGTCATCGTTTTTTTTCAGAGATACGCGAAAGGAACAAACTACGACCAATAAAATACAATTGGATGTCCAACAACTGCCACTTTCGCCGCCTTTATCTTTTAGCGGTGCCATAGGCGACTTTTCGATGAAAGCAGTAGTACAAAAAAATACGGTGGTAACGGGAGAAGCCATAGTCATACGAATGGAGGTGGAAGGCGACGGAGACGCAAAGATTGTTCAGGCCCCAAAGTTTGTGGTACCTGAAAGTCTGGAGAAATATGAACCATCTGTGTTCAGAGATGAAACATTTGCAAAAGGAGACCGCATCCAAATGGTGAAGGAATTTGAATATATTTTTGTGCCTGAAAAAGATACCATTGTCACCATATCGCCTGAATTTACGTTTTTGTCGGAGGCCTCCGGAAAATTTGAAACGGTCAAAGCAGGTCCTTTTACGATCAATGTTATAAAAGGAGACGGTAAGATTGCCCATAGCAACACTGAATCAACGGATACTGAGTTGTCGCCTTTGTCACAAGACACATCCTTATCAGATACCAGATATGGTTTTTTTGGATCGTGGGCATATATGCTGAGTTTACTTATGCTACTGGCAGGTACTATAGCCGGAATTATGATCAGGAAAAGCAAAGAAGCAGCAAAATTATCGGCTGCAGAGAAGGCGTCTTCAGCGTATAGCGTAGCTCAGTCCAATCTCAGGAAGGCAAAAACTTATTTGGACAAAGCTGATCCTGCGGCTTTTTATCTGGAATTATCACTGGCCACCACAGGGTACATCATGAAAAAATACCATATTCCAAACGTGGATTCAGGTCATGATACTATGCTGAAATATTTAGAAGAAAACGGAGTTCCGAGTCATTTAATAGCGGAATACAGTCAAATTCTCAACAGGTGTGAATTGGCTAAATTTGCCGGAAGCTATGGAAATATGGAAGAAGAATATACGACAGCAATAAAGCTGATAGAAGAGGTATAATTCAATATTGGAGTGGTTGTTTTTACAAAACCAGGTAAAAGCAGTTTTTCAGGTTAAAAAAAAGTTAAGTTAGTGATGAATTGTTACTATCATTGCGTTATAATTGTTTAAGTTCTAAATTTTAATTTATGCAGTTTTTAAAGTTTGCGGCACTTTTGGTTTTATTGGTAAATGTTTTAATACTTTCTGCGACGGATAATCCATTTCCATCGGTCAAGATCAAAACGCTGGATGGTAAAACCGTTAGTACGACGGACTATACTTCCAAAGGTAAAGTAACCATCGTCAGTTTTTGGGCAACCTGGTGTACGCCATGTAAAAGAGAACTAGACGTCATTAACGAGTTATATGGTGAATGGGTAGAAAAATATGACATTCAACTTCTGGCTATCACTATAGACGATGCCCGAGGTCTTACTAAAGTACCTGCTATGGTACAGAGCAAAGGTTGGGAGTTTACCGTGCTGGCTGACAGCAAGCAGGAGTTGCAACAAGCGCTGAATTTTCAGACTATTCCGCAGACTTTTTTGCTCAATGAGAAAGGGGAAATTGTTTACGCTCACAATGGATATAATCCGGGCGATGAGTTGGAACTGGAGAAAAAAATTGCAGAACTGAAAACGGCAGGTAAATAACTATTACCAAACCACGATTCTGTAAAGAGTACATTGTTCACTTATTCAGTTTTGATTTTTTAACACCATATCTTTTATTTGGAATGGGAGTAAGTTCCTGAAGAATTTGCTTGAGGTCCATCTTTTTTTCTAAAGTAAGGTCGGTAATTTCTTTGTAATCGTCTTTACCCAGGGTGATTACTTTGACCTTTTTGCCTATGTAATCTTCAATAGCCAACAACTGTTCCTTTTCGGACTCATCGCAAAAAGAATATGCCATGCCTTTTTTTCTTCCTCTGCCCGTACGTCCTACACGGTGTACATAGTTTTCAGGATGCTCAGGCAGGTCATAATTGACTACATAATCTACATCTGGAATGTCAATACCTCTTGCACTTACATCTGTGGCAATCAATAGTCTTACGAGGCCTTGTTTGAATGTATTCAGAACTGACAATCTATCCTGCTGCTCCTGACCGCCATGCATGAAGATAGATATTATTCCTACTCGCTCCATAGCTGCCTGAACCCGTTCACATCGTACTTTTGTGCGCACAAAAACCAGAATTTTACTTTCAGGATTTTCATTAACCATACGCTCCAGAAAAAATCTTTTATCATCCATATTCACAAAAATCACCGAATGATCAACATTTTTAGACACAGGATCTTTGGGTGATACTTGTATTCTGATAGGATTTTTTACGAGTGAATAGGCCAGGTCTTTAATTTCGTCGTCTATGGTAGCAGAAAAGAACAGGGTTTGTCTCTTTTTGGGCAGAAAACGTATTAGATCTCTGATATCTTTTATAAAACCCAGGGCCAGCATATGGTCAGCTTCATCAAGTACAAGCATTTCCACTCTGTTGAGTTTGATAAATCCCTGACTTACCAGATCAAACATACGGCCTGGTGTAGTGACCAGAATGTCGATACCTTTTTCCAATTTTGCGATCTGCGGTCCTTGTTCTACTCCACCGAACACAGAAAATGAACTGACTCTGGTGTTTTTTCCAAGGATCTGAAATACTTCATTGATCTGAATGGCGAGTTCGCGGGTAGGCACCATGACAATGCACTTGATTCCGTCTTCCCTTTTATTATTTAGCTTGCTGTGTAATATATGCAGCACTGGAATAGCAAAGGCAGCGGTTTTACCTGTTCCGGTTTGTGCGATAGCCAGAAGATCTTCTCCCCGCAAAATATTTGGAATACATTTATACTGGATATCAGTAGGTTTTTTAAATCCTAGTTTGTCCAGATTTTGTTTGATTTCGTCTACAAAATGATATTGGGAAAACCTCATGCAGGGCGTTTATTTGCGTGTAAAGATAGTTATTTTGCGTGGCAAACTGAATTTTGGTACTTAAAATTAGAAGTTGGTGGAATTTATGTAGTCAATTTTAAAAATAAAATAGAGATCATCTTTTCGAATGATGCAGATCATTGACTGACTCAGGGGAATTGATACACTTTTGCAATGTAATTAGTTAGTTCACTATTAAATTATGAAGTTATGTCACAATTAATTAAAAAAACTCCACTTTTTCCTTCATTCCCGACTTTCTTCGATGATTTTTTTACCAAAGATTTTTTTGATTGGAATGATAAAAATTTTGCAAAAGTTGGCTCAACGTTGCCATCAGTAAACCTTAAAGAAACTGACAAGGATTTTAGGATTGATTTAGCAGTTCCTGGTATGAAAAAAGATGATTTTAAGGTTGAAATGCAAAATGGTATTCTGACCATCAGTTCTGAGAAAAGAGAAGAAAAAGAAGAAAAGGATAAAGAAGGAAACTATCTGAGAAGAGAGTTCAGTTATGAATCTTTCTGCAGATCGTTTAGTATGCCTGAAAATGCAAAAGAAGACTCCATTGTTGCTTCGTACAAGGATGGTATTCTTACCATTAAAATAGGCAAAAAAGAACCAAAAGCAGTAGTCACTCCAAAACTTATTGAAGTGAAATAGTATTTGGTTGCGTTTTTTTTATGTTATCGGAATGTAAGAATTGGTCAGCGGGTCTTCCCGTTGGCCTTTTTTAGGTTGATATATTAAATCTTGCTATGTATAATATTATATTAAATATTACTACAATTTGATATTCAAATTACTGTAAAACAATTCATTGAAATTTTATTTTTATTTAATATGTAATATTTTTAAACAATATATTACCTTTGTCCTGATAATAAGAACTGACTAAAATATTCTGTCTGTTTTTAATCTGATGTAGAAAAATTTGTAATGCCGTTTCCCAAATGGAATAATGTGCTTTATTTCGAATCAGGTGTGTAAAAATCATCAATATGAAAAACGTTTTATTTCTGGCAGCTTTTTATATTTTTACTTTTCTTATATTTCAGAAATTGCCAGCACAATCAGGTAAATTTCTTCAGATTGAGATGAATGCAGGTATCTCTGAACCTGTACAGGAATTCAGATCTCAACACATGTTTACCGGTAGAGGTGTGTCTGCTGCCGGTGGTTTTGATTATTTTTTTAATAATTTTGGCATTGGTTTTTCCGGAGGCTATTTTACAAATGAAAGTGGACAGAGTTTTACTTCCTACATTGAACACAAATATTTTGAAAAGCTCAATTCAGGTACATTTAAAGATTGGAATACCAAATACATTGTTTTTGGGCCTAGTTTTAAATTTAGTTTGAAAAAATTTGAGTTTGATTTGTTTGCAAAAGGGGGCTATTCTCAGATCTTAGTCCCAGATCTGCTTTTCAGCAAAAGATTTTTTAGCCAAACATTTGAGGCGTATAGATTTTCAGGTACATCTGATGACTGGCAATTTGCCTGGTCAGCCGGTGCAAGAGCTATATTTAAGGTAACAGAATGGATTGGTCTGCAGGCGAAGGCAGATTATTTTACTACATCATATCTAAGTACGGTAGGCTATGATAATACCTTCAGAGATGCCAATGATGGCAATAGAAACGGTATAATAGAAGACGCTGAATATTTTGAGTCTCAAAAAGTTATCAATAAAGGTACATCAAATCTTAGTGTTTTAAATATGAATCTTGGTTTGGTCTTTCACCTTGGGAAAAAATCAGCATCAAAACCAGCACAAATGTTGCCTGAACTACCTGAAGTAACCATGCTGGGAGAAGAAATGATCGTACAGTCATATCCGCTAGCTGTCGAAGAGAAAAAGGAAGAAGTGGCTGAGGTGATTATGGAACCGGCAGCTAAACAGGAAAAACAAACGGCAGACATTCCTATAGTAAATGCGCATGAAGAACCAGCAACAACTAAAGCAGCAGAAGAGCAGGTTATTGAAAAAATAGAAATTCCGCCCACCACCTATGATGCTCCCGAGGCAACATATGATGATGAAGCCGCAGAATTTTTATACAAAGCAGGAGAGTCATATTTCGCTACCAATGATTTTGAAAATGCAATGCCATGTTTCAATAAATTAAAAGCGGACCCAAAATACCCAAGAGCAAAATATATGTTTGCCTTGGCCCTTTGTGCCATGGGGAATTGTACGGAAGCCAAAAAGGAATATAAAGAATTTGCTAAGACATATAGGGAAACTGACTCCAGAACATTAGAAATTATTTTTGCTTCTCATTTTGAAAGATGTTCCATATCAGGAAAATTAAAAGTCGAAAAAACGACTATGATGGATGAGAAAAAGGATATTACTGAAATGCCGGAGGAATATAGAATACAGTTTATCGCTATGAGAAAACCAGATGTCGCTTTTCCAAGATTGGCCAATGTAGGTACTGTAGCAACTGAGTTTTTTCCGAATAAATCTGTTTACAGATATACCCTGGGAGGTTACAGCGATATCAATTCCGCTGCAACTGATGTTTATAAAGTGCGCAAAATGGGTTTTAGAGATGCTTTTGTCGCCATGTATAAAAATGGCGTAAGAGTAAATACTCTTTATCACGCTAAGTAGACTTCTTTTTTACAAAACAAAAAATCTGTGGGGTATGGTGTAATTAAACATTATATCCCTTTTTTATACTTTCTTCTGACTTTTGTTGGTGGACTTTATATATTTGCATATTTTATAGAAATTCATAGATCATGCGCAAACTAATATTTATTTTAATTTTTATCGTCGGCACTGATAGTTTATTCGCACAGTCTTCATGGGAAGTGGTTGCGGATCACATAGATGCCAACAATTACTATGGTGTCACCCTAGCTAATGGTGTGGTAGGTATCGTTTCATCTCCTGAACCCCTGAAAGTAAAAGATGTAGTACTCAATGGTGCATATGATTATTATCAGCGTGGTCGCGTATCCAATATTTTGAAGACTTTTAATCATGTCAACATGAATCTGGATATTGACGGGGTGAGGCTAGGAGCAAAAGATATTCAATATTATAAGCAAGTATTGGATATGAAAAATGCATCGCTAATCACTACCTTTGATGTCGGAAATAAAGCAAAAGTGACTTCCAGCATGATGTCGCTGCGCCATTTGCCCTATACCGCTCTGACCATTATAGAAATAAAGGCACTCAAAGATATCACCATCACACCTATGAGTGTAATCGAAGCACCCAACCATCTGATGGATGTACGCAACTATTATGCAGAGATTGACAGACCACATGTATTGATTCCTTTGATGACATCTGTGGGCATGAGTCCTTCGGGAAGATTAAAAGTGGCTGCAAGCAATAGTTTTATTTTTGAAGAAGGTCATGGCAAAGAACCCAAAATAATACATGAAGACTGGGACTATAACATGCATCTGGCTAAATTTTATAAAAAACTGAAAGCCGGAGAAACATATACATTCAGTGTAGTGTCGTCTACTGTGTCGAGTGCGCAATATGAAGACCCACATAATGAAGCAGAACGACTGACCATATTTGCAATGCTGGAAGGCAAAGAACGATTGTTGAGACGACATAGAGAAGCGTGGACAGAAATTTGGAAAAGTGATGTGGAAGTTACTGGCGATATAAACATAACCAGAGATATCAGATTTGCGCTGTATCATTTATATTCATTTGCCAGAGCAGAATCGTCATTCAGTTTAAGTCCGATGGGTTTGTCAGGCTTGGGTTACAATGGGCACGTATTCTGGGATACTGAGCTTTGGATGTATCCTCCATTACTGATGCTTCAACCTGACATGGCCAAATCATTATTGGAGTACCGTTATGAGCGATTGGATGCTGCAAAGCAGAACGCTTTTTCACATGGATATAAAGGGGCCATGTTTCCGTGGGAGTCATCTGCCAATGGTTCTGAAGATACCCCTGTTTGGGCACTCACCGGACCTTTTCAGCACCACATTACCGGTTGTGTAGGTTGGGCATTCTGGAAGTATTATGAAGTCACCGGTGATAAAGAGTGGCTTAGAACCAGAGGATGGCCTGTATTAAAAGAAGTAGCAGCTTTCTGGACGAGTAGGGTAGAGCGAAACGGGCCCGGAAAATATGATATCAACAATGTTATCGGAGCCAATGAGTGGCAGGAAAATATTGACAATAATGCATTTACCAATGGTATGGCCAAAACGGTACTCCGATACGCTACGCAGGCTGCTTTGGATTTGGGTTTCACACCCGACCCTGACTGGACTCACGTGGCAGACAATATTCCCATCTTGGCATTTCCAGACGGGACTACCAAAGAAAATGCCACCTATGATGGGGTAACCATCAAACAGGCAGATGTAAATCTTCTTGCGTATCCCTTAAATGTAGTGTCAGACGAGAAAGCCATCAGAAGAGATTTGGAATATTATCTGCCCCGATATGCAAAAGACGGACCTGCCATGGGTTTTGCGATCCTTGGAGTTTTATACAACAGATTGGGAGACAGCGAAAAAGCAGCTCAAATATTTGCCAATAGTTACAAACCCAATGAAGTACCTCCATTTGGGGTCTTGTCAGAGTGTGCAGGTGGCACAAATCCATATTTTGCTACAGGTGCCGGTGGTATGTTGCAGGCCGTTCTTTCCGGATTTGGTGGACTAGAAATAGGTAAATCAGGCATTACTCAACGCAAATCTTCGCTTCCCAAAGGATGGCGTGAAATGATTATTACCGGTGTAGGTATAGACAAAAAGACATTTAGAGTGAAGTAATATATCAATCCCTGACTTCTAATATTTTTTGCACTGAAAATGGTCTGCCATCATCTGTAATTCCTTGGATATGAATCAGATATTCTGAAGGCACATCACCTGTATAAAAACTAAAATTGGCTGTGCCTTTTTCATCAGTTGATACTAATGGTGACCAAAATAAAGTAGTGCGCAAATCGGGTTTTTCTTCACCAGCGTATTTTATCGCATAATTCGGACTATAAAATTCTCTTGCCTCAGTATAACCTTCAAAATTTATCCGGTGCTGAAATTTGGAAGATAATGGATTGGTTGAATAATTTCTTTCTTTTCTAAGATAAACTGCAACTACGCCATTGGCGCCTTGTGAACCAAAAATAGATGTGGCAGATAGACCTCTTATTATGTCAACAAACTCAACATCCTGTATATTTAGTGATCCAGCAAACTCGTCGGTAACTGGAGCACCATCTACAAGCACCTGCGCCGTGGTGGATAGCTGAATCGAGTTATTACCACGTATTCTAAATTTTTGAACTGAACTTCTGCTTCCAACGACTTGTATGCCCGGAGATCTCGCTGCCACCATATCATAAATCGTCCAGTTTGGATTGATATAAGGCAGAGAATCCAGCTCCAGTCTTTTATCGTAGTTATTGTAGAGAATACCTC
>Ga0105048_10014222_pt1 | contig 12402 bp, 7 predicted proteins | sample MAT05_FD_78382 | JGI IMG/M metagenome (GOLD analysis project Ga0105048, IMG submission 78382) | Freshwater microbial communities from Lake Fryxell liftoff mats and glacier meltwater in Antarctica - MAT-05 | ecosystem: Environmental > Aquatic > Freshwater > Ice > Liftoff microbial mat | place... | reverse complement strand
CGTCAACACGGCCGACAATCGGCTTGAGGTCTTCGATCTCGTCGGCGGAATCCCCGTGCGTCGCGGCTCCGTGCCGGTGGGCCTTGATCCGGTATCGGTGCGAGCCCTCAGCGACACGCAGGCCTGGGTCGTCAACCAGATCTCTGACTCGGTGAGTATTGTCAATCTGCAGACCCTCAGCGTCACCACCACGCTCGCCACCCGCGACGAACCCGGCGACGTCGCCTTCGCTGGCGGCACACCCGGCCAGCCCACCAAGGCCTTTGTCTCCTGCGGCGCGGCCAATGCCGTGCTCGTCTTCGATCTGACCAACCTCACGGCTGCGCCCGTCACCATCGCCATCAACGGCGAGCATCCGCGCAGCCTCGCTGTCAGCCCCAGCGGCGACAAGGTCTACTGCGCCATCTTCGAATCCGGCAACCAAACCACCATCCTCGGCGGCGGCTCCACCGGCCTGGGCACCATCGCCTTTCCGCCCAACGCCGTCTCCGACCCGCTCGGCCCCTATGGCGGCGTGAACCCGCCCCCCAACGACGGGCCGGCGTTCAGCCCGCCGCGCCCAGTTGGCGCTCCGCCCACCATCCCCGTTGGTCTCATCGTCCGCAAGAACAGCGCTGGCCAGTGGCTTGACGACAACGGCACCAACTGGACGAGTCTTGTCAGCGGCCCCAACGCCGCCCGCTCAGGCCGACCCGTGAACTGGGATCTCACCGACAACGACTGCGCCGTCATTACCGCCTCAACCAACGCCGTCACCTACGCCACCGGCCTGATGAACCTGTGCATGAGCGTGGGTGTCAACCCCGCCACCGGCACCGTCCACGTGGTGGGCACCGAAGCCCACAACGAGGTCCGCTTTGAGCCCAACCTGAACGGCCGATTTGTCACTGTGCACGATGCAAGCTTTCCCGCCGCCTCGATCTCCAGCGTCAGCATCACCGACCTCAACCCTCATCTTGACTATGTATCGTCAACGGTTTCGCAAACCGAGCGCGATGAATCCATCGGCGACCCCCGCGCCATCGCGTTCCATCCCTCCGGCGGGTTTGGATTCGTCGCCGGCATGGGTTCCAACAACATCGTCCGCATCGATGCGCTCGGCGGCCGGCCTATCGGCCCAGGGGCGGTCATTGAAGTGGCCGAAGGACCCACCGGCCTGGCGTTCTCCGCCAGCGGCAATCGGCTCTATGTAATGAGCAAGTTCGCCGCCCGGATCTCCGTGATCGATCCCGCCGCGGGCTCGTCGGGCCTCATCGCCAGCGTTCCGCTCTTTGATCCCTCGCCCGCGTCGATCAAGTCCGGCCGCAAGCATCTCTACGACACGCACAACAACTCCGGCCTCGGGCACGTCTCGTGCGCCTCGTGCCATGTTGACGGCAAGATGGACCGGCTCGCCTGGGATCTCGGCGACCCGTCGGGCGCCAACGCGCCGCTCACCAACCGCAATCTCGGCTTTGGTATCCCCTTCCTTGAGCCGGGCACAACCACGACGCCCTATCTGCCCTTCCACCCCATGAAGGGCCCGATGCTCACGCAGACCATGCAGGACATCATCGGCCACGAACCACTCCACTGGCGCGGAGACCGGCTCGGCATCGAAGAGTTCAACGGCGCTTTCACCGGCCTCCAAGGCGATGACAACAACCTGACCCAAACCGAGATGCAGCAGTTCGAAGACTTCCTCGCGACCATCACCTTCCCGCCCAATCCCAAGCGTAACTTTGACAACACCCTCCCCAGCAGCATGCCACTCCCCGGCCACTTCCGCACTGGCCGCTTCGGCGCGGCAGGCACGCCCCTTCCCAACGGCAACGCCGTAAACGGTCTGTCGATCTACCGCAGTGCCACGCGCCGACTTGACGGCGGTGCGTTCGCCTGCGTCACCTGTCACACCCTGCCCACCGGCATGGGCACCGACATGACCCGTGTGGGCAACACTTTCGTGCCCATCGCCGTTGGCCCCAATGGCGAGCGCCACCACGGGCTGGTCAGCGTCGACGGTTCGACCAATGCCGCCATCAAGGTCCCGCAGCTCCGCAACATCTACAAGCGGACCGGCTTCAACACCACGCAGACGGTCAACCGCAACGGCTTTGGCATGCTCCACGACGGCAGTGTGGACTCGATCGAACGCTTCGTCGCCGAGCCGGCGTTCAATGTCGCCAGTGATCAGGAAGTGGCCGACCTCGTCGCCTTCATGCTCGCGTTCAGCGGGTCAAACCTGCCGGCAGGATCGCCCACCAACGTCTTCGAGCCCCCCGGGCCGCTGAGCAAAGACGTGCCCGCCAGCGTCGGCCAGCAGATCACCGTGAGTGCAAACCCGCCGCCGGCAGCCACCACGACGCGTATCAACCAGATGGTCGCGCAGGCCAATCTCAATCGCGTGGGCCTGGTGGTGAAGGGCACGCTCAATGGTGTTCAGCGCGGGTTTGTGTATGAGGGCGGCATCTTCCTGAGCGATCGGGTAGGCAGCACGTTCACGCAAGCCCAACTGATGGCCCTCGCCGGGCCCGGCAGCGAACTCACCTTCACCGTCGTGCCCTTCGGCACGCAGGTGCGCATCGGTATCGATCGCGACCGTGACGGTTGGCTCGACCGCGACGAAGTCGATATCTGCACCGATCCGGCCGACCCGGCCTCCTTCCCCGGCGGCCCAGGCAGCGCCGACTTCAACGCCGATCTGGCCTTGAACCCAGACGACCTGGCCGACTACATCGGCGGCTACTTCGCGGTCCCGCCTGATCCACGCTGCGACTTCAACGCCGATGGCGGGGTCGATCCTGACGATCTGGCCGATTACATCGGCCGCTTCTTTGACCCCTGTGGTTGAGCGCGGCTGAACACCGTCACCGCTGCTTGGCCGGCGGACTTGTCTTGATCGCCGTCGGCATCTCGAGAACCGTGTCGGTTCCCTTCCCGTCGCCCATGACGTCGCAGAGGTAGAGCAGTTGCTTCTGTCGCGGGTGCGGTGAGATGCCGCTCAGCCGTGAGGCATCGAACATATAGACCTGCGCGTAATGGACCAGCGGCAGGAACGGGAACTCGTCCTCAACGAGCAGGCGTTCGGCCTCCTTGAGCACCGCCAGCCGAGCCGCCGCGTCCGGTTGGGCCTCGGCCTTGGCGAGCAGCGCATCGAACGCCGGGGAACTGAACTGCCGGTCGTTGTTGCCGTTGCCGGTGCGGTTGATGTCGAGGAACGTGGTCGGGTCGCCATAGTCGCCAAACCAGCCGGCCCGGCTGAGCATGAAGCGGTGCTGCTTCACCTCCTCAGAGAAGACCTTCACTTCCTTCACCAGCAGCATCGTCTCAATCCCAAGCGCCGCCCGCCAGTCACTCGCCATTGACTGGGTCACAAGTTCGTGGCCGCCGTCTTTGCTCAATAGCACTTCAACAGTCGGGAAGCCCTTGCCCTCGGGATAGCCCGCCTCAGCCAGCAGGCGACGAGCCTCCTCTACATCCTGCCCGCGCCCCGTGGGGGCGGTGTAGCCCGCAAGCGACCCGGGAGGAATCAGCACGTCGGCGATCGATTCGCCGATGCCGCGGATGTCGGCAACTCGGGCCTTGTCAACCGCCAGGGCGAACGCCCTGCGCACCCGCGCATCGGCGAACGGGTTGGGGCGGCCGTCGGTGAGGCGGGGGGCGCAGTTGAAGTTGAAGAAGTAAGTGCCGAAGGCCGGAAAGACGTGGATGTTCTTGCGCGGGTCGGGCGGCAGGCGGCGGTCGATGGCGGCGGGGTCAAGGCCCTGGGCCTTGAGGGCCTCGTACTCGCTCGCGTGCTCCTGATAGAACGCCTGCTTGGCGAGGATCATGTCGCGCTTGTAGTCGGCGACCACATCGCTCACCCAGTCGATGCCGCCGCTCTCGAAGGCCAGCAGCACGGCGTTGGCCTCGTTGATGCTCGGCATGGAGATCGAATCGATGTTGATGGCGGCTTTGTTCCAGTAGTGGGGGTTGCGTTCAAGGCGCATGTCGCGCTTGAAGCGCCACTGCGAGACGACGAACGGCCCGTTACAGACGAAGCGGCCGGGCTTGGTCCAGCCCAGGTCCATCGAGATGCGACCGGTGACCGGGTCGAGGGTCTGCCAGCGCTCGACCTCGTCCATATAGAACGGCGAGAGGCCCTCGAAGGCGCACAGGTCCAGAAAATACGGCACGCGGCGGGCAAGGCCGATGACAAGGGTGTGGTTATCCGGAGCTTTTAGGGCGACGAGTTCGTCGAAGCGTTTGAGCGTGCGGGCATAGAGGTCTTCAGCGCTTTCGGTCTTCACCGTCGCGGCGGCGAAGGCGTTAAGGGCCTGCTGGCGCCACTCGTAGAACTCGCTGGCGCCTTCGATCATGCGGAAGACATCGACGTAATCGCCGGCGGTGTCGGGCATCAGGGCGCGCCGGAAGGTGCGAATGAAATCGCTTGCGATGACGGGCTGGCCGTTGCTCCAGCGGGCACTGGCGCGGAGGTGGAAGGTGTAGGTGAGGCCGTCGGGCGAAATGTCCCACGACTCAGCGCCGGCCGGGCGCACGCGGAAGTCGGGGCTGAAGATATCGTGCTCAACCAGGCGCTCGTAGACGACGGCGGCGATGCGCAGGTCCTGCAGCCAGCTCATGCGCTGAACGTCAAGCGTGTTGACATCGCCGCGGTTGATGATCACCAGGTCGGCGCGGGGCTGGGGCTTTTCGGCGGCGAAGGCGGCGATGAGAAGCGCCGCCAGCACAGCGATAACGAGCAGGATGCGCCACATGGGATCGTCTCACTGGCGGAGCGATTGGCGGAGCGATTGGCGGGCGTCGGACGGTGGGCCGAACGGCAGGCGGACTGACCTGATCAGGAGAACAGACAGATGCTTACTTGGCGAGCTTGACGAGCTGCTCGCCCGCGGCCTTGAGCTGGTTAATGAAATCGGCGTCGACGGGCGGTGTGGTGGGCTTGGTTTCAAGCCGCTGGGCGTAGGCCTTCATGTCGCTGCCGGCGGTGCGCATCGCGGTTTTGATCTCGGCCGAGAGGGGCTTGAACTCTTGGGTGAACTGGCTTTTGAGCGGCAGGCCCAGCGGCTCGGCGATGCGCAGGAGCATTTTGGTGAGGTTGGTCGCGGCGGGGCCGTCGTCGGTGGCGGCTTTGATGCGGACCGAGCAGGCCTTGGCGAGTTCTTCGGCCGCGAGCGCCCGCGGGCCGAACCCCTCGCCGCCAGCCTGACCGGCCGAGTCGGGGATGCGGACGGCGGCAGCCAGAGCGAGGACGGCGCCGTCAAGCACCTGCGGATCGCGCTCGGTGGTGCCCGAGACGATGGCACTCAGGTCGCGGACCATGCCGACCATGTTGCTGGCCGTGAGGGCCGGCTGGCTGCCGGCCCGGAAGCCGCGCTCCACGGCATCAAACGAGCGGGCGTAGCCGAAGGTCGCGGCGTAGCGGACGCCGGGCTTGTCGCTGGCAAGGCCGAGCTTGACTGAGGAAACAGCCGACGAGGTGGCGAGTTCGCCGGCGAGCCGCAGGGCGTTGGCGGCCTGGAGTTCCTCGCCGGTCTTGATGATGCTGTCAACGGCGTTGAGCACCGCTGCGCCGTAGGCGATGCGGAAGCCGGCGGTGGCAGCACCCTTCTCAAGAGGCTTGAGGAGGTTGTTGCGGGCGTTCTTGAGGGCGATGGCGTCTTTGCCGCCTAGGGCGGCGCTGTTGGCCTTGACGAACGACTCAATGTCGGACTTGTCCTTCTCGCTCATGGCCTGCTTTTGAACGATGGCCGGGTCGAGCGTGCTGACCTGAGCGAGGCAGATGGCCGGCAGGGCGGGGGCCAGGGTGAGCATGGCGAAGACGGCGATGTTGCTGAGAAAGGACGGTCGTTGCATCACGGGGGCTCGCCGAGAAGTGAGGGGCCGGAAGTGCGGAGGGTGCCGGAAAGGAGCGGATGGTAGCGAGCAACTCTCGGCCGGTGGCCGGGTCGCGCGGTTATGAAAGACGGATCATCAGCCGCCCTTGGGGGGCTTGGGCATCATGGCCTTCATCAATCCCTGCTGGAAGGCGGCGGTGAGCGCTTCGGGTGTGCCGATCTTGCCGGACTTTACGTCGGCGGTGATCGTGTCAAACACCGGGCCGAGCTTCTCGGCCATGTCGGGGGGCATCGCGGCAGAACCTTCTTCGAGCGCCTTGATGCTGGCGAGCCATGCGCCGTCGGTCTTCACCATTTCGAAAATGTCAGTATCACCATTGGAAACCTGAGCACGATCGGCACCGAGCATCTTCACGTTCAGGTCTTCGGCCTTCGCATCGCCCATGCCGAGCGGGCCGGCATCCATATCTTTCGCGGCGCTGCCCATCATGGCACCCATCGGTCCGGACGCGAGCACTTCGGCGAAGGACTTGCCGAACTTTTCCTTGCAGGCCTCGTTGAGCGGGGTGACCTTGCCCATGAACGACATCGCGGTCTTCATGGCCTGGCGCTGCGCGGGAACGACGAGCGCGGCGACTTCGGCACCGTCGGCATTCTTCGCGGCGGCGATGATCTTTCCGAGGGCGACGCGCACGGCCGCTACGGCCGGATCATCGGCCGCTGCAACCGGCTTGGTCTCGGTCTTCTCTTGCGGCTTGGCTTCGGTGGTTTCCTCAGCCTTAGGCGCGACGGGCTCGGCGTTCTTGTCTTCGGCGGCGGCGCGGAAGAAAGGAAGGACCTTCTGCTCGTAGAAGTCTTTGGTTTCGCCGCGGCTGCCGGCTTTCTCGAAACCGGCGAGGGCGGACTGATAGGCGGCTTTGGATTCGGTGCGGGCGGCCTCGGCGGCTTCGGTGGCGGCTTTGGCGGCCGCGGCATATTCCGCCTGCTTGGGAAGCGCGGGGGTGATGGCGGCGGCATCGCTGAGGATTTGGGCCTGCAGGGTGAGGCCCAAGGCGCGGCTGGCGAGAATGTCGCCCACGCGCTGGTTGTAGGTGCCGATGGCAGCGCCCGAGGCGGAGGCCGCATCGGTGCCCATCGACTTGGCAGCGCCAGCGGCGGACTTGGCCGCAGCCTGGAAGTGCTCAAGGGCGGGTTTGCCGTTCACCTCGATCGACTCAGAAGCCTTGCGGGCGGTGTCGACGGCCGCAAGATGGGCATCAAGGGCCGTGATCGAATCGTCAGACTGCTTGCGTGCATCGGCAGCCGAGGCGGCGGTCTTGGTGGCGCGCTCATTGACGCGGGCTTTGGACTGCTGGAGCTGCTCGCGGAGACCGGCGGCATCAGCGGCCTGTGTGGTGGCGGCGATGACGCGGGGGCGGATGACATCAGCATCGGCGGCGAAGTCTGAAGCGCGGCGCTCGAGCGCATCGGCGGCGCGGCTGATCTGCATGGCCTGCTCGACAAGCGGGAGGCCCTGCACGGCAGTCATTTTGGCGGCGTCGTTGCTGAGGGTTGCGGACTTGACCCGCTCGCCCTTGGCCTGCTTCAGAAGGTCGCTCACCTGCTTCTCAAGGGCGGCGATGGCGGACTCGGCATCGGCCTTGGACTTATTGGATGCGGCGATGGCGGCATCGGTCACGGCGATCTGGGCGTCAAGGTCTTTGAGGTCGCCATCTGGCGAGTAGCGGGCCAGCGAGGTAGCTCGGGTGGACTGCACGCGATAGACATCGAGCACGGCTCGGGCCTTGAAGTAGGCGTCGAGGGCCTTCTGCTCTTCTTCGGCGGCGAGGTTGAGGGCGAGGGTTCCGAGGCCGCCGCTGGCGCGGGCCTGGAGCACCTGGGCTGCGCCGGCCTGGGCGGGCTGGCCGGTGCTGGTGAGCTTGCTGACACTGTCAAGAACGGACTTGAACGCGGCGGTCTGCTTATCAACGACGGACTTGGCATCGCTGGAATCGACATCGGTCATGAACTTGCCGGGGATGCCCGCGCCGCCGCCGCTCATGGCGTCAAGGGTCGCAGAGGCCAGGCGGAGTTGCTGCTCGACCGGGTCGGCCCGATCGCAGCCGGCAAACGCCAGCATGGACGCTGCGGCACCGGCGAGAAGCACAAGACGAAGCGAGGCAGAGCGGCGTTGTGGCATGAGGTGGGCTCGTTCGAGTCGGGTCGGATCGGGTCAGGTCGGTTCAGGTCGGTCCAGATGCCGCTCGGAAGAATGTGGCCTTTGGCGGTCGCAACCGGGCGAAAAAGCCGCGGCGGCGGGAATCAGGTTGGTTCCATACGAGCGGGCGTTGGCTGATGATCCAGCCAATGGGGGGAGAGTTTAGCAGAGACGAGGGTGAGAGGCGCGGCCCAGCAGTTCGGAAGGAGGGGCGGAAGAGGAGCGGAGGGGAGTGAACTACAGAACCGCCCAGAAGAGCCCGAGGGCGCAAATGACGACGGGGAGGTGGTTGGAGGTGAGGGTCGCGGCGGGCGATGGGGCTTGGATCGCGGCGGCAAGAACGCGGGCTGAACGAATGTGCGTGAGATTGAGATTGAGACGGCGGCCGCGCGTTAGGCGGGGCGAAGAAACGAGCGGAAGTGGGACTGGGATTTGGAGAGGTTATTTGGACGTTCAAGCGAGGTGCTGGGTCAACGTAAAGCGATTTGAGAGTGCGATTGAGACTGAGACTGGGGCTGAGCGTCGTGAGACGCTGAGGTCGTGGCCGGTTTTTGGAAGTTTGCGGGCGGTTTGGGTCTTTGGCGGGTGCGTTGAGCTTCGGAACGGTATTGAGACAACGTCTTATAACGATCGTACGGCTCGGCTGGAGCGGGTTGGGTCGGCGGTCGGCGGACAAACTTGCGCTGTCTTTGAGATTGAGACAGGTTTGAGACGACGTCTGATAATACGCTGGATGAACAGGCATGAGCCACCGGGAACGCAGTTGTCGAAGCTGGGACTGGGACTGGGACGGCGGTCGGTTTTAGGTTTGGAAAGAAGGCTCGCCTCTATATACATGGGGACGGGCAGGTTCTTGGTTGCGGGGCTTCAACGGGCGGGCGAGTGCCCCGTGCACCGCCAGAAAAGCTATTGATAGATGCAGCACGCGATTCGTCATTTGGTGAGGGACCGAGTCGGTTTCTCGGCGTGAACCTTCAGCGTCGCTGCGGCTTCGAGTCGGACGAGTCGAGACAGTTCCTTCGGCTTGATCACTCGGCAATGGCGCCCCATCGAAAGGACCCACCAGACAATCTCCCTGAGGCCCGAGACCGTGAATCGCATGGTCAGCGATCCGTCCTCGTGGCGGATGACTTCCTGGGTGCGGTGCCATTTCGTGTCCGTGACTGTCTCGCCGAAGCCCGCTTCAAAACGGAGCTCGACCTCGTAGTCCCGCCCCCCGGGAATCATCTGCCATGCGTTTCCGAGGTATGTGTCCACGGTGAATCCCGGAGGTCTCACGAAGGTTTCATTGGTCCGTGTTACCTGTACAATTCGTCGCAGCTTGAGAGCCACCACTTCGCCACGTCGCTGGTGTTTGCCGATGGCGTACCAGGCACGCACGCCAAACCACAGTGAATATGGCTCAAAGCCGAACGACGCGGCCTTCTCCCGGCGGCTGGGAGACTGGTAGTTGCATTGAAGGACCGTCTGCGTGACGATGGTCTGTCGTATCTGCTCAAAGACCTCGGATTCGCCATCAACGCACCCCGACGGGGCCAGTCGAACGGCAACATGGTCGATTATGGAGTTGAGCCGGTCCTTCAGGGCCGGCGGCAGTTGCGCCTCCACCTTTGACAAGGCGCTAACAGCAGCCCCAAGGAGCCCCACCTGGCCCCGCCCAGCCACATCCTCACAAATTACGATGAGGGCAAGGGCCTCGTCGAGCGAGAGCTGAACAGGAGGCAGGAATGTGTCGCTTGCGAGGCGATAACCACCTCGTTTTCGGTCGAACCGGACGTTGAATCCATTCGCCACCAACTTCTTGATATCTCGTCGAGCGGTCTTTTCGGACACACCGAAATGCGTCCCCAGAAGTTTGGGCGTCCAGCGATCATGACCCTTCAGGAGCACCAATTCTTCGAGCAGCCGATGAAGATCACTGACGTTCTTTTGGGATGATGGCATGCGGAACATTCCTCCAGGAACGACCCTTCAATGGGACGATACTCTCGGCACCAAGCCGCCAACGCGCGGCATCTTACCCGCAACTTCTGATCTCGCGGACATGGGGATGTCCGCGAGCGACAAACGCCCCGATTCCGCCAGTGGATTCAGCGGCTTGGCGCCCAAATGATGTGTTGTCGATGATCTGAGCAGTGCGCTCATCCGCCTCGTCCAGTACTTCGTTAACCAAGGAGTTTCAAATGAGGACAATCCACCGGGGCCAGATCGACACCGAGATCCCGCCCAGGGTCCGCGCCGCCATGGACTTTCTGCATTACTGCCAATCGGCCGAAACCTCTGACTTTGGAACCGTCGTGTTGGACAGTTGTCACACGGCCATTCGAATGTCAGCCCTTGAGGTCATCCGCCTTTACTTCACCGGCGAGATGGCATTTGGTGCCGACCTGCCAGCGCTGCGCACCCGTCGCGACGATTCGGAAGACCCTGAAGCGAAAAGTCGTGTTCCGACACCAAAGTGACCGTCAAACCAGAACACTGCTGCTGGGCCGTCACTGAGCCGGCAGCCAGCGACAAAGGAGCATGCCGATGAAGAAAGAGAAGCCGAAGGTTGTTGGCCGAGTGTTGCTCGTTGAGAGTATCGGGAGCGACGGGTACGAAAGTTGGAAAGCAGAGTTCCGAGTGGTTGGTGAAGACAAACGCAAGCGAATCTATCTGGAGGACGAAACCGAGGGCATTGGAGAAGCCGTGGACGAAGGCGCATATCGACTTGGTGTCGCGAAGTCACGGTTTGACATACTTGTCATAAGAGAAGTGCGAGCAGTCGACACCGCTGGCTATCGCGAGTTCCGGGATTGGCTCAGAAGGGGAAAGCGGCAAGGGCGACTCTCCCGGGGTCCAGAGTGGCGGATGGGTTCGGGAACAGTGAACTCGTGACCCCGGGCTCCCTGATCGTTCAGCCGTCGATTGACTGACCAAACAACCTCTCGTAGGAGTACGGACATCGCAACTGCCTCAACATTTGTCACGAAGTCAATATTCTTTGACGCGCTGGCTTGCCCGACGATGGGCTGGTTCAGCGTGAACGAAACCGATGACGAGCAGCCGCCTGGTGAGGAGGCGCTCCTCAGGATCCGGCAGGGGCAGGAGATTCACGAGCGGGCCCGCTGCATTCGCCATGAGGGCGTGTTTGCAGGCAAGCCGGCCAAGACGGCGGCGCTCATGAAAGACCGCCGCACGAAACTCATCTTTGAGGCGGCCTTCGAGGTGGATGGGTACGCAGCCCGCGCCGACATGCTGAAGCGCATGGCTGGCGGCTTCGGCATCATCGAGGTGAAGTCGAGTCTGCACAACGACAAGAAGGCGAAGCGCGACCTCATCGACGACCTCGCCTACACAACGATGGTGCTGCGGCGAGCCGGGGTCAAGATCGTAAACGCGGAGTTGCTGCTGCTTTCGAAGGACTGGCGGCTGGGGAAGCCGGACAAGGGCTTGTTTGTTGCGTCCGACCACACCAAGGCCGTTCTGGCGAGAGCCGACGAATTCGATGAGTCGTGGACGGCCGCCCTGAAAGCAGTGTCCGGCCGGAAGATGCTAGCAGCCAGGCCGGTCTTCGCGTGCAAACACTGCGACTTCAGCCAATCGCATTGCATCTGGAAGCGCGTGCGTGATCCGATTTTCGAACTCCCCCGGCTGAGTGAGAAGAAGTTCGACGCACTTGCCGAAACCACAGTCTTGACGATTCGGGGCATACCGGCGGACTTCGAACTCACCGCACCTCAGGAGCGGGTACGAACCGCCGTTGTCACCGGCAAGCCCTGGCTGGAAAGGGCGGCGCTCAAAAAACTCCTGGCAGAAGTCTCATGGCCCGCGTTCTATCTCGACTTCGAGTCCGTAAGCACGGCCCTGCCGCTCTGGCCGGGGGTTGCGCCGCATGAGCAGGTCTTGACCCAATACTCAGTTCACGTCTGCGGCAAGCCGGGCAAAGTCAAAGTCCACAAGGAGTTCCTCGCCGACCCGAACCGGGACTGCCGACGGGAACTTGCCGAACGGCTGCTCGCCGACACCAAAGGCCGCGGCAGCGTCATCGTGTACTCGGGCTTTGAGAAGTCACGGATCAAGGAACTGGCGGCGCAATTCCCGAAACTGGCCAAGGCCTTGAAGGCGTTGCTGAAGCGGCTGTTCGACCTGGAGCGAGTGTTCAAGCAGGCCTATTACCACCCTGACTTTCGGGGGAAGAGTTCGATCAAGAAGACACTGCCGGTCATGATCCCGGGGATGGATTACGAGGGCCTCGAAATCGGTGATGGGGGAGAGGCGGTTGCGGCATTTGCGAGGATGGCGGAGGGCGAGTGCGATGCCGCTGAGGAGGCGAGGTTGAAGAAGGCGCTGCTGGAATACTGCGGTCAGGATACGTTGGCGATGGTTAAGTTGCATGAGGCTGTGGCT